>Ga0209922_101426_pt1 | contig 23209 bp, 27 predicted proteins | sample ThiBiot_500_biof_FD_183946 | JGI IMG/M metagenome (GOLD analysis project Ga0209922, IMG submission 183946) | Wastewater bioreactor microbial communities from Cape Town, South Africa - Thiocy_expt_500_biof (SPAdes) | ecosystem: Engineered > Bioreactor > Thiocyanate-remediating > Anaerobic-Aerobic ... | reverse complement strand
AGACGAATATTAAAAAACAACGTACGTTTGTTTACATAGTGAAATTAGATCGACTCGATAGGGGATATACACAGGTGAAGAGAGAAGCCTATTTGACTACTTGAAAATGATTGAGGAAAATAATTGATTCATTGTTCGTTCGGTCTTATCGAAATGATTTATCTGTGCACTTACATTTTTCGTTTGATTTATTAGTGTTGGAATACTTTGAATGAGCTTTTCTGCAGTCAAATTAGTTACAACGGACATAGCTTCTTCGTTTTTTTTTTTCGAATGTCTGCTAATCGCTTCGTTCTCTTCGCTTATAATGCAAAAGGAGAAAGAAGAAGAAACAGAGAGAGAGAGAAAGAGAATTGCTACAGATGTTTATATCCAATCAAATGAACGCAAAAAGTTTATTAATTTTCTGTTTCAACGTTTGTTTGTACATCCGATGAAGTTTTTTGTCGACGAGGAGCTCGTTTTCTCGAACCAGCTTTAGCTCGTGTTGATTTCTTACGTTGTGTTCTCTTGTTTGTTTTGCGACGTTTGCCTGTTGCATTCGAACGCTTGGCACGTTTTCGTTTGCTTTCGGGTTGAGTTTCAGTCGTGGCTGCTAATGCCGAACTTTTGGATTGACTTCGTTTAGCCATTATCGAATCAAAATCAAAAAAGATCGACTAAGATTTATTCACAAATGATAATAAGAAATGTTTCGCGCGTTCATCAATTCAATTTAACAAACAAAGCTTATTCACTAGCGCGCGCTTTTTCTCTCTGATCGATAAAAAAAAATGAAAATCATACACATATTCTCTAACACCTAACTGTAGATTTGATCGCCCTAGGCAATTATTAATCGCTAACAAGTAGTTTCGAAATCGATTCTTTGATCAATGACTTACCGAGCATCGAACCATGTTTGAAAAATTGAAAATCTGAAACGTAGAAGCAAGACAAATAATGATATTGTCCAGATTTAGTCTCTTGACGCTCATTGAATAAACAAATCGTAATGTGCGGAAATGTTTGTTTGTTTACGATTGAGACGATAGACAGAAAGAGAAGATTCATGCAATTTGACAAAAAAAAGAATCACTTTGAGGAGAGTAGATTTTTATTTTTGTTAGACAAAATACACATATGGAACGATGAGTTTGAAAACAGATGGTCAATTGATTACAAGAATTCATAAACATATAATCGACGAAGGAAATGCAAGTGTTGATGTCTACGTGATTTATGAGAATGATCATGTGTTAAACTAATACGATAACAAGATATACGAGAAAGAGAATGAAGATTTATTTTATTGTCCATGTGAGAATATGTTCGTATTTTCTCTCTATCTTTATCTCTCTTTTTCTCATTTAGTTGTAAACAAAAAAAGAAAAAGATAAAACAAGTGAATACAACTATTTGATGAGCTATTTATAATAATTAATAACAATCTCATTATACTGTTCTTTTATGTGAAGGTTATATTTTCGTTTCTCTCTCTCTCTCTGTCTTTTTGTGATAACATACACTTGAACTTTTGGAATCAAGAGAAACGAAAAGGATTCTTTTCGCGTTCATTCGTGATTTCGTCTTGATTTGTTTGTAATTGGGATCATGTCTCTTTATATACACTCATAGATATCGAGCCTAAAGGCGTGTGTGCTACTTTTAATTGATTATATGGAGAGAGAGAGAGAGAGAAAGAGTGAAGAAGAATGGATATTAAAAATGATGAACAATTGAACACGAATTTGAATAGTATATTTGATCAGCTTCTTGTATTTATTTTCTTCTTCTTCTTTACTTTTTGCTTAACAAAGACAATCGAATTGAATCGACAGAAGCCAAACAGGAAAATCGAGAAGATAATATACAACCATCGATAGATGGTTTATTAAACTAAATTTAACGATGAGACCGGAAAGTCAGTTTCTCTGTTTGCACCAATGAGTCATACGAAGATCATTCATATAGATAAATTTTCAAAATGTCTGTCAAGCGCAAGAAAAAACAGTCTTCAATGTGCTATTAATATTATTGATCAATGGAAGCTTAAAATAAGACGAAATGTCTATGTACACGTCGATAGGTGGCTTTATAATTCAAACAGAGAGGAACATCTAGGTCATGCTATCATTTTATGTATTTTTTTTCTGTTATAAAAAAAAGGACGAGACGGTTATTCGGACTAATGATGCGGAACGTTTAATTTAGTAAATGTTTCGTATAATTGATTGTTGATATTACTCATACACAAAAGCTAAGAATGAAAAAAAAACCTTATAAAAGATGCACTCTTCCTTTTTTCTTCAATGTCGTACGTGGGCTATAAAAACATTTTTTTCTTCGGTTTTTTTTAACGAAATCAATGTCTCAGGTTTTTTTCTTCATTGTAAAATTACCTCATGGGCATGAAACCGTTTTTTACTCAAAAAAAAAACGAAACGTGTACAAGTGTTTACACGCACTTTTTCTTTTGAATGTTTTCAGATGGCAAGTCACGAAAATTCAGGTGGAATCCGTGCTCTTGTAGTTCATACAGCTGGTATGGCTGAATTAGCCATTACAGTTGGCCATCCTGATCGAAAACATAATGAATATTTGCCGTATCCAGATGAGAATTTTACTGAAACAATTGATCAACATTTACAACGAAGTATTTCGAAGGAAATTTCTTGAAATTTTCTATATGTACGATTGTTATTTAGACGGGAAATTTACGCTCGAACATGTTTATAATCGTAGTGAAATGACGTTCGTACCTAATGTTCCTATTCGTGTTAAATCGATCGTTGCTGAGCGTATTCATGCGGGTTTTACAGAATTTATGAATCCTTATTTGTGAGTTTGAATTTGCAAAATCAATTTGATCGTTTTTCTTCTTAGATATTGTATAACAACGAGACACGGCCCTTTCGAATGGACAGTCTATAAACGTTATCGACATTTTCATGATTTACATAAATCTCTTGTTCAATTCGTCGAAAGTCAAAGGAGACGATCGATCAGTGATATCAATGAGTAGATTTGAAAATGACATTTCAATCGAATGTTTCGTTTTGTTTTCCTGTAGGGAAAATGATGAGAATAATGATAGACCTTGTTTTCCAACTCGAAATGATCGAATGGCATTTATTAATGATAATATAATTGCCGAACGTTGTGTAGGATTGAATTTGAATAGAATTTCAAAGAATTTCTTCGTTTTCTATAGGAAATTCTCAGTGAATATTTGAATAAAGTACTTAAACATCCCAAATTTCGAGCTCATTTATCAGTGGTAGAGAGTGTTTTTCGTTCGAAATTTCTGATTTTGAAAATTTGATTTTAGCGTAAATTCTTCGATGTTAGTTGTCTATCGTTCGTTCAAGGTCTATCGGTTAGTATAAAAGAAGGTTATTTATTAAAACGATCTCTCGATAACTATCGTGGTCAAAATACACTTTTCACATTACCATTTTGTTGTGATTTTTGCAAATTACATCACGGTGAAAAGTACGTGAAATTGACTAATTAAATAAAATAAATTAATTCATTTGCTATATTTAGATGGTTTATTATAAAAGATAGTTATTTGTTGTATATTCGACCTGATACAAATGAAATTCGTTTTCCGATGTTAGCCGATCGTGGTTTCGAAGTGTCGACAGGCATTCGTCGAACACGAACTTATCACGGATTTAAAATTCGAAATTTACAACGAACAATGTTTCTTAAATGTCGAAAGAAACGTCAATGTGAAGAATGGACACAACATTTGATGAATTTAAAAGAACAATCGAAAAGTTTTATTAGTGCAGAACTAAGTCGGTTCAATTCGTTTGCACCGATCAGAGAAAACCAATTAGCTTATTGGTAAATCACAACTGCAAAGATTTTGTTCATAGTTGAAGAGAAATTTAGGTTTATCAATGGAAAATCGTATATGGAATCAGTGGCAAAAGCACTTTTAACTGCGAAAGAAGAAATATTTATTACAGATTGGTGGTTATCACCGGAGATTATGATGATTCGACCGTGTGATGATGAAACCTATCGATTAGATTTATTATTAGGACGAATAGCGGTAATCATTATTTCAAATGAAAGTCTTTCGATTTGAAGAAGAGAAATTTTCAGGACGCAGGTGTGAGAGTGTATATAATGGTTTATAAAGAAGTAACACTTGCAGTCGGTCTAAATAGTTTATATACAAAACGAGCTTTAGTTTCCAAAAGTAAAAATGGTTTCATCAAAGTTAGTTATTGATTGAGAAAGAACACTAGTTCATTGATAATCGATTTGACAAGGTCATACGACATCCAAATCATTATCCGAAAGGAGGCGTTTTGTTTTGGTCTCATCATGAAAAGTTAGTGGTTATCGATCAGAAGATAGCTTTCGTTGGAGGCATTGATTTATGTTACGGTCGTTGGGATGACGATTTTATGCGGTAGATTTCTTTTCGTTTTTTCCTATTTTTTGAAAACGAATCTCGTTTTTAGTCTTGTTGATTTGGGTGAAGATAATGATCGAAATTTGAAGATGCCCGGACAAATAGCTGCCGAAATAGCAGCAACTGGTCGTGAACCTGTCGAAACAGCTGAAAAAGCAACTATAGAAATGGCTGAACACGCCGGTGAACCGCTTGCAAAAGTAAAATCATGTATTTTTTTTTCCAAATTGACATTGGTTTCATTTCGTTTTTATTTAGAGTAGCAATCATTTGACAACATCGACTAGCGCACCTCACAAAGCAAGTGAAGACATTCAACCAAACTACAGATCTCAATTTTCAGGAGCAGAAAATCTTTTTCGAGCTGCAGTTCTCAAATGTAAATAGTTCTCGATTGACGGCGATTGTTTTTGTTCTTGAAGATTGATTTTCTAGGGAGTGAATCTTATCGCAAAGGTAAAACACAGGCTCAGAGAATTTATTCGAACAAAAAAACAAACGTTTTCTTGCTTTGCGTGAATTTTTTCGTGTTTTCCTTTGATTCTATTAACATTTTACGACTGAATTAGAACGCTATGGTAATTCAACAGACAGTGATTCCGATAGCGGTAATAAGGCTAAAGAAAGCTTCTCAAGCGAAAGTGCTAAATACACAACGGCAGTTCTCACTAATCTTTATTAACCAAATTGGTTTAGCACATTGATGGAAAAGGTAAACTGATTCTATCAATCGATGTTTGGCTTTTGCATAATGCTTCTTTGTTTGCTCGAAGAATCTCGAATCGAAATCTAATCGATTGTATTTGGAATATGTTTCAGATAACGCAACAACACCAACAGATATCAATCTAGAAACATTGACAGAAGAAACACATCATAGTCGATGGTCGAAACTTGCTCGAGTTAGTGAATTGGAGAGAATATTGTTGAATTTCACAATCATTTCTTTGACTTAGAAAATAAAATCAAAAGAAAAAGACTCAGAAGATGAAGACGAACAAGAAGAACCACCCACACCTGTCGATCCGTTGCCTGTTTTGGATATGCGACGACGATATTTTGTTGGCAAAGATTATTCGAATGCGTATCAAAAAGATTTCGAAACTTTAGAAAAATATAACGAAGGTTCTTTAATCTTTTTCTTCTTCTTCATATTAATCATTATGTTTTGTCAGATTTCATCGATCGAAATATTGTTCCACGAATGCCGTGGCATGACGAAGCACTTGTCGTCTTCGGTCAAGCTGCTCGTGACGTCGCCAGACATTTCATTCAACGATGGAACATTCATAAAGTTTGACAACTCGATTTTTATCTTCGTTTGATGTTCTTCGTTTGATTTTAGTGTGAAAAATATTTGAATAATACTAATTATCCGTTTTTACTACCGAAATCATATAGTGATGAAGATGATTTAAGAGTTAATAATTGGAGAAGTTTTCTCAATAGTGCACCTTTTAAAGTCAATGCTCAGGTAAATCATTTGCTCGAATGACGCAACGAAATCGATTTGGGGAATTGATTTAGTGTGTTCGATCAGTTGGTCCGTGGTCATTGGGTTCCCGGACAATCGAATCTTCGATTCAAAGTGCTTATATTCAGATGATCGATGCAGCAAAATATTTTATCTATATTGAAGTAAATCTCGAATTCAGTTTTTGAATTTATCGAAAAGAAGAGTATTTTAGAATCAATTTTTTGTAACGATCGCTAACGATCCTCTAGTTCGAAATTTCCTAGGCGATACACTTTTTCGACGAATTGAACGTGCTCACAGGTAGAAAATCGATGATTTTTTTTCTTTGCAAAAACGACTTTCTCAAATTAGATTAAAAGAAAAATTCCGAGTCTACGTCGTTCTTCCTCTTCTACCTGGTTTCGATAATCTCGACGCTCTTCAAGCTGTTCTCTATTTCATCATGAGATCGATTTCAAAAGGCAACGAATCGCTTTTCAAACGTCTGGAAAAAGCAGGCAAATACACGCAAAACAATCTATACATCCTATTTCGTATGTATTCTAGGTGTTCCACCTGATGAGTACATCAGTTTTTATGGTATGCGTGCTCATGATGTTCTCATGGGACATTTAGTAAGAACAACGAAGGCCGATTTGTCGAATTTTTTTTATTTCGTATGTTTTTTAGGTAACGGAAATCATTTATGTTCATTCGAAATTAATGATTGTCGATGATCGCATGGCGATTTGTGGAAGTGCAAATATCAATGATCGATCATTGGTCGGTGATCGTGATAGTGAATTCTGTGTTGTAATCAATGATCTTGAAGAAGAAGACGGAATATTCAATGGACAAACGATTCGTGTAGGAAAATTCTGTTCCAGCTGGAGAAAACGACTTTTTCAGTGGGAAATTCAGCTTTTTAACTGAAAACAAATGAAATTTGTCTTTATTTAGAATGTTATTAGGTATTCAATTTGAAAATCCGAACAAAATCAATGTTAATGATCCAACATGCGATGAATTTTATAATCAATTTCGAGCTATTGCTAAGAAAAACACGATCATTTTCGAAGACGTGTTTTCAACGATCCCGACAGATCGTGTGCGAACATTTCAAGATGTTAATACGTATACAAGCGCTGCAAAACTCAAGGATCTCGATCCAATTCGAGTAAATATTTAAACAATTCTTATTTGATTTTCACATTTTTGTTTGTTTTCGAACAAAAAAGGCACAAGAAAAGCTAAAAGGAATCCAGGGTGTTGTTGTCGAATATCCACTTTATTTTCTCGATGATGAAAACTATCTACCTGGTCTAACAACTCGTGCTGGTAAGACGCGTTGAATGAGAAATAATAGTTCGAATTTTTTATTTCAAAGGTATGGCGCCGAATACTATGTGGACATAAAATTCTATTCGAACAGTGCTGTGAAATGAATTTTTCGAGATATAAATAAAATGACAGATGAAAATTAAGTTTTTTAAATCAGTTATACGTAATAGATATGCAAATCTTTACGACTTCTGATTTTTTGCTTTAATTACCAATGAAGAGAACGAATGGGCCGATGTGAAAGAGCAATAGAACAGAGAGTTTGAAGCTACATATACTACTCACACACACGCACAAGGCCAAATATATTTCTCTTTTGTATGTATGTGTGCGCGTGTGTCGAAGTTACGAATGCATATTTCACGTGCATTGGTGTTTTTCTTTCTCTTTCTTACTACAACGATCACATTCGTTTTGTGTCTACGAGTAAAAAGTTTTCTCTTTTTTCAGATGAAAACAATGAATAATTTACCGAAATCAGATGTACGTATACAAATTCTAAATACATGTCTTCGATAGAATTCTTTTCAAAAGAGTAAAGTATTTATTATTTGTCGTTAAACTGAAAAAATAGAATAGAAGACTAGGTAACTATTTAATTTAAGGTCACATAAACCAAATATTTACTGTTCGAGAACACGAAAAAAAATCGATATAGATATATCTGTTTATCTAGATGTCAGAAACTGGTGACCCACAAAATTTGATTCGTTTTCTCAAAGGACTTCGTCTTGTTCAATTATTTCTCGGTTATGTTTTTGTTATCAATGGACTTTTCGTTAATTTCCTTCAATTTCTTTCTGCTTGTCTCATTTGGCCATGGAATCGTTCGTTATATCGAAAGATCAATTATCATTTAGCTACACTTATTTGGAGTCGTAAGTGTTTTACGAAAGCAAAAAAAAAAGCGTTTTTCTTAATTAAAAATGTCTTTAATTAGCAATGACGTTTGTGTATCAATGGTGGTAAGTTTTCTAATCAATAGAGAAGAGAATGATTGTATTTTCAAGGTCGAATTCTGAATTAATTGTTTATATTAAGCCAGAAGATTTAGAAAAAATGCGCCGAGAAAATTCAATTTGGTTGGGAAATCATCGATATGAAGTCGATTGGCTATTAGGTTGGGTCGTCACGCAACGACTCGGCTTAGCTGGAGTAAATCTCTTTTGAAAATAGCAGCACAAACTCGAACTCATTTGTTCCAGGGCTCGAAAATTCTCGGCAAACAATCTCTTCGTGCTTTGCCAATCATTGGCTGGTGTTGGTATTTTACCGAGTCGATTTTTCTTCGACGTGTTTGGAGTACAGATAAAGCCGTACTTGAACACGACATTCAACAGCTCGTTGATAATTACCCGGAGAATTATAATTTCACCGTAAATGTTTCTCGTTTGTTCGTCTGTCTCATGATTCGAGTTTCGTTTTTTTTCTTTGATTCGAATAGTTGTTTTTATCGTGTGAAGGCACTCGATACACCGAAGAGAAACGTGCTGAAAGTATGAAAATAGCACGAGAAAAAGGATTACCGGAATTAAAACATCATATTCTCCCGCGAACGAAAGGCTTTGTTATATTAATGAAAGGCTTACATAAACATATAACCGCTGTTTATGACATTACGGTGGCTTTTCAAAAACCGACAAGTCCGGAATTATCCGATTTACTTGTCGGACAACAATGCCGAGCTGAAGCTTTCATTCGACGTATACCGATTTCAGATATTCCGAATGATAACGAAGAACAAACGGCGGAATTTATTCATAAACTTTTTCAAGAAAAAGTTCGAATCTTTTTTATGTTAATAGAAAATAAAGAATTATTAAATCTTTTAATAGGATAAAACTTTCGATTATTTCGCTAAACATGGCACATTTCAAGGTGCTGGAAATCCTCGAGCAACAAATTTAGAACGTAAAACTCAAGATTTAATCATTGAAATTCTCAATTTAATTCTCATTGGTTTACCGTCGATTTATTTGTTTATTAAATTTCTATTATTCGCATCATTTTTTACACAAAGTATTTTTCTTGTCATTGGTTTTGCAGGTATTTTCACCGTTCGTTTGATGATGCGAGCAGCATCTCGTCCGAAAGTTAAAACTAACTAACACAGTTTCTTTTACACCAATAAAATGAACTCTATATTAAACTTTGAAAATATTCATTTAATAAACAGAGAAGTTTACTCATCAACAAAATATTCGAGTGATCGAGAAGAAGAATATTTTCTAGTTCCTCGACTCTTTCCTTCGGTTCTTAAATATATTTATTTAACAAATAAGCCACCCATGAACAGTACTTGAGCAGTCGCAAAAAAAAAGAGAAAGAAATACTTTTAAACATCGGAATACAAGCGTTTACACAAAGAACAAAAAAGAGAGAGAGAGAGAGAGAGAAAAAAATCACAGAGAGACAAGAATAAAATAGATATTCAACTTAGATTAGCACATATTGGTTTTATTGTTCTTGATTGATTAAAATCAGTTCCAATGTTTGTTTGTTTTCTCATTAGATATCGAAATGACTTTGGTCATTTTGCACAAAAGGAACGTTTTGAGAGAAAGACAATATTTAAGTCCACATGATCTGTGGAACGAGACCTGAACAAGACAACCGATTGATTTATGAGAAGATACCAATGAGATTTACCTTCGCGAGTTCGAAGACTGGGCAGATAATGTTCATCATCGAGAAAGTAAAGTGGATATTCGACAACAACACCTTGAATTTCTTTTAATCTTTCTTGTGCCTATTCGTTTGAGACAAAAAAAAACAACGTCAAAATATCATTCAAAGATTTAATTTACTCGAATTGGATCGATATCTTTCAATTTCGGTACTTCAGTGTACGCAGCAACTTGATCGAATTTTCTAACTCGATCGCTTGGCAATGTTGAAAACACTTCTTCGAAAATGAGCGTATTTTTCTTTGCAACATCACGAAAATAGTTATAAAATTCATCGCAAACACAATCAGTTAAATCGACCTTATACTTCGATTCTGGTGTAATGCCTAACATCATTCTGAAATCCAAAAGACAAACAAAAGTTAATTTCCCTTTGATGAAAACTTGAATTTCGTACTCGAAAAGTCGTTTTCTCCAACTGGAACAGAATTTTCCTATACGAACCGGCTGTCTATTGAACATTCCGTCTTCTTCTTCAAGATCGTTGATAATCATACCAACTTCACTATCACGTTGACCGACTAATGATCGATCATTGATATTTGCACTTCCACAAATCGCCATGCGATCATCGACAATCATTAATTTCGAATGAACATAAATGATTTCCGTTACCTAAAAAACATTCGAAATCAAAAATTCGACAAATCGGCTTTCGTTGTTCTTACTAAATGTCCCATGAGAACATCATGAGCACGCATTCCAAAGAAACTAATATAATCATCTGGTCTCACGCCTAAACAGAAGAAAATCTCGGTGATCTGTTTGCTAATCGAATGGAAATTCGTCTACCAGCTCGAAGCAATCGTTTGTACAGCGATGTTTCGTCTTTGGTTATCGAACGCATGATGAAATAGAGAACAGCTTGGACAGCATTGACATTATCGAAGCCAGGTAAAAGAGGAAGAAATATATATATACGAAATTTCTCGTTTGCTCTAAATGTGAATTCAAAGAATAGATTTTCTAGTTGAGAGAGATTGACTAACGTATGTGCGCGTAAAATTCGCCGAAAGAATGCTTCAGCGAGTTGATTTTTGACAACGGAATCGTCTGAGATTGTTATGAAAAATTGATTCTAAAAGATTTGATTTTCGAATGACAAAAAACTTGTTTTTGCTCGCTAAAGATCTACTTCGATATAAATGTAATGTTTTGCTGCGTCGATCATTTGAATGTACGCATTTTGAATTGAAGATTCGATAGTTTTTGTTCCCGCTGACCACGGGCCAACTGATCGAACACACTAAATCAATTCCCCAAATCGATTTCGTTGCGTCATTCGAAACGAACTGATTTACCTGAGCATCGACTTTAAAAGGCGGACTGTCGAGGAAATCTCTCCAGTTCGGCACTTTCAAATCATCCGGATCGTCGTAAGTTTTTGGTAGTAGAAACGGATACGAATCGTTGTAAAGAAATTTCTCACACTGAAATCAAACGAAGAACGTCGAACGAAGATAAAAATCGAGTTGTCAAACTTTATGAATGTTCCATCGTTGAATGAAATGTCTGGCGACGTCACGAGCAGCTTGACCGAAGACGACAAGTGCTTCGTCATGCCACGGCATTCGTGGGACGATTTTTCGATCGATGAAATCTGCGAATGGAAATGAATTTTCTTTCTCGGCGAGTGAAATTTTACCTTCGCTAAATTTTTCGAGAGTTTCGAAATCTTTTTCATACGGATTCGAATAATCTTTGCCAATAAAATATCGATGTTTGGTATCGAGACCAGGTGTCGGTCCAATAATCGGCTCTGGTTCTTCAGGTTTTTCTTCTTCTTCAGAATCTTCTTCGTCACTGTGTTTTCTCATAATCTGAACAAAAAACTCATCGAAATTCGTACTGATCTTGTTTTCTGTTTACCTGTGCGATTCGTCTCCATTTTTTTGCATATCTTTGCGGTCGTTCATCGTCGATAACTTTCGGCTCGAAGTTGACTTGATCGTCTACAATCGATAGAAAACTCAATTGTCTAATCTGGTTAATAGAAACCGAGAGTCAAGTTCGTCACACGAGACACAAAAACCTACGTCGTGCAAAATCTATTGATTGATGTACAAGTTTAGTAAAAGCATTTTGTGAGCGAGATCGATGATGAGAAGAAGAGGCGGTAGCATTAGTAGGCAAAGCATGATCACCCTGACCGGACTCAGTTAAATCAAACGAACGTAAACGATTGATGTCCGGCTTTGAATGACGCCAACTGGAGGTTCGTTGAATACGTTCATCGTCGTCAGATTGTTTTACAGTTAGTTTATTATTAGTATCAGCATTAGTAAGTGTACGCATCAGTGATTTGCGTGGCGTTCGTTGGTTACCCTTTTCTGAATCACTGTCAGGCCCATCGCCATCGTTTCCTATGATTAGCAAACAAAAAAAGTTGACAAAAAGCAACGAGACACCATTGGCAAACACAAAGACAGTTCGAATCGAAATTATCTTCAGTTTGATTTTCATTTGAACATGAGAAGAGAAAACAGAATCATCGAGAACGAACGTTTGCAGAGAGAAACCGGGCATTTTCACTTACGATCCATTTCTTCTGGATGAACTTTAGTTGAATTGACGTTCGCTAAACAAGTCTCGTCTTCGTTTTCACACTTTCTACGACTCGCACTACGTAAAAACGTATCAGCTTTTTTCTTACCTGTGATCTTCGCTTCCAACCCTAACGAAAACAAAAAAAAAAGCTGTCTTTTTATATTCTCAAAAAAACATTTCGATGGTCTACATTTTTTCGCTGCAGTTTTCATATGATGTCCAGCTCCAGTTGCGTGATTTTGATCGGCTGGTTTAACATCCTCACTGCCTTTATTCGGAGGTGTGACTGCAGTTTGCATTCGATCCGTTCCCTGGACATAAAACAAAACTTGTTTGCTCTCTCTTATTTCGCTCGTGATTGCGAATCTACCTTAGTCGGTTGTTCGCCATGTTGTTCTGCCATCTCTGTCGTCGTTTTTCTCGCTGCTTCGACAGTTTCTTTTCCGCCAGCTGCTTGTCGATCAGCTTCCAGTTCAGCCGGCATTTTCAATCTCGTATCATTATCTTCGCCCAAATCCACAAGACTAAACAAAACATTTTTTTGTCTTTATTTTCTCGGAAAATCTAGACAATTACCGCATGTAATCATCGTCCCATCGGCCGAAACAAAGATCAATACCTCCGACAAACGCAACTTTTTGATCGATAATCACTAATTTCTCGTGATGAGACCAAAGGAAAACACCTCCACTTGGATAATGATCAGGATGACGAATAACCTTGAGGGAAATTTCATGTCGATTCTCTCGGTCGAATTCAAATCGTTTTACCTTAATAAATCCTTTTTTACTTTTGCCAATTAAAGCACGTTTTGTATGTAAACTATTTAGACCCATTGCAAATGACATTTCTTTAAAAACAAGAACATATACGCGAACACCGGAATCCTACAAAACAATTTCTCAATCAATCGAATTATTTTTTCGACATTCTCACAGCAATTTTCCCTAGTAAATTATCTAATCGATAGTTTTCATCATCACACGGTCGAATCATCATAATCTCCGGTGATAACCACCAATCTGTAATAAAAACTTCTTCTCTCGCAGTCAAAAGCGCCTTTGCCACTGATTCCATATACGATTTTCCATTAATAAACCTAGAAAATCTTGAATTATTAACAAAAAATGCGTCAATATCATTTACCAATAAGCTAATTGTTTTCTCCTCACAGGCGCAAACGAGTTAAAACGACTTGCAGTTGCACTGACAAAACCGCTGGCTTGTTCTTTCAAATTCATCAAATGCTGTGTCCATTCTTCGCAATCACGTGTCGTTCGACATTTGAGAACTAATGTTCGTTGTAGATTCGTAATTTTAATGCCGTGATGAGTGCCGGCATGACGAAAACCCGAGGCGATTTCGAAAGCTCGATCGACTAGCATCGGAAAGCGAACTTCATATGTATCTGGACGAATGTACGTGATATAAGAATCTTTGATAACAAACCATCTAAACAGAGAAATTATGATTTTGTTTTTCTTTGATTCGAATTGAGTCAGTTTAGGGCAAATTTTACTTTCGACCGTGATGAAATTTACAGAGATCACAGAAGAATGGTAAACGGAAAAAAATACTATGGCCACGATAATCATCGCGCGATCGTTTTAATAGATAATCTTCCTTGAAACTAGGAGAAAGACCGTGAACGAATGACAAACAACTAACACCAAAGAATTCACGCTAAAAATACCAACAACAAAACTCATTTTATTAATTAAAAATCTAAGAAAACGCAATGTTCTTTTTTTTTACCACGGCTGGATGACTACGAAATTTCGGATGTTTAAGAACCTTGTTTAAATACTCGAGAAGAATTTTCTAATAACAAAACAAAAAAACAATTATTTGCAAAAACATTGACTTTTTCTTCTATTCGTACGCAACGTTCTCGAATCATATTATCATTAATAAATGCCATTCGATCATTTCGAGTTGGAAAACATGGATTGTCATTATCTTCATCTTGAAGTCTAAAAATAAATGAATTAATTTTAATTAAATTTGTTAATACAAAACTAACGAACAGAAAAAACAAAACAACGAAACATCGAGAAAACTTACGAACGATGCGAAACGAATCTTACAGGTTCACTTCGCGGTGACCTTCTACGAAACAATTCTTTTTTTTAATTTTATCCGAGAAACGGAGAAAAAGAAAACAAAAAACAGAGTGTCGAGCTTGAATGAACTCACTTTTCCAAGTCACTGATCGACCGTTTCGTTTCAGCTTCGACGAACTGCACGAGAGCTTTATGCAAATCATGAAAATGCCGATAACGTTTGTAGATCGTCCATTCGAACGGACCGTGTTTTGTTGTTATACAATATCTGAAATCACAAATTTCCTTCGACGAAAACAATCAATCGAAAAAAAAAACACTTACAAATACGGATTCAGAAATTCAGTAAAACCGGCGTAGATACGTTCGGCAACAATGGATTTCACATGTACAGGTAAATTAGGAACAAATGTTCGTCCACTCCGGTCGAGAATATGTGCACCTGTGAATTTTTCATCTGGAAAAGCAACAAACTAGGAGATCTTTAGTTTGGAAGAGAAAACAAACACACGGACCTCGTTGAAAACGATCGTCAATTGGATCGTTGAAATTATTATCTGGATACGGCAAATATTCGTTATGTTTTCGATCAGGATGGCCAGCATTTATTGCCAATTCGGCCATACCAGCTGTATGCCGAACCAAAGCACTGACGCCGCCTGAATCGTCATGCCGTGTCATCTGAAAAATAAAAAACGAAAAACATGAAACTTCAATTGTAGTTCTTCTCAATTTTCAACATCTCTTGAGAACAATGTCGAGAAATAATAATAATAAAACGGATATATTTTACTGATTAATTTTCAAATCTCATGAGACAAAATCGTGAAGAGAGAGAGAGAGAGAGAAAGAAGAAAAACAATAAAAATGAGTCAGTGTTTCGAACATTAAATACCCTCTCGTGTCTTCATTTAAGAAAGAAAAGAAAGCTATCAATAATCAGATTGCGAGCCAATAAACGCACATCGAAACACTTAATTTGACTAAGTAAATACCATAAAAATGCACACTAAACTGAAATAAAACTCGGTATCCTATGGAGAAACGTATGATTCATCAGATGTTGTTGTTTCTCATAAAATATTTTCTCAGTCTCGTCCGCCCGCCCCCTCGTTTAAAAACTAAACTTTCTTCAAAGACAATCCACTCAACATGTATATGCGTGCCTTGCAATACAGTCATCGTCATCTATTGTCAAGGATAAAAAAGAAAATATGAAAGTCAAATAGTTTTTACTCTTTAGCCACACAGAAAGAAAAAACAGAACATGCATAATTCTTCTCTTTTTTTTATTGTTAACTCAGTTAAAATGAGAGCGAATGAGATTGAATCGATCAGATGTCACTGTTTGAAATCTCTGAACGTTAAAAATGTGATCTCATCAAGAGCACAAGAGCTTCGCTTTTTCTTCACAAGTAAAATGAAAAAACAACAACAATAGCAAGACGAAAAAATCGATACTTTGCCATTTGCAAATGACAGATGTGACAAGAAAAAGTAATTTATTCAAATTAGACGATAAAAAAATCTTTTTTTTTCAAAAACGACAATATCAATTGTCCAATAATATTCACTGACATTTCGATTTGTGGCTACAAGCAAAATAACGTTCGAGATTAGTTAAATGAATTATCGTGCTTGTCAAAGTAGTTAATATTAATTGATGATCGTAATCATCGATCGAACTTCGAAGAATATCCTCGAGCTAAAGATAAGAAAAAAAAAGTCGTCGTTCGTTTGATTAAATAAATATTTATTTTTTGATTTCTCTCGAGATTTTAATTCACGGTCAGTATAGAAATTCGAAGAGAGTTTCTAATCAATTGATGTCTCTATCTAATCAACATTTCGTCAAGCGACAAAAAATCCTCAGAGATATTTATGCAAAAAGAAGAAAAAAAACGACACGTTCAATTAACTTGAACTCATATGTTGAATACAATTGACCGAAACATGAGCGTATCGAAAAACGTGACTGTAAGAATAGATAATATCTCAAGATGTTCGTGAGCACGAATAATGATTAGAATGTAGTCAATAGACGAAACTATTAATAACAAACACTGGCTTCAATGTCGTCGTCGTCGTTTGTTTGTTAATTGAATAAGATGCTAATTCAAGCACGAGATAATGCATTCTCTCATTTTTCTTCTCGTTGTCTTCGATAATATCGGTCAAGATCGTTGACCTTTGAAAGATTCTTTTGTATCGATCGTAAGTTTGCTTCTTTTAAATGATCAAACATCTGTTTTGACAAAATTAATAGTTATATGCACGATAATACTTCTGATTTATTTAGTTTTTTTTCTTTTATCGTCTAATTGGTATTAATTATATTTCTTTATTCTTATGTAAAGAACGATCTGGAATCAAAACAATGTTTGTTCAAGATCGAGAGGAGAGAGAGCGTAGAACATGAATGAGAACATCTGGTGCAATCGTTCGTTTCCTTTTTTTTTCTCATCTAATCTATATTCTCAATAATGAAAAACGTAAGCAAAAAAAAACGGAATTTTTCAGCTAGTGTTTTTATCCGGAACATTGATTGTCTATGTTTCCGAGGTTTCTCTCTGTTGCTTTCTTTTTTTTCTGCTTATGCGTTTCGTTTATGTAATCAGAGAAGTATATCGTGATGAGTGATGATGACAACGACATCGATGACGACTTGATTTGATCTTGAGCTCCTCGTTTCTTGTTCTTGTTCTTCTTCCTTGCTTCTATTTCTTCTCGTTGTTCGGTTGATGTGTCTTGTGTTTCTTTCTCTTTCTCTCTCTGATTTGTAGAAAAAAGTCAATCACCCAAGCTGTCTTCGTTATTCTAAGTAAAATACATCTATACATAGACGAAGGAGAAAAGAAAGAAGAAGAAGAAGAAGAAGAAGAAGAAGGAGATAGAGTAAGCAAAAAAAAAGGAATAGAAAAAGAAAGAAAGATAGATAGCTAGATAAGAAGTAACAAACAGTCGTTATTTCTCGAAGAAATACAACGGCACTGATGATGATGACAATCTTTCTCGAGTCTCTACCACCGGCAACGTTTCTCGACGTTTAGTTTCTACATTCTGTATATTGTCATCGGTTTTGTATTTGTTCTATTCGGCCTTGTAGATCTCAGGAATCTGTCTGTATAATGTGGTGTCTATAAATAATGAAGACACAAATCTTTCTGATCAATATTCCAATGATCTATTGTTGAATGATTTACGTTCGACGACGACGACGGCGAATATGTCGTCAAAGTTTGTTCTATTGATGATCGATTATGATCATGGATTCATTATTAATGATTCTATTGATGTATTTAATGTTTTTCAAATGGACTATTTATTGTCAAGACGATTCTTCAGTTTTATCACCAGCCAGTGTTGAAACACAGTATCTCAAGTTTGATATGGCGCAATACGGACCAGATGGCGGCGCGTTTTCAAGTAGATCGAATCACATAACGTTTTTTCTTCTTCTTCTATTATTAAATTAAACTTTTTAGGTCCAAATTTTCCAAATTATTATCCTCAAGATACGATTCTGTTCTATCAATTCATAGCGTCATCGGATTATCGTGTTCAAATTGAAATCGATTTCTTTCAAATTCGTGGCGTCACACCACAATGTACACATGATTATCTCGATGTGTTTTTGAATGTAACTGATCTCAATCAAATTCATCATATTGTTAATGATCAATTACTTCATCGTTACTGCGGTCGAAATAAACCGCCATTGCTAATTTCAGTTACGAATATACTTGTCTTAGGATTTTTTACTGAAGATACGCAAACTGAACGAGGTTTTAATGGTTCATTTCGGTTTATCCCAGGTCAAGCGTATAGAAATCATCTGATACGTGCGCCGTGTGATTATGTTTTCGATTCATCCGTATCGAAACGTGGAGAATTCTTCTCATCGACTTATCCAGGAACATATTTACCTGTAAATTTCTTTGTCGTTTGTTTCTTTTTTTCATTTTTGTTTGATTTTTAGTGGCAATTTTGTAATTATTCATTTGTTGGTCTGCCCAATGAACGTATTCACATACGTTTTCGTGATTTAATGTTATTTAAAACACCGAATACTCAACATTGTGCTGTTGATTTAATCAAATTATACGATAAAAATCTCAATCCTCCTGAACTTCAACGATTTCTATCGAGTTTTCGTCAAACAAATCTCATCGATCACGATAGTCTGTTAACTCCCAGTGATTCCAATCACATAACCGATCTCTGTGGCGTCTATCCATTGCCATTAGATGTGTTTTCCACATCGAATCGTTTACTTTTCTATTTCATTTCGACGCATTACGCTGAATTAACCGACGACGAACAAAACGAAATGTCTGATTTCGTAGGAACATTTTGGCGTAAAGGTTTCTATGCTGAATACGAATTTTCTTCGTCATTAACTAAACTCGATTTTGTCTCTCAAATAAAAACTCATCAATATGTCTCAGGTACCGAATGTGATCAAACAATAAAATCGTTCGGTCAAGGTCACGGGCAAATTCAATCGCCGAATTGGCCGCATCTCTACAAACCGCAAACATCCTGCACAACGTATCTCTTAGGTCTTGACGATCGATTTACTTTAGAAAATGTTGAAATCGAATTTGAACAGTTCGATGTCGATTGTCAACTAGCATCCTTAGTTATTTACAATGCAAGTCGAATCTACGATTATCAATTACGTTCCCGTTCATCATCATCATTGAATACACAGCAAAAATCGATATTATTCAGTAATTATTATCAACAGGATTTGGATTTTAAACATAATCTCACATTTTGCGGACATTTCAAACCGGAAGGACGATTTGTTTCGAAGAATGCACTTTTAAAAATCGTTTTTCTTCCCAATGATTATTCATCGGAGAAAACTCTGCCGTCATTAAATCGTGGTGGGAAATTTCAAGCGAAATATAAATTCGTCAAAAGTTACCATCAAGTCTCAGCCGACGGATACGATTCCATCAATCCAAATATTTGCAATCTTTCCTACTATCAAACTCGTTCGACATCCGGTAAATTCGAGCCGCCACGTTCATCGGAAAACGACTATTTCTCCAATTCCAATTGTACATTCAATTTCTATCCATTCAATGAAACAGCTCGGCTCTTGATTTGGTTCGATTATTTCAACATAGCCGATGAAAATTACGTTCAATGTCTATCCGATAACTTAACTTACACCTATCGTTCATCGTTATCATCGTCAACACACTCGATTTACCCGTATATTTACTGTGGTTACAGAAATTTTCCTCCACCGTTTTTAACAAGTCGAACAACCGAAGAATTTCGCGTTCATTTCCGTTCGAACGATGACTTAGAAACGGGTCTCGGTTTCGATGGACGATATTTGTTTCTCAATCGAACAAATCGATTGTTTTCATCTCAATGTCCAACTCCGTTCGATTCAGTTGTGTTCGTCAACGAAACCGAACATCCCACAGGCAATATTTCGAGCAATGGCTATCCCGAGAATCTCATTTGCGAATGGTCTTATAAGACGAGTGAAGCGTTTCGATTTCATTTGAGATTGAATTTACTACAAATGGAAGGCTCGAAAACGAAAGATCCACCGCAAGGTTGTCAATCGTCCGTATTGAAAATCTTGAGCGAAGGTAAAACCGAAGAACTATGCGGAACACAAGAAACTGTTCCTTATACACTGACGAATTCGAATTGGTTTACAATTCAATTTATTTCATTAAATCGACAAACGAAAGAAACTCTCAATGGTTTTCATTTGACATGGACAATTGTTCAATTGAAATTCAATAGTACACATTGTTCATCGTCGAATGACGATTATCTCGATTGTACAAAACCATCGAATTCAACGGTTGGATCGAAATTTTGTATTCATAAATCATTGATATGTGACGGTTTTGCTCATTGTGAACCATTGTCTTCGAACGATGAACTCGGATCGAATTGTTTGGAAAGTTCTTCATCGAAATCACGTTCGAAATTGTTCATATTTATCCGTCAACATTATATTTTAATTTCAGTTATTTTTCTTCTTTTATTAATTATCTTATCGATTAGTTTAATACTTATTTTTCTAATAATTAAATCTAAACAACAACATCGACAAACGGACATTCTTCCCAAAGAAAAAAAGAGAAATAAATCAACAACAAATATTTGTCTGAATAATAATAACGATGATGATGACGATGATGATAATCAAGATTTAATGGGAACGAGTATGATGGAACAAACAGTGACAACAGTTTGAAAACAACGGACTTCAATCAAAAGTATGACTCATCAAATTCGAGGAATATATTAATGTGCGTGTATGTACGCGCGCTATTCCGTCCGATTTCTTCTTCTTCTTCTTCTTCTTTTTGTCATTTTATCTTGTGTAAACAAACGAGAGAAATAAACATGTCAGGTTCATATTATGTATTAGCATGAAATAATTGCGATAATTGCCTCTTAAGATACTGGAAAACTATCATGCATTTGTTTATTCAATCATTCATCGAGATCAATATACCACTCCAATTAGCTTGACTTCGATCGACGACCTTTTTTACTTACTGTGTGTAACGCAGCTTGCTATTATCTTTTTTTGATTCGAAAACAGGATGTTCTGACCGAAAAGACAGAAACCGTCGTGCATTTGTTGCGTGACAACTGTCAATAATATTCATTTGATAAGAGATTTGCTTTGTTATTTCAAGTACGAGAAATATATCTCGAGTGTTAACTGAATGACAGCAGTATATCATGTCTTTGTTTATAAGATAAGAAAAACACAAGACCTTGTATAAACGAGATATATCTCGTGTTTTTATACAAATAATAAACAACGAATGATGAAATTGATTTCCTTATTTTCCAGGACTAGAAATGTCTTTATTCAACGACTTCGATGAAGAAGCTTTTGATAAGCATTTTTCATTAAGTCAAAAAACGTATTTCGAAAAACACTACCGCCCGATAACGTATAGATATAAAATGGCATCGCACTAGCTATATAACTTAGACAGCTAAAAATAGAAAAAATACCGTTTTGAATAGCGCCGGAGAGTGTTCGTCTTGATGGGACTGTATTGAATGATGTGTAGACCTTTTGCACGGCTTGTGGAATCGTTAGAACGAAGAGTAAAGTAACTTGAGCCAAGAGCATAATTAGAATTTGCCGGTCGATTTTCTTTCGTCGTTGTAAAGCCGGTGTTATGTGTTGTGGCTGTTTTCTTTCTTGATTTGACACCGATGAACTCGTATGTTGTATCCGGTTGTTCATTTGACGAACGTTTCTCACTAATAGAAGACTAAAAATAGTCATAATTGTTAATGGAACAAGAATCGAACCGATTGCATAGATCATATCTGTACTAACACGACAAGAATAGGTTGAACCGTAGCACATAAGTAAAGTGCCGACTTGATTGGTTTCGTAGCAAAAGATTATCGGAATGTTGATAATACAACTGTAGAATGAAACGATGGCTAAACCGATGAGAATGTTTTTCATTGAGCTTTTTTGTCGACGATTGACGTGCATACTCGATGAAAACCATCGGTCGATTGTTGCAATTGTAATCGTACATAAAACCATGGTTCGGCCAAAATAGAGAACAAAATTTCTAAATTTACATAACCAATCATAAATATCACTTAATTCATTTGTCCAATTACTTATAATTCGACTGGTGCAACCCGAAAGAAGAACAATAATACCGGCAATTGACGAACAAAGAAGTAATATTGCAGATGTACTTGTTCGAAGAGTTTTTTGCGATAAAACGAATATATTAAGTAGATTACCAATCAAACCAACAACATAAATACCAATAATCACATATCCGTTGATGATACTCGATGCATTATTCCAATTTGTGATGAGATTTGCATCGGATGAAGACATTGGCAAATGTTTTTGCTATGACGTGCACTCTTGTCAAGAGAAATGATCTTTGTGTCGTAATGTTTTTTTTCTCAAGAGTAGATATATTTAATCTACCTACGCCACAGGTTGAATTACGTTCTGTAATTATAATAATGACGTTCGACTAAATCTATGCTAACCAGTAGATTTCAAATAGATTATCTCGAACATTTTCTTTAAAGTGAAGAATACTTTAAGGTTGAAACTAATTTGTTTTTTTGTCTGTAATTGATCTGCAAAAATGGAAAATGTCAAATACAGTTTTTAAAATAGAAGAGCTCTACGTCAAAAGATTTTCTTCTTGGAGTGCATCAATGTTATATAGAGTTCTAACAACTCGATTTTCATGAGAAAGAAATCAAGCTGTTTCGAATGAATCTCATGAAAATCACCGCATCTGTTTCTTATCGAAAAATTTCTCTAAAATAAATTCGAACGAAGCCAAGCCTTTGTTTCAGTAGTTTATTTCGAAAAAATGAGTGAATCCTATGATTTTCAGCATTGGTCGAATTACTATCGTGATTATCTTCTAAAGAATATCATTCCTTTTTGGTTGAACCATTCGATTGATAGAGAATACGGCGGATATTTTACTTGTCTCAATCGACATGGAAATGTTTTCGATACAGATAAATTTATTTGGTTACAAGCTCGACAAGTTTGGATGTTTGCAAAATTGTATCAAGACAAAGATTTGAATGTCTCAGACAACGAACGAAAACAATGGTTTCAAACGGCTGTACATGGCGCACAGTTTCTTGAGAAATACGGTCGAGATTCTTCGACGGGACAATGGTATTT
>Ga0209922_101421_pt1 | contig 23248 bp, 8 predicted proteins | sample ThiBiot_500_biof_FD_183946 | JGI IMG/M metagenome (GOLD analysis project Ga0209922, IMG submission 183946) | Wastewater bioreactor microbial communities from Cape Town, South Africa - Thiocy_expt_500_biof (SPAdes) | ecosystem: Engineered > Bioreactor > Thiocyanate-remediating > Anaerobic-Aerobic ... | reverse complement strand
TTCATCAAGTAGAAGTTGATTTAGTTGAGTAGCTGGAGGTGTACCAAGGATTGATAAAGAACTTGATGATGCTGTACTGGTAGACAGTTCGTGCACTGTGAGTTCAAGAAAACGACCTTCATGATTTGAATCATTGTCGTTATCGTCGTCGTCACTGGTTTGTGATCGATTTTCATTGTCAAATGTGACTTTCGGTGGTGATGGAGGAAGATGCATTTCCGAATCGTCGGATGAACTCATTTGATGAAGTGCTGGTCGTTTCTTTACTTTCTTTGTATCGGGCATAATTGCAGGTGTTGGCGGTGTATGAGATCGAACTTTCTTTTCAACAATTTCCGCTGCAAATTCGGTCTCATCTGTATCGAATTCGTAATCAGTATCGGTTTCATATTGATGTGTAACATTGTAGATTTCATCGAGAATTTTAACAAGTCGAGTTTTTCCTAAAGTATTCGATAGACCGTATCGAACGGCATGCTGTCGAAGTTTGTCGATATCCATGGATTTATAATCTGGTTTCGGTGAAAATGGTGATGGAGGTCGATATTCAGACATTGGTTTCTTTTTCTTCTTTCGTTTGCCAGCTGGTTTCCGTGTTTGTGGACGATTATTATTATTATTATTTCGATTCGAATGAGTTAATATATCGAGAATTTCATTTTCTATTGTGTTCGATGATTGTACGATTGAAGATATGGGACTAGTTCGTTGAACAGGTGAAGGTGGTAAATCAATATCAGGAATTGAAAAAAGTTGAGCACGTTCTTCATCATTGATTTCATTATTGACTAACGGCCATTGATCCCAATAATTATTCGCTAAAACTATATCACACAGAATTTGAATCTCTAATTATAAGAAAAGAAGAAAACATACTTGGTGATTGAGAATCCATTGGACCTGTGATTTTCACTGGATCGAAGCTTTCGTCTAATACAATAATTGATTGTTCTTTTCGAATCGAATACGAAATTGCAAGCTGATTCTCTTTCTCACTACTACTACTGTTCAATTCATCTGTTCTATCTAACGGTGGTGGCGTATAAGTTTCTGTTCGATCACTATCATATTCTTGGTTAACATCCATCATCATCTTATCTGGAAGAAAACGATTTAATGACAAGTCTAGCTTAGCTTCTTGTAAATTATCCTAATTTGTTTTTCTTTTTAAGTTTTCTGCAAAAAAAGAGTACAAAAAAACACAAGATTCATCGATGAACTAAATTAAATCACTGGGCGATCATCTTCATCATTTTCGTGCAACATTCGAGCTAGTTGGGACATTGGGATCTGTAATAGAAAACAACACATGTCGAATCAATTGAAAAACGATTGTATTTTTACTTCTTCATCTTGTGGATCTGTTGTTGTTATATTCCACCAATTAACAGGACCGAAATTTGTCTGTGAGAAGAATAAAAGTGTACTAGGAGGAAATTGATATGTATCTGTTGAAGGATTTGTTATGATGACGCGTTCACATAGATTAGCTAAACGTGTCGAGGATAATTTAAGTCGATCTTCGATTGAAATATTCCAGAGAGGAGTTGTTTGTAAGCTAAATTCGAAGTTAAATAGAATAATTCGACAGAGGAGATTTACGTACTCGATTGTTTTGATTTTTTTAGCTGCGGCTTGAAGAACCTCAAAAGCATTGGGAGGTTCGGTAGCAGTTTTTATCGAAGCCGAAAGGGCGATTGCCTTTGAAAATAGAAGATTTTTTTAACGTTTAAATTAAATTTTTTTAGAAAATCTCACTAATTGTTGTTGTTCGTCGTCTTCATTCATTGGCATTTCCATTTTAATCACTCGATTTTTAATGTGATTTTCTGATTTTTTCTTCGTTGTGTTCGTTTCATTAACTTCAGATGTTTTCGCGGCAAAATTCACAACATGTTTTAATTGAACACTATTTTGATTCGAACATTTCTTTAAATGTGTTAAATAAGTACGTTTAGCATTAAACGACATTCCACATATTTGACATTTCAAATTCGATGTTGTTGTTGTTGTTAAAGGTTTTCGAGTACTACTAGTTGATGAAAATTTTGAATAAGCTAGTAAAGTTTTCTGTTGTTTTGTTTCAATCTAATCAAAAGAAAAATCAGCTAAATCAATTGAATATTCGATTTACATTGTTAAATTGCGATTGTTCTAAACAATGATTAACATGTTCTTGACGTTGATCGATAGTCACTAGATTCGAAAGAATTTTATTACAGATCGGACAAGTTGCATCATTATTTTCAATTTGTGCGACGATCGATTCGAGACATTCGTTAACTGGATTGTTCCGAGGTTTTTTCGGAACAATTTCCTTTTTGGATTCAGTTAGTTTGGGACGTTTTCTCGATGAAATAAAATCGTTCTCATCGTCATCGAATATTTCTAATGTAGTTTTTTTCTTTTTCGGTGAAATTAATTTCGGCGTTGGCATCATTTGATTTTCCTTTGTTTGTTTTTTCACGGTAAATTTATCGACAAGATAGTTATTTCGTTTATTATTTTCATCTGTATTTCGTCGAATAAATGACTGTTGTTGTTCAACAACATTTTTTTGTCGTTTAGTTAGAATCGATTTAACAATTTGATTGACATGATCATTCGAAACTTTACTTGTGGAATGTTTAAACATGTTGACGAATTTAATCTAAACCTTCTTGTTCGCGACGTTTATCGCGCAAACGTTTATATCGTTCGTAATTATCGGTTTGAATTTGATTGTGAAGACGTTGTTTTTCAAGAATAGCAATCGCTTTTTCTAATTCTAAAATTCAAATAAAATATAACTAAAATCGAATTCAATGAGAGAAAGAAAAACTAACCTTGACTGGTTAAACCTCGAGTACCAATGATCTGGTCTGGATCGCCTTTTTCAATAGCTTCTCTGGTTCGTCTTTCAATACGACGAGAACTAATCGAAAAAAAAATCATCAATTACGATTGAATAAGAACAATTTATTTTACTAGACAAAATAACCAATTGTAATAAACGTTGCTGTCGTAATTAAACCGGCACCAAGTGACCAATAGTAAAGTGGAGTACGATTCTTTCGGACGTCGTTAAAAAGCGAGACTTTTCTCAATCGTATCATTCAATTGACAATTTCGTTTGAACAAAAAACTATCTAGAAAATGAATAAATGATTTATTTTCGAATTATTGAAATTAAGAAAGAAGAACTCTCGAATGTTGATTTAATATCGAGTTTATTTATTAAAAAATACCGCATTGTGTTGTTATTTATTTCTCGTACATTGTTCTCACGCGTTAGAATTTGTTCACTTCAATAATAACACACAAGTTCAATGACAAACGCGAAAGAAAATAACAGATATGAAAAAAAAAGAAAAGAAAAATTGTAGTTTTGCTTTATAACTATATATATATGTATGTGTGTTTGTGTTTGCTCTTGTTAAAGTGAGAATGAAGAATACATACAGAAAAAGAAACACAGATATCAATGGATGAATCACTCGGTTTTATTACTTCACAAAAAAAACGAGAAAGAATAGATTCTGTTAAAAGTAATCGTCTGGATAACCTTCATGAAAATCTCCTTCATATTCGAGCATATCTTCAACATCTAAATCATCATCGATATCGTCTTCATCATCAAGTAAATCATCATAAATAAGTCCATCGTCAGCTATTGGAACATTTGGTGGATCCGTTGATGTCCAATCGGATAACAAACTATTCGAATGTGCAACTGTGATATCGTACGTGTTTGGATCGGTTGATGACGAAGGATTTTGTGATTGTTGTGGTTCGGATTGATCAGCTGATGAACTCGATGATTGTTGAGTTTCAGTATCGATTAATGTTGTCGATGATTCAACAGTAGCTGCAACTGATGATGAAGACATTTGATATTGAAGATTGGGTACTATTTTGATTTGCACTGAATGTTCATCGGTTGCTAATGAATTTTTCATTTGTTCAGATGATTGATTAACATCGGATAATGGCGCAACGATTAGAGCGGTTGTTGTCGTTGTTGTTGTTCCTGCTGTAGTTGATGATGATGATGATGAAGAAGACGAAGGAGAAGAAGTGGAGGGCGCAACTTGATCAGTCGTTGTAACAAGTAGAATATTATTTAATTCTGTTGGAATAGTTAGATCATCGGGTGCTTTTAAAAGAGCCAGTTCTTTTTTAAGATCATTCGTATGTCGAATTAATGACGCTAAATGTTGACTTATCGATGAACTAACACGTTTTTCAGTTGAAGATGTTTCTTGTAGTTCACGTATCCATGCTTCACATTGTTCAAGAATATCATCTAAACAAAATATAAATGAATTCGAATGAAGAAATTTAGAAGAAAAAAAACGTTTTACTTCGTTTTAAGAAGAAATGTCGACGAATAACATCGGCAAAAACAACAGGTGGATTTCGTAATTGTTCAAGCATAGCCCATCGGACAGTTGCTTGACGAATATTTGCATCATACTCAAGTGATTGCGATGTACCTGTTGCCGTTCCTCGTGTACGTTCGTAGCCAGGTTCATTGAAATATGGTTCAGGCACAAAAATCAACGATTGAATCGAGACAAGAACCTGTAAAAATGTCGATGTTGCATTCCATTTTTCTTCAGGTCGACCATGCCAAGTATTCAATATACTTAAACAAACCTTGCCATCATTGTATAGATTTGGATTAAATCTGACTGTATGATTTCCTGTTGTTTCGAGATTAATCGACGGTGGTGATGTTGGATATTCATTAGGAAAATAAACATCAAAAATAAAACAACCATTCGAATATGGTGTTCCATCCGGTCCTGTTATTAAAACTTTCATAATATCCATTCGATTTTCATCCGTACGAACGAATATTGTCGAACTGAATGATAGTGGTAATGATGTCGAAATTGTGATTTGTTCTTGTGCTAAACGTTTGATGCGTTGCATGGAATTGATTGTTAATGCGTCACGAACAATATCTTCATAATGATATTTCAATGATTTATTAAATAAAACTTTTTCACCGGATTCATTTTCAATTGTTATTGAAAATGTACTAAATTGAAGAGTTTTCATTGTTTGACAATAGAATTCTTCGAGATTAACCAATTGTCGGTCATCGATGGACGTTCGATTTTGATCGAGATCTTTTTCGATTTGTTTTTCTTCTTTGATTTTATCATAAACTTGTTTTAATTCAACTGAAAATAGATTCAATTGTTCATCATCATCAATCTGTATCATTGACGTATATGTTTGTACACATTGTAGAAGATTTTCAATTAACGATTCGATGTTACTCGTTTGTGAGACTAATTGTTTCAATTTTTGATTATTTAGTAAACAATTGACTAATCGTAGACAATAACGATGAATATCGCCTTGTTTCGAAAGATCTAAGATTGAGTCATTACGAAGATAGGATTCGAGTACAGGTATTAAACATGATGTATTAATGATTTCAATGAGATGATCATCGAGAAGATTTTCGGATAATTTATTCGAAAATATCGAATGAAATATATCGAATAGATAGACGACATGTTCTTCGTGTAATTTTTGAATTTGTTGAATTTCTTCGGGTTTCCATTGTGAATGTGTTGAGCCCGTGCCAAAGCCTGTGCCTTTGGCCCAAAAATTAGGATTCGTACTCGATGAATTCGTATTACCGTTATTATTATTAATTGTATTCAATTGTTGAATAGCCGATGATTCGATATGTTCAATATCATCTTCATAATATTCTTCATCGTTATCATCGAGTATCGATTGATTTGAATAGGTAATCGACGATGCTGTTGGCATATGTATCGATGGAATCTGTGTGTTTGCTGATGAATCCTTTTGTTTTCGATGTGGATGACGTGTAATCGATGATAGACACGAGAGAAGAAGAAGTAAAATACTTGAATGAAGAATTTCATCTAATAAATCATCGGGCGAATCTTTTAATAGAATTGCTAGAGTTTCGAATGGTAATTTCGATAGTTGTCTCATATCGAATTGATCTTGTTGTTGTTGAAATTGATCTTGATATTCGTTTAAAATCGATTCTTTTTGTCCGAGCATAAGACGTATGATACTACATGCAAGTGAACGATTCTTAAGCATAGCTCGTGCGTAATTTGGTAGCCGAAGAAAGATTGAAAATGTTATGAAAACGTAATAGGGCATGGTAAGATTTGCTGAAGAGTTTGCTGATGTTGAAACTAATGATGAAAAATCGAAGAAATTAATTTTATCGAAAGCATTTGTCGATGATGTTAAACATTCGTCATAAGATTGAATCGATGGATAATTTCGAGCGAAATGTTGAGCAAGAATTTTGAGACCATTGGCATGAACAAATGTGTCTAATAATGTTGGATAATCTTTATTAGTCGACATTGTTTTCTGTGTAATGAATTCATTTTCTTGATTTTCATTTGTAAGAATATGATTATCGAATGTTAATTCCATAACATCGACTTCATAGGTATTCACTGATCGACAATCGAATGCCAATAATAAATCACTCAAACGTACCGTTTTCGGTAGGATACATTGTCGTTTTTCTCCGTTAATATGCAAAATAAAATGAACATTTTCAGTTGGTATTGTTGCCGAATATTTTTTCGTTGTCGACGATTCACTACTCGTCGATTTCGATGATGATGACGAAGATTTGTAGTGTTTCGGTAGATTTGTCAATGAACTATTCGTTTTGCTTGTTAATTTCGTTTTCAACGACATTAATTCCGAACGTGAAATCTTTCGTCGATGATGAGTATGAGCTGCTGCTGCTGTTGCTGGTTCACTTGCTGCTTTAGTCGATGAACCTTTATTTTTCAAATAATTTGCAGCTGTCCAAATATTTGCTTGAAGATAATTGAAACCAAATAATTTCTCGATTAATTGTCCGATATTCATCGAAATCGGACAATCGGGAATGAATTTTTGATAGAGTGAATTTCGAGGAAATGATGAATATTCACGTAAATTAATCGGATAATCGCGTGTATTGATCAAACATTGAATGTATTCATGTTTGAGAACGACTTCACTGAGAATATATTGTAAATAGCCTGTCAATGGTCGATCATCTTCAAGACGTTTCTCAGTTAGATAAGCTAAATACGATGCTATCAACGTCATATTCATTTCATTCGTTGGACATTGAATCGAAAGATTTCGTAGAAGTGTAATTAATTGTGTGAGAATATTCGATGGCGATGAAATCATCGGCGAAAGATTCTTTTTAACAAATAAATCTAATAATTTCTTCCAAATTGTTGACGCAATCGTTGTTTGAGCAAACCATAATTGAACATTCGAATATTTACTAATCGAAATAAGATAATTTAATGCGTGAGAAATAAATATCGAATCGAACTGTTCATTCGACATGAGATCGATTTGTTCGTTTAATTGCTGAATTAATTCCAAGAATTTCTTATTCGTTAGGATTTCATTGAGAAATTCGACATTCATCGAACAGATTTTCAATTGTTCAAAATATTCAATTGGCGAACTGATTTGATTTAGATAATCGATGATTAGTAAAGGTTTTTGATGTGCTATCGATGATAATAACCATGAGTAATTATTCAATAAATATCCTAGTAATTGATCATTGAGAATAATCTTTTGATATTCTCGAATTTTCCAAAGAATATTTCGAAATATATCTTTGAATTCATCGTTTTGTATCAAATCGATTTGTTGAATAAGAATTTGTATTCGATTTTCATTGAAATTAACTTCCGAAAGAATTTTACCGTGATTCGATTGAATTAAATATTTTAAAAAGATTTCAAATTGTTTATCCGAACATTGATTACCAATTCGAATAAATATTTCATTAAATATTAAATCATTCTTAACTAAAATTTGTTTTTCTAAAATAAATAGAAATTTCTTGAAAAGTTCTTCATCAAGTTCGATGGACGTTTGCAAACATAAATGTATCAATTGTAAATAATGATTAAACGATCGATATTGATCGGCTAAAATCATTGATACTTGATGGCTATTATCAAGTGAATTCGAACTACTGGTCGACGACGGTTTTATCGACGAATACATGAGTTTAATTTCATCGTTATTCAATGTTGTGATTATCGATGAAGGCGTTGATGTCTTATGATGTGTTGTTATTTGTTTGCCATAGACGGTTGGTATGAGTGTTTGATAGGAATGTGAATTTTGTTCGATAATTGTCTGTTGATCGTAGGCGTAGTAGCCGTAGGCGAGAATTTGTTGTAGACCGATTGTATCGTGATCGATGGGTTTGTAGAAATGAATTCTCAATTGTCGAACAACATCGATTTGTTTTGTCAGCGATAGATTAATGATTTGTTGTCCTTGAGTATTTAAAAGATACGGACAAGGAAAAAAATAATATCCATCGGATGAAATTTCACACGTGATTGCTGATGGACATTGACTTAGATTGGTATTTAAATGATCGATAATCGTATAATGATTGACAGATAGTTGTGTAAATGTTATGATTTGAATTGATTTCAAAAGAATTGAATAGGGAAATTGTAGAGTTAGTGTACAACGTTGTTCATTCGGTGCGAATGTGTATGACCATGGTGGCGAACGAAGACGTCGTGATGATGATGGTAAACTTGTTTGCAGATTATTGTTGGCTTGAATGAGAATTTCAGGTGATACAGCATTCGGATTCGAACAAGTTATTTGACATTGAGGTGAAAGATTAATCGAACCGATTTCCATTTGATTATTCGTCGATTGTCGTTGATCGTACATGCGTTGTATCGATACGATATCCGTTGGATTTGATAGTGAATTCGAATATTCAATTAAATTATTCATTAATAAATTTAATAATTCATAACGATTCAATGCATCATTGAGATGAATTGAATTGTGTAGTAAATAGATAGTAAATAATAATAAAGGTGATGAGAGTAATGGTTTACTTGTTAGATAATGACAAACAATCGGAAGTAAATAGTTTGGTTGTGATAGAAATGTTGATAAACAATAATAGATACTATCGCCAACTGAAAGTAAATCATTGAGATTGAGATGAATAGTTGTGTGAACGAATGATGAATGTTCAGTTGTCGATGATAATGATGCAACGAGAAATTTGATGGATGAATTTAGAGGAACTAATGGTGATGAATCAAGAGCTGAATGACATGTTGAAAGAATTGAGAGAAGTTTTTCGATGTAAATCGATGGAAGACGATCATCATCGGATTCTTCATCTTCAAGTTTCAAACGTTTACGTTGTTGATCCGGCGTATTTTCCATTAATTTCGTTATTAATAAAATCATTTGTCGTGCGCAAATATCTCGTAAATTCGTTTGTCGTCGAATTACATTCATTCTCAAATGATTCGTCGATTCATTCGCTGTTACCATCGTCATTGTCGATGGATTAGTCATTGTTTGAGCCGTTAATTTATTAACTGTATTCATCAATTGCCATTTATTAATCGCCGATGCCGATGGTCCTGATGAATTCATCGAATTTATTGGTTGTGATGACGCTGCTGCTGATGACGATGATGTTGATGTTGAACGATGATGAAGACGATCATAATTGAGAAAGCAAAGCAATGGATGAATATCTGTGTAGGTAAATGAAAGTGGAGAATATGAATAACAGAATGACCAAACGAAATCGATAATATTTCGGCAAAGATTCAAACGAATCGAAAGAGTTGATTCAGAGAAATTTTGTTTGAATAAATAATTGAGAAATTTCAAATGACAATTCAATGGACCATGAAAACCATTGAGAATCAGACGATCTAAAATCGAAAGAAGCGTATTTAAATATAAACGATTTGATTCCGATGACGACGGCGTTGTTGTTGTTGTTGTTGTTTTTGCCGATGCTTCAGTTGTTACATTCGGTTCTTCAATTGTTACAGTTCGTTTCATAGCTTTGACATCTTCAGTAAGATTTTCATAATCATTTTCGCACATAAATAATCGTTCGAAATAATTCATAATAACATCAACTGTACTTTCATCGATCATATCTTGTGTGATTTGCAAAAATTTCAGCCAAATTTTCGCAAATAAACTATTTTCAATTTCGCCTTGAAACCATTTGGTTTTCATTTCCTTTGCGAGATTATTATTCGTACTCGTATAGTATAACAATGAAAAAACATGATGCCATAGACGAATACTTATCACTGAACTATTCAAGAGAAATTCCAAACATTGATTTAATGTTTCAATTGACATGAAACAAATTGGTTTGGCATTGACATTCAATGGTGGTTGATTTGGATTGGTGCTTTCCGTTTGTTTCGGAAGATAAGTTTTCGAATAATTCGCTAATGAAAGTGTCAAATAGGATGAAAGTAAATGTTCGATATTATTTAAGATTTCATAGGAAATAAACTTTCGATTTTGAAAATTTTCATTGAGCATTGTTTGAAAAATATCGTTTAGTAAATCTTTCGTTGTGATTTGTGATAAATTCGAATTGGTTTCGAGTGCAACTGGAGATGTATTGAGAATTTTCAGATTGTATTCAATTGAATTCGATTGATTGAAAAGAAAGTTTTTATTGAGATGATTTTGAATTTTATACGATTGATTAATAGTAAATAAATCGAAACTGAATTGAATATTTCCATCAAGACGATTGTCGATGGAAAATGGAACGATCTCTGAATTATTCAAATTGGCTGATGTTTGTTGATTCGATGCAAATGATGATTGATTCAATAGAATGAGAAAGTCATCGGTTGGATGATAGAGAAGATCTTGATCGTTTTGAAATTGAACAAGAATCTGTTGTGAATTGATTTTCTTTTTCGATTTTTTAAACGCTGGAAAATGTTTTTTCTTTGCAAGAAGTTCTTCGTCATCATCGACGTCGAGTTCTTCTTGTTCGTCATCGAACTGTTCGATTTGATTTTTCAGCCAATATTCATTATCAAGAAAATCGATGAGAAAATAATTGAGCGCGTATTTTCGCCAGATTTGTTTCGTTTGAACAATTAAATTCATCAGATGATCACGAGTCAAGAATTCACTCAAATAAATCAATGGTTTCGATGATCGACTGATATCCGAAAGAGTTTTACAGATTAGAATAAATAAATCATTCGAAAGATTTTGATTGGCAATTAAGATCGAAATCAAATATTGACAAACTTGAAGAACTAACGAATGTTGACAAAAATATTCGAGAGAATTTTCTGCTGAAATGACAATCGTCGATACAGGCGGTTGAGTAACGAGATTAGCTGCTGATGATTTCGTTGTCTTTTTTAAGATCGCTTCTTTACGTAGTTTTCGACGGTAGTTATTCATTGGATGATTGGCTCGTTGATTAGGAATGATCGAAGATGTATGAAGAAATTGCCAATGTTTGCTGATTAATTGTGTCAACGAATTTTTCTTTTGATTTTGCTCGTAGAAATAAGGAAATAGCTGTTTGTCCGATAGACGATTAAGAAACAATAATAACCATTGAAGAATTTCATAATTTGAATTCGTTTTCAAAATTAAATTATAGATATTTGTTAGATATTCAATAGCTAATAGACGATTGTAGGATAATGTCGAATCATTCGATGACACTGGTTTGAGTAGAGTTTGTTCAGTTAAATCCATAAGATTGATAAACAATGATTCTTTTTGATCATTTGAAAGTTGATCATTCGATAGAAAATAACGTTGAAAACATTCTTGAAGAAATTCGGGCCACCATGAATGATACGAACAAAGTTCGAGCAATCGTTTTGGCATGTCAACTGTTTGCACATGTTGAATAGCAAAAATATCGAAGATTTGCAACGCTTGTTCTAAGGAAATGAACGTCGATGAACAATTCGTCGACGATAAACAAGTCAATTGACTTGTTAGAAGATCAGCTAATAATTTAAGATAATCACTTGTTGGTTTTTGTTGCGATTGTTTCTCGTTGTCAGTTGGCTCGTAAATTTTAAGATATTTTTTGCATTGTTTGATTTGTCCGTTGGCTTGATTGATTTGAATTTGAAATTGAATACATTCTCGATAGACTTTTTCGATGAATGTTTTCTCGAGATTCATCATCGATGATGTTGATGAGAGGAGATTCGAGAGTTTCTGTCGGCAAAGTGCATAATTCGAAACTAATGTTTCGTAGATACCATCGATTAATTGAAGTTTAGTTTGATATTTCTCTTGATTGTTTAAATGAAGATTTTCATTTTCATCATTGAGTAAATACGAATAACCAAAAAAATAGCCGACAGGTAAACGTATCGATGAAACGGAAATATTCGTTTGACCGATTAAAGTAATACGAATATATCGAGCATGAATTGTTGGTTGTAAATCGTGTAGAAAAAATGGTTGAGTTGAAATATGTGTCGATGAAAATAAACGTTGGCAATCGATATGTTCGCCGTATGTCCAAAAATCTAAACTCAATGATGCTAATTCCGAACACGATGGAATGAGAATATCGGTTAATGTAACTTGTTGACCGAAATCTAAAACGAAATAACTTCGTCCACCGCTTGATAATCGATCGATAACGAATTGATAGAGAGGTAGACATTGTCCACTATGAAGATTATTCGATATTTGTGTTAGATAATCATCGATAGTTAATGAAGGTATCGACATTTGTGGATCGAATGTTTCTTCATCGAAACGATTGGTTTTGCTCATTGATGAATTGGAATTTGAGGACGAAATTGGCTGATTTTGTATTGTTGTAGTTGAGGATGATTTTGATGAATGAATAAGATCATTGAAAAGAGCTGAATTCTTTTTTAACATTGATGATTGTGCAGCTGCAGCTTTATTTTTCTTTGCAATTAATTTTAATTTTTCCTTTTGTAAACTTTGTTTATCTTTGAATTTCAAAGCTAAATGTGGCAACCATGGTGAAGTCATAAGATTATTATTCATCAAATTATCTGCCGTCGTCGTTGTTGTTGCTGCTGTCGAAACAAGTTTCGATGTTGTTGTTGTTGTTGTTTCATTAATAGATGATGAATTTGCTGTTTGTTGACCCGTTGGCGGTAACATATAGAGTGTATCGTAGTACGTATTGATACTTGCCGATGGGAAGGAAAATGGAAATGTGCTTGAACTAGCAAATGAAGGTACACCGGGCGGAATTGGTGGTGGTGGAATCGAACTTGTTCCTGTTGATGGATGATAGAGATGATGTGGACCGGCACCGAGTGTGACATTAGGTGGTGGTGGCGCATTAGCTGTTTCGTAGGTTCTTAGTGTGAGTAAATGTGTCATATCGACACGTTCGAGACGTGTGCCATCACTTGATGAATGTATTGTGTAGTTTAAAGGTGTAACTTCGAAAAGACCAGGTATTGGTTTGAGATAAACATTTGATGATGATAATGAATTTGGTAGAAGTTTTGATAGAGCATATTGAATATTCGTTGATGAATATAATGATTCGGGATCGGTTGGAATCATTGGTAGACCTGTTGTTCCATAGCGAGAATAAATTCTCGGATCGTAACCATTTTCACTTGCTCCCGGTGGTCGAGATGATTGTGGTGCTGTATTTGAATTTGTCGACGATGATAATGATGAATTGGAATTCTTCTGTCGAAGACTACATTCGATTAATGTCGATAGATCAACATCGAATAAATCGCTATCAAATGGATCCATGTAGAATCCGAATTTCTTTCTTAGAATTTGCCGTTGATTCGTATCTGTCTTTCGAATTAATTCACCGAGTTCCAATAACCATTGTAGAAGTTTATTTCCAATAAGATTTTCATATGTTTTCGTCCATTGACCGAGAATAACAAAGAACCATTTCAATGCAGCTGAGGATTGAAATGCAAGTAGATATTGATCGTTCATTTGAAAGAGACTAATAAATTTTTCGATGAACGCGTCTTTATCTTGATTCGCTTGAAAAATCATAAGAATTAATGTAGAAAATCGTTTTGCAATCGTTCTCGATGCTTGAATAAATGTTTTTCGTAGGAAAAGTTCATTCAATAGGAAATCTTTGATTTGTCCGTATTTGTTCATGTCATTTGTCGTGTAAATAATTGAAATCAATAGATTCAATGAAAAAAGTATTTTCTTTTCATTGGTTGCTGTTAGGATTGTCGATGTGAGACAATCGATTGTCGATGGATCATATAAACGTAATAAACGTGCTTGATGTTTCGTTGAACGTAATGTTATTGAAATGATTTCAATTGGAAATAAATTCGATGTCGTTGTGTCCGATGTTGAATTGGATTTTGATTCGAGAACAAGACGAAAATGTTTCGATTTGTACGTTAACAAATCGTACGAACACAATTGAATTAAACCTTGATCATGAATCGGTGATTCTAAATAATCGATTAATGAATACGGACCAGCGAGAATATCTTCGCTCGTAAAATTCGACGATGAATTCAATTGATTGAATTCAATCTTTTGATCGACATCATTCTGTTCAGTCGAATAACGATACAATGTAACAAAAAGATTCTTTTTCTGTAAATATTGTCGATTTAATGTGTAACGAAATTCGATCGTATGCAGAATACATGGCGTAGCTGTTTGCAGATCGAAGATGTGAATCGATGGCATAGCCGATTGATTGTTTGTTGTTTGTGGTTGTTGTAAACGCCATGTATGTCGATCGACATTGGTTTTCGTTGTATCGAGCGTATCGATCCAATAGGATGAATTGACTTGAGCAAAGAAATACGTGGCTGGCGATGAATCGAATGAAGTAAATGATAGAAGTGAACGAAGTGTGGAAATCGAATACGAATTTTGATCGTCGGATGAAGCTTTCGATTGTGATGGATTCAGTGATGATGTCGTAGTGATCGGTGGGGATTTGTCATCCGATTGATTGTCGAGGAAATACGAAGGAAATAGCTCGCGCATATTTAACTTTTGAACTTGATTTTCATTTGTCCATGCGTAGAGATTTTCAGTTCCTTTGATATGAACACATTTTTTAATCGATTTCGTTAATTGACAATCGGCTTGAAGGGCGACGTTAGTTTCAGGAGCGTCTGTTCGATAGACATCATAGAGAAGAAATAATCCTGATTTGAGACAAATTAAAAAACATTTTCGTTTGGTATTTTTGCTTGAAAATTGTTCTTTCTTTTGACAATCATCATCGAAATTTTCCTGATAAATTTCATCGACTTCTAAAGTTTCTTCTTCATCACTAATCATCGATTGTTCATCGGAATTCGCTAAATCTTCATCATCGAATACAATCGAATGAATCGCTTCGATTTGAATATCATTCGTTGATGATTGACAAACACAATGATAGAAAACAATCTTCACATGATAATTAATTTGATCATATTCAAGACAATAACTATGAATCGTTTCACTTGTATTTATCAGTAAAATCATTTTCGTTTTGGTTAATTGATATAAATATGCTTGTTGAGGATTTTGTTTGAAATTTGAAAATTCAATAAGATAATCATATTTATTATTATTATTTGTTGTCGAAGATGTTTTTGTTGGTTCATTGATTCTTGTTGTTGTTGTCGTTGCCATTGGCTCGGTAAGTTCATCAGTCAATGGACTATTTGTAATTGTTGATTCAGGCGAATAAATCAAATGTTCATGTTGCGTTAGTGTTGTTGTTGCAACGAGTAGACATTTATTTGTTTGAGCAATTTGAAGAAATGAAAAGATCAGATAATTTTCTTGTTCATTCGATATCGATAGTGGATACATGGTGATAGCAAGTGGAATGAATGTTGAATTGAAATATCGTTTCGTTGTCAAACGATTGTAATGTTCGATGAAAATCATTTGAGTATTTTCTTCGGAGAATTCATTTTCATTCGAATGATTTTCTGTTGTTAATTGTTCGATTAGATTTTTCAATGACATTATCGTTTTGATATGAATAACATTGGTAATATCAACTGAACGAAGAATCCAATCGGTATTGAGAAAAAGAAGAAAACGTTCGTTGAAAATTAACTCATTCGATTTAATAATCCATTTTGATTGTTGATGATGAGAGAAAATCTTTTTACCCGGCTGAATCGAACATGTTGTTCGTAGTGGCACATTCTCTGTAAAATCACCTTTGATAAACGGACAATTCGGCGAATGCCGTCCGTGTTCAGTCCACGGAGAGTCCGATGGTTCCCAACAGACCAATGTGACTGTACAACCAAAGCACAAAGCTCGATCATCGTTATCTTTCAAAGGTGCATAATAGAACCCAGCTTTGGCCATGCTCTCAGGCGACAACCATCTGTAGGCTGCATGTGGCCAAAGTGTAAATGTTCGATAACGTGTCGCTTCGCTGAACATCAAACGTTCGCGACTGGGACGTGTTGTGTTTGTACTGTTAAAACTGCTGCTGCTGACTGCTGGTGGAGTCGATGTTGGCTGATTTTCTATGGTTGAACCGATTTGATCATCGGGATTGACACTTGTTGATTTTTTGTGATGATAGTATCGAGTTAGATAGTCGAGCAGAAGTCCGACAACGACAATGCCGGGCAATGGCGATTGATTAGTTTGACTTTGTTGAATTGTTTGTTTGTATAAACGTAGAATATCAAAACAAATTTTAATCGCATTGAGACAATCGTAGGAAAATTGAATCAGATTCCACAATGATGATGATGTATGTCGATCGAATTCACTTTTCAAAAGATTTCGAAATTCGTCAATATGATTTAATGTTGACAAATCTAATGTTGATAGTAATTGTAGAAATAATTGTGCATCACCGTAAGTTAATTCAATGAGAACTTGACCGGTTTCATCGTTGATTGATGAAACAATTGAATCAAGAAAATAAAGACCTTGATACAATTGTCGAACGTAGATATGTGTTGATGTAACAAAGAGAAATTTATCGTGACAAGAAAGAATTTCTAGATAATCATCTTCATGATTTCGTATTGATAATGAACGATGAAATAATGTTGACAATTGATCAGCATTTCGAATGATAAATTCGTTTTTATCATTGAAATAAATTAATGAATTTAATGATGGATTATAAACAATTGATTGAGGAGTATTATCACTAAATACGGATGTCGAGACATCTTCCAATGCTTTGGAATTTGTCGCCATATGATTCATTGATAGTCGAGTAACACAACTAACTATCAATCTAAAATCAAATATATCGATTAGTTCGATAAGAAATGAATTTCAACAAAACTTCGCAAGAAAATATTCGACTTCTTTTCCTTTGCTTCTTTTTTTATATTATATATATTGTGTGTGTGTGTGAAGATGAATCATGTTCAGAAAGAATTTACCAATCAGATCAAGTTATTTGAACATATGATTTCACAGAGAGAATGAGAATCTTCGAGAAAAACGATCGAATTCGATTTTTGTTTGTTCACAATCGATGATTATGATTCACGAAATTGAGACTTTCAAATGAATTAATTACTTAATTGATCATTAGCGACATCTACATTCAATAAGTCCATCGATATTAGAATAGAACTTTTTAAGAAATGATTTTAATTGAGTGACAACGATGCCATTGAATATTAGAAAATCGAATTCATCATTTGCAGAAATATTTGTGATGTGATTTCTTCCGAAGGAAAACTATTCGAGATGTATTCTAATCTCGACATCAACACCCTCGATACTGATGTGCAGTTTTGTGAGTTCTATACTATTATTATTTTCTATTTCCGTTCGTTTTAAAAATAAGCTCTACACTGAAATTGTTTTGTCTTTAATCTCTCTGATAATTACAAAATGTGTTAGACATCAATTTTGCAAAACAACAAAATTAAATTCGACTAGACATATGAATATATCAAAAGCAGTTATTTTTAGTTTCCGAAGGGCATTTAAATCCATGATCATGATCAATAGTATTCTGATTTAATATACGAGTAAATCCACAGATAATCAGTCTGCCATTATAATCACATTAATAAAAACCGAAAAAAAAAAGAAATCGCTTTTTTCTTATCGATTAACTCGAACGATGTAGATGAATGACGTACATACTGATCATGTGTTTGTCTTTATACTCATCAATTTCCTTTTGTATGATGTCAAAATAAGTAAACATGCAAATGTCTTTATATTTCCTCGAATAACAAATTCACTTGTGAATGTGCATATTGTAACTGAATACGAATGAATCGAAGTAGTACGTACACTGTCTGTCAAACTAAACAATACAATTACTCAATATTCATTAATCGAAAGAGAGACGGAGAAAAAAACTACAATCTTTGCTTACTAATGAGTTTCATTTTTTTTTGTTATGTTTTGTTTCTTATTTATTATTTCACATGAATATTCACATGACTAGAATTGTTGTTTGTGTTGATATTCATTTTTACAGAGAGAAATATAGGTTTGTCCTATAGAAAAAAAATCAAACTATCAAAATGAAAGTCAATCAAGCAAGACCTTATATTCAATATTGCACTTTTGTGCTTCATGTTTGCTACATCATGCGTAGCAATCGTTTAAAATGTAAAACATGCTAAGATAGACCAAAATAATGTGAATCGAAAACGAATACTATACAATTAGTACATCATATTTTAAACTAAGAAGGTAATTCAAATTTAAGTGAAAGTATTGAGCGATTATTTTTGTTTTGGCAAACAAATATTGACAACGAAATGGTTAATAATAAAAAAGATGAATATACTATCAAATCAGATCGACGTGCATCTACTCTCAAACGACGATTAAAATCGTCAGTTGTACGAGATCCAAATGGTTCAGTGAGTACATTCAGACAATTTTATCAGAGTGGAGGACGAGATTATGAACAATATCGTTTATGGTTACAAACACTATCAACATCGAAAGATAATCGTGAAAAAATCAAACAAGAGTACCTAAAACAATATTAACAAAAATACATCACACACTCTAATTTTCATCGTTTTTAGGCCTTTAAATAGCAAATCTTTGGTATCAGCATTATCCGTTCCAGAAATAGAATCTATGTCGACTTCAGTGAGACCAAGTCGCCGCTTACCGTTAATCCTCTCGGCATCATCTTTATTGCCATTAACAAGCACGTCAACATTTACATTTCCACGTCGTCTTCCTTATGAGCATTTTCCTATTTCCACTACAACAATAACATCACCATCACTCATAGCTTATTGGTCTGTCGAGGATGTTGCTCAATTTATTCAAATCTATTTTTCTGATCGAACAATCGCTGAAGTATATTCAATATTTCTCTCTTATTCTGTATAAAAAAAACTCTATTTATCTTTGATTAGAAATTTATTGAACATAAAATCGACGGACGAACCTTACCGTTACTAACTGAAGATCATCTAACAAGAATATTTAAAATGAAACTTGGTCCAGCATTACATCTACTCGATCTTCTATCAAATATTAAAAGCCGATCATCTTGAACACGAATTCTATTGAATGAAAAACAAAACATTGTTTTCATATTTTTGATCAGACTAAAGTTTTTTTTTGGTTGATTTTTAATAAAAGAAAAAACGTAGCCGATTATTTCACTCAATTGTCTTCTTTTTGATCTTCAATGAAGCATTATTTTATCTTCTTCTGCTCGCAAGCCTACACGAGAACGTCAGACGAAGAAAAACCCAAGTCATCACGTCCTGTCTATTGCTAGAAAACACAGCTAATTCAATGATTGGATTAAATCGAGAATGTTATTTTGCATTTATCGAAAAAAAAATTATTATACATTCCGCGATTTTCCTTCTACTAGTGAATTTTATTATCTTTTCAATCGGTTCTATCAAGTTGTTCCTTTTTTCTCTGTCTCTCGTTTTCTTCTTCTCTGTCGTGCTATTAATTGTATTTTGTTAGTCGTGTTCTATCGTCAAATTTATTCTAGTGAAAATAATATCATATTCAATCAAAAACATCGTATTGTTCTTTCGCGGATTTTCTGGAGAAAGAGAGAGAGAGAGAGAGAGGGAGGAAAATGTGCTATTGAGATTGTGTGAGATAGGGAGAAGAAAATCTACAACGAATAAATCAACAAAAGGAAACGATTTAGTTAGTTAACAAAAGAAGATTATTGTTTGTGTGTGTATGTGCATTATTGTTAATAACATCATGCGGTAATAACTTCTGTTTGACATAGATTTCAACAAAAATATTTTCTTTTTGCAAAAACTTCACATATCGAAGAAGATAAATAAGATCATTCATCTTGTTAGCAGATATTTGTGTAGGCAAATGTGAGATTTAAATAGCTGATTGTCTTCTATTTCGGCATATTCTCAGTCCTAAGACATTCGTCATTGTTGTCAGTACTTTGATGTTGCATGATTAAAAATCTGCAAAGACAAAGTCAAATAGAACGAGTAAGATAAGCAGATAGACAGAGAAAAAGAGAGAGAAAGTGAGTGACGGAAAAAAGGAGAAATAACACGAGGAAAAAATCCGCTTGTCATAAAAAAAATAAGCGTTAATGAAATAATCGAGAAAAAAATATGGTTCATGTCAGTTCAAGGTAAGATAGCGAGTGAAACGAACAGAAATGACTTCATGTATTATTTCACAAGAAATAAAAGATAAGCTTTATTTACGTTTGAATGTCTCTTAAATAAGTGTTATCGATTTAATAGATCATTAGAAATACATAGAAGAAGTTTTGTTTACACAAATAACAGAATACTCAAAAGTGTCATTCATTAATTCAGTAAGAAAAACATAAATATAAGTCGACCGACCGGAAGCATTGGTAGTATGTTTTTTTCTCTATTGTGACATCGAAAAATACAAATAATATAACAAAACAAAATTCTCTCGAGTTCAATCAATTAATCGACATTGCTGCAAACTAAGGTCACAATAAATGTCCTAGACGAAAAAGAAAACATTTTATTTTTCTTCTCATTTTCCATTTTCCCTTTTTCTTATTCAATGTTCTGTTTACATTAAGATGACACATGCTTCGTATTTTCTATTTTGCATTTTTATTCTTATAAATCCCTAGGAAATAATGAGAAGAACAAAGACAGTGAGACACTGAGAGAGAGAGAGAAAGCAAAAGAAGGGAAAAAAAACGAGAAGAAAGAAAACACACAAGCATAAAAGCATAAAGTCTACATTTTTTTTTTCTGTCTCGCAAATAAACGATGAGATGCATTTGATAAAGAGCTTGGCGTCAAACATTTACGCTCGCTCGCTCGTTCTTTTTAGCTGGCGATAAGAGTTTTACCAAGGAATATCGACTCTATTCTGCTAATCAGGAATCATATTTTGCGTCTTTTTCTAACCATCTGTGAATTTCTTATGTCAACATGATGGATATCAATGAAAATAAGTAATATTTTTCACTGAATTTCTTACTGAGAGACAAATTGATATTTTCATATGAAATAATTGATTTTGATATTAACGTCTTTTCGTCGTCTATTTGTTTTCTTTTACAATCTATCTTTAGAATAATATGAATGTACTCGTCGATATATTACTTCAGAATAATAATACAACGTATACATTTAATAACAATAATCAATGTCGAACAATTCGACACGTAAGTCTGACTGTCATTCTTTCTTTTTCTCCCGCCTTTGTGTTTGTCTTATGTCAGAATCGTCTCGATTATTTCATCGTATGATTACAGTTTGTATTGTATTCGCAAATGAAATGATTGATTAGATCGAGTCTCTACTTAAACAACTAAGTACACTTGATTTTTCTCATTAAATCGAGACGATCATTCTTCATCTGCTGTTTCGTTTGTTTACAAAAAAACAGAGAGATCCCGAAGTCAAATTTATTTCCTCTGAATGTGTTTTTAGTTTTCTTTTTATTACAAATCGTTGTAGGTAAATGATATCATTACAAAATATTTCCTTTGTGCGCATCATTATTTGTAATTAGATCATTATTCATTCTACTACATTAGATTATTCTTCTGATGACAAAAAAGAATTTAAAATTCATATAGATTCTCGCGTTTTTCTTTCTTTTCTTTTTCAAATGTAATTTACCCTTTAATTTCCTGGAGAAGATCATAGTGATAAAAGTAGCATAAACGAACGTTTACTTCCGTAATGAAACTTTTTACATCGAGAGAAACATATATATATATAGAATATATGTGAAAGAAAAACACAGCATAATGTCAAAGACATCGAGCGGAAAATTGTCTTTTTTGTTAGTTAAATAAAAGAATTTATTGAAAAAGAACTCGTTGATAGATTGTACGTTAATCGAATTGATTTCAGAATCAATTATTTTCCATTCGGATTTATTTCTTCTAGGAGAAATGGAAGAGCCTATTTATCGTATGAGTTTAGTGGAAAGCCTACTTGTCTTAGTCGTTATTGGTTTATGGTTATTAGCTGTTATTAGTTTAGCAAAAAAACTCGAACGAATCTGCAATCCTCCGTCGATATTTCCTAACTATTCGTTGCAAGCGGCGAAAGCAAGTGTTTGTCCATCGTCACGTCGTGATCGTCGTTCGAACGAATCAGTTCAATCCAATGCTCTCCCACCGCCAATAAGCTTCGTTCGTGCAACATCCGAACCAGCTATTGACGCATCACCACGTGCAACGATTTACGTGCGTTCACCTAGTGAAACATGTCTACATATTAAATCGACATCGACATTACGCATGTCAGCGATGTCTCAACATTTAACGTCACCGAGTGCACTCGAACTTGGTAAAAGTCGTGCTAGTGTTGGCTCGTTAGCTATTCCACGAACTAGTAGCTTTCAAATCCGTGTGGAAACTCCACAAAGACAGTTGAATACACAGAATCATCTCGATCCGAAACGTATACCGTCGATCGTTCGTCGAAGTTTTTTAGATCTTCATCGACGTACTTTATATACGCATAATCCGACGAATCTCTCGCCTATTCGCTGCATTGTGACTGCAGCTGGTAGCAGCAATGAAAATTCCCTAAATGCCAATCGGCCAATTACAACAATCACATCAACAAGTGCCAAAGTTCCTTTGTTAAATAAATATCGAAGAGCAAATGAAACTGATGAAGATGACTGGTACCGAGGTAAACTTATTATTCTAATCGCAATTTTTTAGTCCGGAAAACATCCTGTCGATTTGTTATGAAAAAAAAAGAAAGCTAGTTGCATGCCAACCATTCGATTTTTTTTTTCTTTCCTTTTTCTTATCACTAGGAGAACAATCATAGAATAACAGAAGTCGACAAACATTGAAGAATAATAATAAAGAAAAAAGTTTTTTTTTTTTTTTGAAAGAGAAGAGAAAAAAAAGCAACGAGCATTTATCGATTTTTTACATTTTTTATTTTTATTTTTTCAACGATGTCTTATTTTGATAAAAAACGAAAATACACGGAAATCTATAGTAAAACCGAAC
>Ga0209922_101418_pt1 | contig 23266 bp, 28 predicted proteins | sample ThiBiot_500_biof_FD_183946 | JGI IMG/M metagenome (GOLD analysis project Ga0209922, IMG submission 183946) | Wastewater bioreactor microbial communities from Cape Town, South Africa - Thiocy_expt_500_biof (SPAdes) | ecosystem: Engineered > Bioreactor > Thiocyanate-remediating > Anaerobic-Aerobic ... | reverse complement strand
TTCTAAAATGGCTGAACGACAATACGCTGTCTGGGACGAAGTAAAATCTACACATTCGCATGACAAATATTTTCTGAGAATTAAATTTCTAGAACGATCTATCTTCTCCTTTAACTATGGTCGAACTTGACTCGTCAAATGGAATTCTCTTTCCATTTTACGATCCCGATGTTAATGTTATTTTCCTTTGTGGAAAAGTAACAATCTATTTCTTTGTTTTTTTTTAATCTAAATTCGACAATTTTTAGGGTGATTCTGCTATTCGGTATTTTGAATATACACCTGAAGCGCCATACATTCACTATTTGAGTTCTTATCAATCATCCGATCCACAACGTGGCATTGGTTCAATGCCAAAACGTGGTTTGAACATATCTGCTTGTGAAATCGCACGGTAGACTTATCTCTCTGTCTCATCTTTACCTTCGACAAACCTCGACTTTGTGTTTCTAGTTTCTATAAATTATTAAACAGTGGCCTTTGCGAAGTTATCAGTTTTACTGTGCCGCGAAAGGTAAACACACTTGTAGTGCAAATAGATTCGAACTTTTTTGTTGTTGTTTTGCGTTTAGTCCGAGCTTTTTCAAAGTGATTTATATCCAGATACAGCTAGTGAAGACTATGCCGTCACAGCTGATGAATGGTTTGATGGACAAGATGCCGATCCGAAATTAGTAATTCAAATTCAACCGAATTGTTTTTTTGCATTGAAATTGTTTTTTTTTCTTTAGATACCTGTTCTCGACTTAATCGGTGCTAATTCAGCATCGAATAACAATCAAACAAAAGCCGGCGTTGAGTTTGTTAAATCGACTATTAGTCGTAATCCGTCAGTTCTACGAAAAGATATCGACAATGGTGCATCGTCACGAGTCCAAGTAAAAAACTTGTTTCTTTTTTCTTTTCATACGATGATCACAAACCGAATATCTTTCAGTCGAATGCATCATCTGCCCAATCGAATTCGAACGTATCAGATAAACAATACGAAACAATTCTTTCGCAATTAGCCACCGTAATGCAACGCTTAGATGATTTTGATCGACGACTAAAACTTTTGGAAAAAAATTCTCCATCCGAACCAGCCAATGACGACCCTTTACAATTTTAAAAAAATAATTTCTTTTTGTCAATTTGTGTGCGTGTGTTTTTAAAAATATTCGATTTTTGATTAAACAAACAAATAATATTCCTTTTACTTCTTTCTGTTTTCTAATTACATACATACATACATATATCGAGCATTTATCCGGTGTTGTCGAATTAATTTTAGATGAATATTCATGTTTTAACTGTTCTAATTTTGATTTTCTATCCAATATTGATTTTCGCTGGGTCCGTCTTTCTGTGATGTTGTTTTTGCTTTTTTTATTGTATATCAATGAATATTTTTTAGTCGTGATTTTTATAAAATTTTGAATCTACCTCGAACTGCAACATTAAATCAAATAAAAAAATCCTATCGAAACTTAGCCAAAGAATTACATCCCGATAAGAATACCAATGATCCTCATGCACAAGAACGTTTTCAAGATCTAGGTGCTGCTTATGAAGTAATTACAGATAAACAAAATCGAAAAAAAAAAGTATATATATAAATTTCCTGTTGTATTTAGGCGTTATCGGATCCGGACAAACGAAAGATTTATGATAGACATGGCGAAGAAGGTTTGAAACAACAAGGAGGAGGTGGCGATGGTTTTCATGATCCGTTTTCAAGGTAGGAAAAACAACGATTTATCTGTTTGGTTTTAATGTAAAAAATAAAAATTTAGTTTCTTCGGTGATTTCTTCAATTTCGGTGGCGGTTCACGTGATGATGGTCATCATCATCATGTGCCACGTGGCGGAGATTTAGTCATGAATTTGTACGTTAGTTTAGAAGAAGTTTACAATGGAAATTTTATTGAGGTAAAAATTTTTTGAAAAAATCACAATTTAATTAAAGAAGAATCGGTGTTCTAGGTTGTTCGAGCTAAACCTGTGGCGAAGCAAACAGGTGGCTCGAGAAAATGCAACTGTCGAATGGAAATGCGTACGACACAAGTCGGACCTGGAAGAGTACGAGCTAATTGACGTTGCTTTGAAGAAGAAATCTATATTTTTTTTCTTCATAGTTTCAAATGGTTCAAGAACAAGTCTGCGATGAATGTCCGAATATAAAGTAAATTCAAAAGTGTTTTCGTTTGTTTCGAAAGATTTTTGTTTCTCATTGTAGATTCGTAACCGAGGAAAAAGTATTAGAAGTCGAAGTTGAACCTGGTGTAACCAATGGATTCGAAATTCCATTTCTCTCCGAAGGTGAACCGCATGTTGACGGCGAACCTGGTGACTTAAAATTTATTATTCGTATTCAAAAGTAAAACTTTGTTCGACTCAAAAACACCCTCAAAATGGCTTCACCTTCGTTTTCAGACATCAACATTTCGAACGACGAAATAACGATCTCTATACGAACTTAACAATTACACTTCAAGATGCATTGAATGGTTTCGATATATCATTTCCACATCTCGATGGACATCTAGTACGAAGAAATATGGCTTCTTCTTTTGCACTTTTTTTCCTATCTGTAGGTCACAATCAAACGTGACAAAATCACTTGGCCTGGTGCTCGTATAAAAAAAACTGGTGAAGGTCTTCCACAATATGATCGGAATACTGTCTTCGGTGATCTCTACGTGACAATTGACGTTGATTTTCCTAAATCAGAACTCGATAACGAGCAACGAGAATGTAAATTTTGAGTTTTTATTATTTTCATTTTGAACTCTCTTTTCTAGTGATTAAAACTTTATTAAATCAAGAATCGCAACATCGATTTTATAATGGTTTATAAAAGCTCAAAGAAAACGAACACGACTGTTAGATTCATTTTGTTTGTTTGTTGTTGTTGTTTTTGTTTTGAAAGAAGAAAAAAAAATACAAAGAAAACTTTCTAAGATTGATTATCTAAATCCATCATATGTTGAATATAAGATTCCCATGTTGAATATGGAAGATTAAGAGTTTGACAAAGATTTTGATGTTTTTCACGTGTATCAATAACGTATTTGACAGCTAATTCACCTTTATCAATATAAGTTTGAACAATTGGATCATCTTTTGTTGACAACTAAATCATATAAAAGAACGAAAAGAACATGATAATCATTGGTATCTAGTCATTATTTACAGTTTCTAATTCTGCTCGAGCTTTCGAAACAAATTGTTTAATTGCCTCGATATCCACAGGAAATTTAGTTTTTTGACTATGATAAAGAATATAAAAAAGAATAGTGGCTGTTGAAATTAATCGATGGATTTCATCTTCAACTGAATTCGAAAATAAAACATATTATTACTATTATTATCATCGTTTTTTTTTGTTCGATTATTTACCTGATGCATCTAAACCTTTGGTTTTTAAATTTTGTTTAATAATTTCGAAATCAACATGAAATAATTGGCCGAATTTGTCTGTTGCCGGAAATGATCCATCCTTTTTTAACAGACAACAACAAAGCAAATTACGAATGAAAAACTATCGGTTTAATTTACATTATTTTGTTGATGAAATACTTCATTAATTAGTGATTCAGTTAATGGCGTTTCAATAACAGATTTTAATGGCAGATCTAAATAAAAAGTTAATCGCGAAACAAGTTCTGTTATTTTTTTGTACCTTGCGTATTTAATCCGATTTGTTGGTTCTAATTGGAAAAGAAAATGATCAAGACACAGAATAACAAAAAAAAAAAACTTACAGCTTCGGTGCTTGTCATTGTATTTGTTCACTTCAGTAGACTGGTAATGGTAGAATGAGATTCTCTCTCTCTCCCTTTATATATATATATTCTTCTCTCCTTCGCCTTCGTTTCTCTTTCTCCATTTTTTTTTGCTTGAAAGTTCTTCGTCTTTTTTTTTCTTTTCTTGCATCGGCGGTCGAATAACGACCGACGATGTTAAACTTGCTGTTCCTGCCTTCTTTTTTTACATTCGACTGCAAGAAAAACGGAAGAAGATTTATTCAAGTTTTCTTTTTCCTCTTCTTCTCTCTCTGTCTCGTCGTTTTTACAACGAACATATCACAGTTGAACTTGTCAACATATGATCATCAGATAATGATGTTGTTTTTTCTGTATTTTTATTTTAAAAGAAAAATGTATACACACACAAGAAGAAAAAGCTTGAAAATATTTTCTATCATTATTCTTTCTTTTCTGTTTTTTCAATATATAATTCCTACATACACAAAACGAATGTTATGCATGAATATGTTGCTTAGAAAAATTACATATAAATGTGTGTATGTCAAAGCCACAATTCTCTTATTTGAAGCAGAAAAAAGAACGCGACAGGTGTCATTTCTTTTGCTGATCGATTTTTAATAGAATGATGTTTCGCTGAGAATTTCGATATTTATAAATGATGCAAAAAGAGAAGAAGAGAAAGAATTACAATGTGCTAGAGTATATTGTTTTGTTTTTTGCTTTGGTGACAGACTGATGTGTGTCTGTTGAATAGTAAATAAGTTTTTTTTGAAAAAAAAGAGAGCGCAGAGTAAATAAACAAACGAAAAGAAGAAGAAAATAGCACACACGCGTACAACAACGATGACAAAAAAAAACAAAAGAAAAAAATTTTTTTATGTAATTAATAATAATGTATGGATACGTGTTTTAGTTTTGGTCATTTAATTTTATTTTGAGGTCATCATTGTCACGAATTCTTCATAATTGACTTGACCGTCTAAGAAAGACAAACAAATTGAATCGAGGCATAAAAACGATCTATGAAAATCTACCTCCGTCAATGTCTGCTTCTCGAATCATCTCATCGACTTCTTCGTCCGTTAATTTCTCACCTAAATTGGTCATCACATGACTAGAATAAAAACAAAATTTTATTTATCTATTTATTTATTTGTTTCATTTTCGTGTACCGAAGTTCAGCAGCTGATATAAATCCATTACCATCTTTGTCAAATACACGGAATGCTTCGCGAATTTCTTCTTCACTATCAGTATCTTTCATTTTTCGTGCCATCATTGTGAGAAATTCAGGAAAATCAATTGTACCATTACCTTAAAACAAAACGTTGATGTTTTCGATTTTCTCGATTTCAAACAAACCATCAGCATCGACTTCATTGATCATGTCTTGCAATTCGGCTTCAGTCGGATTTTGCCCTAAACTTCGCATGACGGTGCCTAATTCTTTCGTCGTAATTGTTCCGTCACCATCCTTATCGAAAAGTGAGAAAGCCTCTTTGAATTCGGCTATTTGCTCTTCAGTTAATTGATCGGCCATAGTAAACTTTGTAAATGAAATACAAAGACGAAATATTTAACTAAATCTAGAGAAAAAGAAATGGCGTATGCATTCATCATAGACAGAAAACAAATAAATAACTGTTAGTTAGGCACCTTTACACGATGATTAAAAAAAAACAAGTAAAAATGTATCCAGATGTCGCGCTTTAAATCAAAAGCAAACAGACGAAATGAAGGAGAAAAACAATGCGAAGAAAAAAGAAATAACGAAATGCAAACGATATTTTATCTTCGAGAAAAATTTTCTCTAAATAAATCGACTGTCGTTCGTTCGAAAAAATAATAAACAAGAACCATTCGACTTGTACTTCAAGCCTTCATCGACCAATCAAATAATGGTTTTGTTTGAGAACAAAAACGACGTTGAGTCGATGTTACATTGGTAGAGAACATAAACAAGCATTCTTTTCTCCTCATATTCAGATCGTCGTCGAGAGAAATATAACAAAAAAAAGAAGAAGAAGAAGAAGAAGAAAGAAGAACGACGAAAGAACGTCATCCGTCGGGCGAGAAAAACGCCAACATCTGGACGAGTTTTACAAGACGATCTGTAGTCGATTGAAAAGTCATCATAGCTGAACACAATCTGAACAAATTATTTTCTTTCGAAGTCAAACGAAATTAACACAACAGATTTTTGACAATATCTTCTCGTCTTTCGTTAGTAAATATATTTTACTTGCATTAGTTTTGTTTTTTTTTTCAGATATATATTTATATATGCCGCTCTTTGGGAGAAAACTAGTTGATTTCAATCGAAATGAGTATACGGAAAATACCGATGAAACATTCGTTGTTCCACATACAGGAGAAATTCTACATAATCAAAGTTATTATGACAAATTAATGAAAATCTATCGATTAGAACGATGGACATGTGAATGTACCTGGCGAGCTGGCTTGACACATGAAGAAGCTTATCTATCCGAAATCGACGTACGAAAAACGCTGAATGAACTCGTACCAGAGTATTTCCATCCGATTATCTTCGATATTGTTTATCATAGTAATCAACTAAAAATCGAAATTCTTCGTTTTTTTACCGATGTTTTTTGTTCGTAGATGTCAAACCATTAGAAAAACTAACTGAAGAAGTTTCAATTTTGCTTGGGTAAAGGAAAATCGATGATTTTTTCGTCGAATATTTATGCGTTTTTTTCCCTTTCTTTTCAAGACAAAGTTTTGTTCGAAATGAACCCGTACAATTCAAGAAGAAAAGAGATTCGACAATGTAATTGAGCTTCATTCTTTGAAAATTTTATCAATCTGATTTCGTTTTTTTCTTTCAGTATCAAAGGTTTGATCGAACGAATCGAAGATAACGACGAAACCAAACAACGTTCATCACAACGAAATTCTCTTCAAGGAAAAATACACAAAAATGTCAAATATGCAATTCGATTAGTCGATGACAATCAACTGCTCGAAAATGTTCTTCCAAACGAATTACAGTAGATTATTATTTTCAATTTTGTTTTCAATTGTCTTTTTTTCTTCTTCGCAGACGTTGTTCGTTTATTCCAAATCGTGAAAAATTGAAAACATTCATTCGATCCTATGCTAATCGACTAGGAAATCGTGCTGATAGTCCTTGGATATTCTACGATCCGGCAATCATCGACAAATACGAACTCAAATCTCGAATATCCGACGAAGAAGTGGCGAAATTCGTTAAATCATCGACAATAACGATGAACGAAATCCTTCGAGAACAAGATCGACTCGCATCGAAACAACTCGAAATCAATAATAATACATCTATTCCACCCGAACATTCCGATAACATGATGATCGTTTTAACAGATGAAAGTCATTTAATTCGAAACGAACCGAAAAAACCGAAATCAAAAAAACAATTGACATTAGACGATATGAAATTCACCAAGAATTCATCGAATCATAAAGAGCTAATCGAAAAATCAACAGCAAACACGGCCGATGTTGTTCTGCCGAATTCACTCTTGCAAAAACTCGATCGAACACGTCGTGAACGCGGCATTGATTCGAAGTTTTTTCAACGTTTGATTCTTCAATGTGCACGAACATTAACCGATAAACAACGTTTACGTTTGCCTGACGACTATCGATCGTTGATTCAAATTAAATTCGATGAATTAGAGTTCAAACGTCGTTTATCGACGATGACTGACGAGGAAAAAAAACGTTTCCTACAATCGAAACGCGAAGAACAAAAGCCAATCGAAGATTTAGATTTAACTCTTTCGAAAGATTTGCCAATTCCAAAACAGATTTCAACGACCTTATTTTCCAATTCGCAATCGATCGGCAATCTGCTTATGATTTGTACGTTTTGTACGTCATGTCAATCATTATTTTCCTTAGCATTAGACGATCAATTAACGAAAACAACGCAAATGCATCTACGTTCATTTCAATTCGATGTTCTTTTGAATTCATCGACGCAAATCTTTACGAATTATTTTCTTGAAATTTTGCAAATTTTTATGAAATTATTATTCAAAGAAGATGAAAATCGTTCGAATACCGACGATGAAGACGACGAAAGCAAAAGTGAAAATGAACAAAGTGAAATCGATCCAAATGAAAATGAAAAAAGCAATTCATCGAACGAACCGCCCATGTTCGAAGAAATCTATTCGATTCAATTGTCTGACATCCCATTGACGCCCTATACTTGTCAAGAATTGACTCGATTGTATTTACTCAAAGAACACGATGAAACCAATCAAAGTATTCTCAATAAATTAGCGATTTGCGAAGCAAAAGATTTGAATACCACCGATCAACTTGATCTTCTCCTATTACTTATTAATACAATCACAACTGATAATGAGCTGATGAGCGATTATTTCGAGTATTTAACACGAACATTATCCGAAGCAGCACGTGAACGTGCCGAACGTCGAAAAGCTTACGAAGAAGATAATAAAGACAAGAAATTACAATTGCAAAATGGTGAAAAAGAAAAGATTTCAACGAAGAAAACGACGAATTTAATATCGAATATGAGCAATGATGAAAATCAACAGATGATCGTCGATGAAAATGACGAATTTGATGATGATCTAAAAACGGTCTTACAACGTCGACGACAAATGGTAGCCATGTCAAAAGAATTGAAAGAGAAAAAAGAATTAGAAGCACATAAATTACAATTAAAACAAAAACGACAAATAGCTCTACAAAAAGCCGAACAAATCTATCAAGAAGCACTTGTCAATTATCAATGTGGTTTTCGAATAAAACCATTAGGTTACGATCGACATTACAATCGATATTGGTTCTTTCGAGGTTATCCAGGTTTATTCGTTGAGAAAGGTTGGTTTGGTTCGAATATCAATTATTCATTCGAATCAACATCAAACTCATTTTCAACTCAAGAAAAACTCATTCCAAACGACGAATCGAATCAATGGTTGTTCTATGATGATGAAAATCTTATTCAACAAGTTTATCAATCATTAAACGAACGTGGCATACGAGAACATAATTTAGCTGTCAATCTCAAGAAAATTCTTCCATTTATTCATCAAGAATTCGAAAATATTAAGAAAATCAAAGCACAAACAATGGATGTCGATGAACAACAAGAACAAAATGATATTATACAATCGTTTAAAAACGAGCTAGAAGATATTGAAACACGATTACGTTTAGGATCATTGGGTGGTTTTAGTCAAAATGAGTGGTTAAATCAATTGAAACAAGCAAATCAACGTTCGGAATTAACTGAATTATTAATTCAATTGCAACAAACAGTTGCCGATAAATATCTATCGGAGAATTTCAATGATAAATGTCAACAAATTTGGATGAATGATTGTCGAACATGTGAAACCTATTCACGTTTACATGTTCTTATGATTATATTCGATAATTCAGTGACATGGAATAAATCAACTCAAGGAATGAAATGTAAAATTTGTCGAAAGAAATCGAAAGATGATAATTTACTCGTTTGTGATCAATGTTGTTTCGGTTTTCATCAAGAATGTTTACGTGATTCGAAAGATTCAGCACGAAAATCATCGAATAATCTTTGGTATTGTTTATCTTGCCGACCAAAAACCAAAACCAAAGCCAAATCGAAACCAATACCTAAACTACTCAATCAGAATTGCACAATATGTGGCGATGAAAATGATCTCATACATTGTACACAATGTCAACGATATTATCATTGTCAATGTCACGAACCACCGCTACGTTGTCCGCCAAGATCAACAACATGGACATGTAATCCTTGTCGAAATCAACGAAGTAAACGAAAGAATTGCAAAGAGAATCAATCGAGTAATGAAGAGGAAGAAGAAGAAGATGATGATGAATGTGATGATGATAATGATCTTGATGATGAAGAAAATGATTCGAGAACCAAACGACGTTCAAAACGTTTGAGAAAAAGTGAACCATCACCAGTGAAAGCACTTGAAAATCGGCGTCGAAAAACACGTTCTATGAAATCAATCTCATCCGATGATGATCAAACTAGTATGAATAATAGTGAATTAGAGAATGATAGCAACGATTCACCGTCCTCCACTGATTAGTCAAATTTTCTTACATCTTACAAAACAAACCAACAAGTCAAATTTATTCTCGATTTGCGTGTGTGTGTATATAGTATATATCTCGTAGTCTCATATAGTCAATCTCAATTATATTCAATTATCTTAACCGATTGTTTGTGTGTGTGTGTGTGTGTATATATTTCTCTATGTCAGTCAAGAATATGACGAAATCTCGATGTATTTTTTTTCAAACATTTATGATTCTTCTATCTGCATATTTTTTTTCTCTATTTTGTTTTGTTAGATGACAATATTTGGTAGATCGTTCTTTTTTCTTTCTCTCTTCTATACAGAGATACAACTTTATTTTTCTATATAAAAGAAAAAGCTAAGTGTAATGGAATAAAATATATTGAAGATGTTTTCGAATTTCTATGGAAATAATTTCTTCATGAATTTATGAATGGTATTGGTGATTTTAAATGGATTTGATGTAGCACTTGATTCAGTACCAGTTAAACTAATAACACCACAAGCAATACGTGGACCGGCATTTCTAAAAGACAGAATTTCAAAATCAAAATTTGAAATTCAATTTGAAAAATATCTTTTACCCAGTTGTGTTACTGTCGGGAAATCCACCTTTGCCGCCATCATCTCGGAAGGCATGTAGAACAATAGTACGATTAGCAATCGATCGTTTTTCATCGAATAAATCGAGAATACGATCTTGAAATTCGACGATGATAATACCGTTCTCATTAGCTGTTACATTTCCAAGATCACCGACATGTCGACCTTGAAGATCGGCTTCACGTGGACCATGTAGAGTTTCTAAAGAGAAAAACAATTTCATTCGAGAAACAAAATTCTCATTTTCGATTTTAAACAAACCAAATGGATTAAAATGGGGTCCTGAATTGTTACAAACGAATTGATCACTAGCTAAAGCATCTCGATGTACATGAAAACCCTTGAAAATTCAAAGAATTATGAATTTAAGAATATTTTTGTTTGATTTCAACTGTACATGAACGGTGTTTGGTTGAAGACCATCGATTATTCCGGCAATACGAACGGGTGCTTGCGGTTCTTCTTGATGGAAAATAACTGTACCTATGCCGACTTGAGTTGAATCGACATGAATATTTGCTGTAGCAACTTTAGCACCTTGTCCATTGTGAACAAGGCAGAGAAGTAAAACCGTTAAGCAGATAGATTTCATTTTGTTCTGAAGTTCGGCCGCGAACATTTCTTCTATTTAAAGCATATGAAATCTTATCAGTTAGAAGAGTCTTGGTGTAGATTATAGAAACAGAAAGAACATGTATGCTTCGTTATCTTTAAAAAACGTATTTTATTGTTGACTAAACAAAAAGGACGAATTAGAATTTTGCATGCATTGTTATCTCTGATATAGTTCTTTTTAGCTATGTAAGCGTGACAAAAGCAATTATCATGATAATCATAAATGTGAAGATAACCGGTTGAAAAGATGGGCCAGTTGAGGGTGCAGGTGGTGCTGTTGTTGTTGTTGTTGTTTCTGTAGTAGTCGTCGTTGTTGTTGTCGATGAATTGTCGTATGATAAAACAATGAGACCACAAAGAAGTCGTGCACCAGCATTTCTATCGTGAAGAAAAACAACAACAAATAACTCCGTAGATATAGTTTGGTTTAATATTCTACCCTGTCGTATTACTATCGATAAATCCACCTTGACCGGCATCATCTCGAAGTTGGTGTATGACAACCGATCGATGGATAATTGATTGAGTAAGATTATACAATTGAATGATCGAATCAGATATTTCAACAATTGCAGTTTTGTTTTCATCGGCTGTTATATTTCCAAGATCGCCTACATGTCGATTATTAATATCAGCTGTTGGTGGACCGTGAGGAGTGTCTAGAATATTTGCAGAATTTTAGCTTGAATCAAATTAAACTAATTACTTACTATACGGATTAAAATGAGGGCCAGCATCCGTACAATTAGGTCCACCATCCGAAACAGGATTTACATGAATATGAAAGCCCTGAAAACGAAACGAAATGAATCAAATGAATAGTTTGCTTTCTTAGCATACATGAGCACTATTAGGATTTAGTCCAGTAACTGTGCCGGATATAGAAACAGGTGACTCTGCATCTTCTTGAGTAAATACTAACGAACCAACGGACGAATACAAAAAATTAGGATATAGGATCACTTCAGCCTTCATCAAGCATTGTCCTTGATGAGCTGCGAGTAACAATACAGCGGTGACCAGCACGAACATTTGTTTGAATTTAATTTTATAGACAAGGAAGAAGATTTTCGGATCTTATGTGCGTCGTAAAAATAAAAATGAAATTTCAATATCGAAAAAAGCCTTATCTTCCTAGATAAGCGTTTACCATGACTAAACATAAGTCATGAAGACAACGTAGTATGTGGATATGATTCATAAAAAATATTGAATTTATTTAGTCATAAAAATATATTTCAAAAAATTCATAAAAACTAAAAGAATAAATGTCGGTTTGAGATTTTGAGTATTTGATTTGATTACACCGCATAGAACTCGAGCACCAGCATTTCTATTTACACAATTAAATTAGAAAATTTTCAAACTACAAACAAACACTCATACCCTGTTGTTAAACTATCCGACTGTCCACTGAGTCCCGCATCATCTCGATGACGATGAACAATAACTGTTCGATTTATAATCGATTGTGTCGCATTATACAATTGAATAATCGCATCTGTCAGATCGATAGTTGCTACACCATTGGCATCAGTTGTTATATTACCAAGATCGCCAACATGTCGACTATTAATATCAGTTGTACGTGGACCATGAGTTTTGTCTAAAAAACAAACAATAAATTTCGATTTTTAATCTAACAAATTAATTTACTATATGGATTGAAATGTCCGCCAGCAGCAGTACAATTTGGAGATCCATCCGAAACTGGATTCACATGAATATGAAAGCCCTTTACAACAAATCGGAAGTTTCAATCGAATTTGTTATTTTCATCAACTTACATGTGCGCTACTGACATTCAAGCCGCTTAATGTACCTGTAATTCGAACTCCTGTCGTTGCTTTTTGCTGATAAAATGTTAAGGTTCCATACGATGTCATGGAATTATCACCATAGAGCACAGCAGTTGCGCTCATCGAACATTCATTTTGATGAATAATCAATAAGAAAAAACTGAAAATCGTAATAAACATCTTAAATAAAATTAGTTGATCAGAACCATCGATTTAATCTTAAAAAAATGCGAAATAGAATGTAAATATGTGCATTTATATATTCGTATTCTGCATCGAGAAGAAAAATAACACATTTTTCGATTTCTTTGGCAGGAAAAAAAAGAATATTTCATCGAGTGATTTTTGTTGCGTCGATTCTTTTGGTTTCTATAGTTTATTTCATTTCTTATCTGATCGACAAATATCATGAAATCTTTATATATACATGTACAAAGAAACGCAGAAAAGATTATCGAAATAACGACGACGAATAATGATTCGAATTCTAGTGAGAACAAAAAAAAACGAAACAAAAAGTCTTATAAACACTGCAAATCTATTGTTTAGATTTGTTTCGTTATTTTATTTGTGCAAATAGTATTCTCACAAGTACCAGAATATAAATGGATGTATCATAAACCGTATGGAAGTACTGTTGAACTTGAACCATTATTTAATCAAACAAATTGTAATTCTCAAACGGAATGTTATTGGTTGTTGCCAGATAAAATTACGAAATATTCCTATTCATCAAAAGAAAATATTCCTCAAAAATATTCGATTTCACCGAATGGAATCTTAATAATAAAAGATATTCAATCGAGTGACAATGGAATTTATCATTTCTTTCAAAAGAATAATTCTCAATGGGTTGTTTCGAAAGCTTTATTAAATCTTCACGGCGCACCTTATCCAACAGTTTGGTCAGAATATTGGCCTAATGTAATCGAAACAATTTCGATTGTAAAATCTTTTTGTTTTTTTTTCGTTTTTCTATTAGGTCGTAGGTGGTATTGTTGCAATGGCAGGTATAAACAAGGTCATTTGTTGATTATAATCGATCTTCTTATTGTTATTTTTCTAGTTATTCTAATTACTTTTACTTTTATATTAATTATTAATAAATACCGATATCGGTCACCATCGTCTACCACGCATAGCAAACGACCTGGCACGGTAGAACCTATTGCCATCGAACGAGCCAATCCTGGTAAGCTGAAGGAGAAAAAAAAACAACAACAACATTGATTTGTTTTTCTTTTGTAACAAATAGTTTTCTACAATGACGATAATGAAACGATTACTAGTATAAAACGAAGTCGACGTTCATCATCGATAAGCAATGCAACTGATCTACGTGTCGAACAACTTTGATTATAAAACTTTCTTTTTCCTAATTACATACCCAGAAATCAATAACAAAAATAACAAATAAATCATATCGATAAATGTCCTCGAATAACGTCGAACTAATCTTCTATTTCTTCGTTGAGAACTGCAAATAGAACGACGACATAGACTAATGCGCCGCATTGATATGACAGCAAATAGAACGAGCAACAAAAAAGAAAAACCCAGACATACTGGCGTTGAAAAGGCCAATATGTGTATGTTGTTTTTCTTCTTCTTCTCTCTCTCTCTCATGTGTAATTTTATTTCAAAAATAGAGCTCGAACAATAATCCCAAGAAAAAAAACCCCATATGCATTTTTTTGGTTTGAATTTTGTTAACATACATAAATAGACAATAGTTTTAAAAGAAAGTATTCGGTGAACTAGCTCGATAAAGTGGAAGAGAACCAAAAACTCGATCGCATTTGAAAATTTTCAAATTACATTTGTATGCTTGTGGACAGCAATGTACATGATCATCGCAACAGACAGCATTTTGAAATGGACAGCACGAATAGGCACCATCAGTTGATATGCAACAAGTACTTGTGTCAGAACAAACTGAAACAGCGTCAGGACAAATTATATCTCCATTTTTCGACGGTTGATCTTTTAATCGTCGTGTTGAAATCAATGAAAATAATGAACAAAGTAAAATGATGGCAAATACTTTCATTGTATGGCGTATAGACTGCTTTGCTAATCACCGGCAATAGGTTAAAGGAAGACTGTGATTTGAATTTGGACTTTAGCTTTTTATTTTAAATGATAAGAACAGTGCGTGAGAGTACTGACTCTTTTGACCGACCAATGGAAAAGAAAAGTAAAAAAATAGTTTTTTCATATTATTTATATTCGAATTAACGAAAATAACAGCTGACAAACAGTCTCACGTTATCTGAAGGTGGATTTAGTTAGCGAGACAGGTGTTTATCGAAGCACTTCGTATTTATTTCTATAAGTTTCTTGGTCAATTAAATATCGATTTTAAAATCAAAACAAAACTATACAAAGAAATAACAGGAAATTATCCTGTTTCATATCGATGTGCAATTGTCAATGGTTAACAAGAATACAACTTTTAATAAGTCTTAGCATAAATAATGAGCAGTTGATGATAATAAACATTTTCCTTTTCTTCTTCTTCTTCTTTTTCTTCGTCTTTTTTTCTTCTCCAAACACAAACTGTCAAAAGAAACTCATTTTCATATATTTCTCTTTTTACTATTATTACTATTATTATTTCCTCATGAATATCTTGACACAGTTTGCTAATCAATATGTATTCAATAAGAATCGTCTGATAAATCTATTAGAAAAATTAAATTATTCGACGGACTTCATCAGAGAATTTCGAAATAATTGGATATTTATTAATGAAAATCAAATTCGAGAGAAGATGCGTTGTCTTTGTCAAATAACTCAAGATGAAACGTTCAAAGACTTGTGCTGTCATGATAATGGCATTCAATTAGTTTTCTACTCAACGCCACGTGAATATCGTTTCATACAATATCGAATTAGTTTCGATGTGAAAATTTTAACTTTAATTCTAACTAAACATCAACAATCAATGCAAATCTTAATCAACAATATACAAATTAAGTCGTTGAACCATTTATCGAGACCATTTCAATTTTGTGTACAGGTAAACAACGCGTAGTTTTTCAAAAATTATGAAGTGAGAATACGACCTTAACTACATACGAGTCGAGATAATTAAAAAGCTATTTTATGTTAATGAAAATTCTTGTTTTTTTGTTCTATTGTGTAGTCCAAAGCTCGAACATTAGTAATGGATGAATTTGAACGTATATGCACCGAACAATCGATAGTTTACACACGATTATTTACAGATCGAAAACGTCCATTGGTCTATCGGATTGAACTGAGTAATATTAAAGAATTGGATCAATTTCGTAAAGAATACTTTTTTATTGGCAATCGATCGATACTTGATTTTATTCAAATAACCGGTATTGAACATCGTGAACAAGCGATTGTTTTAAATTATCGTTTCAAAGATTTAATCGATGAAAAGCAAACATTGGAAAAAAATTCCTTATTTTTGTAAATAAAAAAGAACAAAAAAAAGAAATTTGAACGAGGAAAAGAAACTTTTTTTGTCACACATGAATGAATGCTGTAGTATGTGTGACGATATATGCGTACTTTTATTTTCAACAAGGTTGCATAGTCATTCAAAAGAACAAAAAAAAAACGTTTTTTGACATAACTATTTGAGATCAATGTCGAACGAACATTTACCAGCTGTTCCCGAAACGGAAGTAATCGAGCCGATTGCTCAATGTGGAGTGCTATATGTGGGTACAGCACATACTAGTCCAGGTCGGCACGGTCTTGATGCTATTCAAGAACCACTTTCACTTCGATATCCAATCGATGGAACAAATACAGTTCGAGGTAGATCTGCTTTTTTTTTCTTCTTCTGATGATGATTGAACTGTATTCTGCTTGTTTCGAAAGGAATTGATTCAATTGTTTCGATTTATCCTAATGGTATTCAATTGTCATACATTCGACAACCATATGCCGTCGTTTTTTATCCAATATCATCACTTATCTACTGTGCAAGTGTACGCTTTTCTATAGTTAAAAACGAACAAAATTCATCGCTCGATTGGCGTTTTCTACCGTTAGATGTCGATGAACGAACATCTTCGACTAAACATCCACCTTTATTCGCTCTTGTTACTCAACGAACGAAAGCGATTACTGGTAGTGAATGTCATTGTTTTATAGCAAAATCTAACGATGCAGCATTGACACTCGTTCGAACTATATCCGATGTTTACTCGAAATTAAAACCGAATCTTCGATCGATTCGATCGCCAATCTATTATCAAGTATTTCTTTTGAATATTTTCATTGAATATCGTTGTAAATTTTCTTCTTCCTTTTTTTTTAAATCAAATAGTTAGATCGATACGGACGTAAACTTAGTGAATCAACTGGATTGATTTATTTATCATCCGAAAACAGTGAGAACGGATATTTCTATTTTACAGATGGTATTTTAATCGAACGATGGGAATTGTGGGACGATAATAGTGGTGATGACGATGATAGTCGAAGTATTTCTCGACCTCATCCGCCCGATTCACCATTTGGTTTACATCAAGGTATTTATCACGATGATTTACAAGAAGAATTCGACGAAAGTCTACGTTTTATCGATGAAGATGAAGAACGTCTACGCTCATCAAGAAAACATTGCCATCATCATCATCATCGAAAATCTCGATTTATCTCAACGCCTGGTTCTTTTGATCCGACATCAATACAAAGAAAAAACGTTCCGATTGTAATTGAAAAAGTTCTCCCTCAAACGACAGCAACAACAACTACGAGTTCCGTTTGTAAACCGTCCAATGAAATCATCGAAGCAAAAGATCAAACGATTATTCTCAATGATCATCTTCTTCCTCGTCGAAAGAAATCATCGAAACATATACCAATGATTGATCTACGAAAAATTGAAGATCAATCCGATATTTTAGATATCATCGATGGATATTTCGAAGATGCTAAAGGACAAAAACTGCAATTCGATGGTCATGATGCTCAAGCTTTAATCGAAGAATTAGAATTGTTAACAACGAAAAAGAAAAAATCGGAAATCAAATCTCCACGAACGATTAGTTATGTCGAACGGCCACCACCGAACAACGAACAAAACGCCGATGAAAATAATGCAAATTACATTTCAATGTTTCGTTACATGCAAAGTAGTGTTAATCCACAATTTTTTCATCAATATCAAATGTCTTCTACAAATTAAAACTTGTATTTGTTTTAAATTTTCTTGAAATTGTATAAATTTCATCGTTTGATGTTTGTGTTTGCTCATTCGATGTAAATCTACGATCTTGTATCGACGCTATTCGATGACGAAACGCTCGATTTCTTGCCCATTGTTGCATCTGTGAATTTGTTGTTTCATCGAAATGTCGTCGAAAAATCTTTCGTATCAATCGATCACGTTGCCGTCGTAGGGACGACGATGATGACTGTTGAACATTTTTCGAATGAACTAAATAACAAAAAATCAAGAAAATAATAATACCAATTGTTAATGCAATTAATAATTCCATTGAACTTTGCTTAAATGTTCCATGAAGGAATTGACCGAGTTGGATCGGTATACAACTGTATCGTGGTGAATAAATATATGCAGTTGAATTCATTTGAAAATCAATACAAATTTCATATTGACCGGAATTGAGATTGAAAATTGTTAGACTATTATTATAATCATTTAATTCAGTAAAATTTGTTAGTTTATAAATATTAATCGTAGCTAACGAACGATCATCGATTGAACGAAGAATAAAACGATAGAAATGAAAGATTTCATATAAACGTTGATCGATGGTAAATGAAATTGTTAGTGATTGATCATCTCTATTATTTCGATAGCATATACGAAGGTTACTCGTTGAAATCGATTGAAAATGATTTTTTAAACAAATTTCTTGATTTTCTTTTAAACGAGGTTTATAAATAATCAAACAGTTCGATTCTATGAAAACACTCGAAACAATTAACAGAATCGAGAACATTTACAAAACTGAACAATTCGTTCGTTCGTTTTTCGAACATTTAAGTAGTTTTCATATTATGTCATCATCCGTGTAAAATAATCCGGTGTTCTTAGTTTTCAAAGAATGATTATATCATGAATTCGTTTGTTCCTTTTTTTTTGAGAGAGAGAGAGAGAGAGAGAGAGAAAAAAAAAGAAATTAATATGTAAGGAGAGAAAATGACAGTTTTCCTTCTCTTGTTAAGTCTCGCGCGATCTCGTTTTCTTTCTTTTTTCCGCCAATCGATTGTTCTTTTAACAATACTTATTCGCAAAGATATTTTCTCTCGAAAATGCTAAGAAGTTTACAACATCGTTCTTTTCTTTTTTTTTCTTTCACTCAGTCGGATGCATTGTCTAGTTTGTTTGACTTTCTAGAACAAAGAAAATCGATTTTCTCGTTTAATTCATCGATTCAATTTGTTCATTACTTTTATTTTAGACTGAAATATAATTATTTTCTTTTTTTTATTTCAAAATAATGCCATTAAATATGGTTCAAACCAGTCTTTTCCTCATAATTGGCTTTATTGGTAAGATAAGTTCGTTAATTTGTTAAAATGAAAATTGATATTCATCTCAGTATTGAATTCTCTTGAGTCGAAGATCACTAACATCATCAGCCGAATACAAAAAAAGTCATTTATCATGTCAAGACTTTTGTTTTGTTTTCATTGAAGACAACAAAAAAAAGTCGTCCGAAAAACGATTTCTTATAATAAGAATTTGACAATAATTCAAATTGACATCTGAAAATTTTTTTGTCATTTTAGTCTTGAATTGTTCGACATCGCCAACATTAGATGAACAACAAGAGATTTATCTTGAAACATGTCAAGCAAGTTGTTCATTAGTCAGTAATGCTGGTCAAGCCGAAGATTGTCGAGATAAATTTTGTCCGAATTATGCCGATTATCTTCTCACAGGGTACGCAAATCCTAAAACACCTGCAACATTAGCATCGACAAATTCGAAAGAAGTCGCCGATTTTTGTGCGATATGGCTCGTTCATTTACTCGAACAATTCGGTTGGCAATATCGAGTTCGACTTAGCCTTAGAGAATGTATTTGTGCAGCTGGAAAAGATTGTCTTGTCAAATAGAACAATGCACAAATCCTCCTCGAAACTAAACTAAACTATCATTTCATGTCTTCTCATCCTCTCAATCAAAATAAATAAAATAATAATAAAAAAAACACATAACCAGTGTGCGTTCTCCTACAAACATATGACGACATCTGTGCAAATTTGATGTATACGGACTTGTTTTTTCTCTTTCTGGATTCCCAACACGAATGATAATTGTGTGATTCATTCAGTTTTTAGAATAACATAACAAAATGAAAATCGAAGAAGTTAAAAGTACGACTAAATCTCAGCGAATATCAGCACATAGTCACGTCAAAGGGCTAGGTTTAAATGATGAACAACGTGCAATACGAAATGCTGGAGGTCTTGTGGGACAAGAACAAGCACGTGAGGTGAGAATTAGAATGCTTTTGTTGTTATTATTATATTAATTTTGGTTTAGGCAGCTGGAATTGTTGTTGAATTAATCCGTCGAAAGAAAATGGCCGGTCGAGCTGTTCTACTTGCTGGACCACCCGGAACTGGCAAAAGTAATCGATTGTTATTATTTTGTTTTCCCCCAAAAAAAAGAAACAATATTTCGAAATTTGCTAGCTGCATTAGCATTGGCTATAGCTCATGAACTCGGCTCGCGAGTTCCGTTTTGTCCAATGGTTGGCAGCGAAGTTTATTCTACCGAGATAAAAAAAACTGAAGTGCTTATGGAAAATTTTCGTCGTGCAATTGGCTTGAGAATAAAAGAAGTCAAAGAAGTATACGAGGGCGAAGTTACAGAAATGACGCCTACTGAGACCGAAAATAGTTATGCTGGTAATAGAAAAACTATTTTTTCTTAATTAAAAAAAAAACAAACAAACAAACAAAACTTCTTTGTTAATTTCGAATAAAGGATATGGCAAAACTGTTAGTCATGTGGTTATTGGTTTACGTACTATCAAGGGTACGAAGCAATTAAAACTCGATCCATCGATCTACGAAACTCTACAAAAGGAAAAAGTCGAAATCGGCGATGTTATTTATATCGAAGCGAATTCTGGTGCAGCCAAACGCCAAGGCCGTTGTGACACGTATGCAACTGAATATGATCTTGAAACTGAAGAGTATCTTCCGTTGCCCAAAGGCGAAGTACATAAGAAAAAAGAAGTTGTACAAGATGTGACTTTACATGATTTGGATGTGGCAAATGCTCGACCACAGGGTGGTCAAGATATTCTTTCAATTATGGGCTCGCTAATCAAGCCAAAGAAAACTGAAATCACAGGTAGATCGATTCGAAATCGAGAATTTCCCGTTTGAAAATTTGATTTTTAAGATAAACTTCGTCGAGAAATTAATAAAATTGTGAATAAATACATCGATCAAGGTGTTGCTGAACTTGTACCCGGTGTTTTATTTATCGATGAAGTTCACATGTTAGATATCGAATGTTTTACTTATTTACATCGAGCTTTAGAAAGTCCGCTCGCACCCATTGTTATCTTCGCTACAAATCGAGGACGATGTCAAATTCGAGGAACAGAAATTCTTTCTCCACACGGCATCCCATTAGATTTACTCGATCGAATCATGATCATTCGAACTCTTCCGTACGGCATCGATGATATGATTGACGTAAATTACAATTTCAAATCGATTTCCTCATTCGATTTCTGTTCGTATTTAGATTCTTCGAATACGTGCAAAGATCGAACATATTGATATCAATGATGAATCATTACAAACGCTCGCCGAAATCGGCAATGAATCAACTCTTAGGTATTGCAAATATGATTTCAAGAACAAAACAAAAACGATAATCTTCTTTCTTTTAGATACGCCATTCAATTGATGACACCAGCAAATATTCTCGCACGTATCAATGGTAAAGAACAGATCGAAAAAGATGAAATCGATGAAGTTCGTGATCTATTTCTCGATGCCAAATCATCGGCACATTTACTCAAACAAGAAGATGCCAAATATATGAAATAATACGATTGATTGTTTTGTTCTGTATTTTTTTTTATTGAGAAATAAAATTTCGAATAATTAATGACACAAAGTAATTCGAAAATATCAATGAAAATGTCGACGAAAGAAGAGAGATTACTGGAGAAAATAATCGAGATGCTAAAACGAAAGAAAACAAAATTGGAATCAATTTGCATTGGTAATATATCGATTTACCATGAAGTGCTTGGGCATGACAAAGAACAGTAAAAATAAAGCAGATTAGTAAACCATAATAGTCACGTTGATCAGGACTCCAGATAAGTAATGGTAGAACAAATAATTGGCCTATACTCGATAATACTAATGCACGAAAAAGAAGAATTAATCTAAACAAAACAAACAAACCAGCATTGAAAAGAAAAAAAATTAAAATATCGACTTGTTTTGTGTCCAATTTTGTCGATATTGTATCACAGCGAGAAATAATATTAATCCAAATCGAATGAAATATTCTATATGCAAGAAAAATATGTATTTTCAATGAACTTTTCTTTTTCTACCGAGAAAGGATTCGAAGAGTTTCGAATAGAAACCATATTCAAGTGCGTAGAATATATGATGATCATGGTCGAGTATCGATTGAAATTGAGCATTTTTTAAATGAAACCATTTGATATAAGCATTGGCAAGAATTAATGCACAAGAAAGTTTGATTATGTGCTAAATAGAAGAATTCTTATCGCGAAAATAAGAGGAATTTATGGCAAATACACTTGATTTAATTTGATCAATATTGAATAGAACATGACGATGTGCTCGTAGTTTGAGTAGAACAAAATCAATGAATACAAGTAGATTATCGAGTTCAATATAAGGATCAACAGGATTTTGACATTGTTTCTAAATATTACGATATGTTTGAATGCTATTCATACAAGTCATCTACTTACACAATGAATTATTTTAATTACACCTTCGTTATAATGATGTGATAGTTCATCAGCTTCAGCACCACAAGTAACACAACAATATTTCTTATTTTCTTCCATAAGTTTAACCATGAATTTTTTTTAAAACTTAAGATCAGTCAAGTTAAATATACCAATCAGTATCGACATATACGTCTACTAATGAAAAAAAAGCTACGGCGCCCTCTTGAGACACCGAAGAACAAATCTAGCGTACAACAACATTGGTTTAACATATCAAAATATGAACAATTTTAATTTATTATCTTCGAATAGCTCAAATCTAAATAGAATAAAAATTCACATGAGAAAAAAAGAGTAAAAAGCTTACGACACTCGGTATTCCCAGGCGGTCACCCATCCAAGTACTAACCGAGCCCGACGTTGCTTAACTTCAGTGATCGGACGAGAACTGGTGTATTCAACGTGGTATGGCCGTAAGCG
>Ga0209922_101412_pt1 | contig 23323 bp, 20 predicted proteins | sample ThiBiot_500_biof_FD_183946 | JGI IMG/M metagenome (GOLD analysis project Ga0209922, IMG submission 183946) | Wastewater bioreactor microbial communities from Cape Town, South Africa - Thiocy_expt_500_biof (SPAdes) | ecosystem: Engineered > Bioreactor > Thiocyanate-remediating > Anaerobic-Aerobic ... | reverse complement strand
CGCCGATGCCGACACGCTGCGCGTGCAGTTCACGCTGCGCGTTCTGGCCGGCGCGGGCACGCCTTCGGCCTGCAACAGCGCCGAATACCAGGCCAAGCTGCAGCAAACCGTGCAGGGCTACGTGCAGCAGCACGGCTTTGCCGAACTGGGCAACCGCTACGCCGCCAACCTGGCCAACGGGCGCTTCCTGTGGCGCAACCGCATGGGGGCGGAAAACGTGCAGGTGCAGGTGGCGCGCCTGGTGGACGGCCGCCCCCAGGAACCATGGGCTTTTGATGCCCTGGCCCATCATCTACGGGCGTTGAACGCTATCGATAACGGAGTAAAAGAACTCGGTGCCTTGGTCGCGCAAGGGCTCGCCGGCGACGCCCATGTGCTGTTGCAGGTCACGGCCTTCGCGCGCCTGGGGGCGGGCCAGGAAGTCTTCCCTTCGCAGGAACTGATCCTGGACAAAGCCAGCACCCGCAAGAGCAAGACGCTCTACCAGGTCGGAGAAAAAGGCCAGGAAATCGCCGCCATCCATTCCCAGAAGATCGGCAACGCCCTGCGCACCATCGACACCTGGTACGAAGGCGCGCAAGACCTCGGCCCCATCGCCGTGGAGCCCTACGGCTCCGTCACCACCCAGGGCAAGGCCTATCGCCAGCCCAGGCAGAAGCTGGACTTCTACACCCTGCTGGACGACTGGCTCCTCAAGGACAAAATGCCTGCGGTAGCGCAGCAGCACTACGTGATGGCCGTGCTGATCCGCGGCGGCGTGTTCGGCGACGCGAGCTGACCGCCATGACCACGCACTACATCGACATCACCCTGCTGCCCGACCCCGAGTTCAGCCAGGCCCATCTGCTGGGCGCCCTGGTCTCCAAACTGCACCGCGCGCTGGTGCGGCATGGCGCAGGCGACATCGGCGTGAGCTTTCCCAAGCATGTGGATGCACCGCCATCCCGGCGCACGCTGGGCACCGTGCTGCGCCTGCACGGCACGCCGGCTGCACTGGACCAGTTGATGACCCAGGCTTGGCTTAAGGGTATGCACGACCATGTCCAGATCGCGGACACGCGCCTCGTTCCCGCAGATGCGCAGCACCGCATCGTGAGACGTCGTCAGTTCAAGACCAGTGCCGAGCGCCTGCGCCGCCGACGCATGCGGCGCAAGGGGGAAACCGCCGAGCAGGCCTCGGCAATCATTCCCGACAGCGTGCAGCGTGAGCCAAGCCTGCCTTATGCACAACTGCGCAGCATCAGCACCAGCCAGCCGTTTTGCCTGTTTGTGGAACATGGAGCACTACAACCCACTATTGTGGGTGGCCGCTTCAATACATACGGACTGAGCTTGGGAGCGACAATTCCTTGGTTTTGACCCTTTTTCATGCTCCCATCGCAGTGCCTAGGGAAATCAATCACTTAACCAGCACTTCGGAAATTAGGGTGTTGGTCCCTATGTGGCATTAGTTCCTTAAAAATCAGAGAGTTAGAGACTTTAGAGTTCAGTTCGCTGCCGCATAGGCAGCTCAGAAAATGTCCGCTGACCTTTCGGTGAGCGAGCCTGGGTTCGCTGCCGCATAGGCAGCTCAGAAACACCTGCTCAATGAAATCAACGAGGGCAGCACGTTCGCTGCCGCATAGGCAGCTCAGAAAGCCGAAGCCGATGTTCGAGCACGGCCGCAGCCGTTCGCTGCCGCATAGGCAGCTCAGAAATGGCCCACGAAGTCCAGGCCGCGGTCCACCGAGTTCGCTGCCGCATAGGCAGCTCAGAAATCCACTGGTACGAACTGGACGCCATCGCCAGCGTTCGCTGCCGCATAGGCAGCTCAGAAAACCATGCGGCCCTTGATCGTGCCGATGGACGGGTTCGCTGCCGCATAGGCAGCTCAGAAAGCCGAGGCCTGCGCCTGCACGCGCCCCTCGATGTTCGCTGCCGCATAGGCAGCTCAGAAATTCGCGGTATCGCTGCCCGCCGCCGCCATCGCGTTCGCTGCCGCATAGGCAGCTCAGAAAGATGATCCAGGGTTGCTGCCGATGCCGCCGAAGTTCGCTGCCGCATAGGCAGCTCAGAAACACATCCAGGAATCGCGAGAGGCGCAAAACACGTTCGCTGCCGCATAGGCAGCTCAGAAAAGCGTCTTGTCGTCCAGCCACTCGAAGGGGCGGTTCGCTGCCGCATAGGCAGCTCAGAAATCCCCGCAGCCTGCAGAACCCGATGCGCAGCAGTTCGCTGCCGCATAGGCAGCTCAGAAAAGCCTCCCTGTACTACTGGGGCGACTGGCACCGTTCGCTGCCGCATAGGCAGCTCAGAAAACACGGGGGGCGTGATCACGCTGCCGGCAGGCGTTCGCTGCCGCATAGGCAGCTCAGAAACCGTAATCGCGGCGACTGACCCGGCACGCGGTGTTCGCTGCCGCATAGGCAGCTCAGAAAAGTCTGCGGGCCGCAAGTCTTGGCGGCTCACTGTTCGCTGCCGCATAGGCAGCTCAGAAACTTGGTGAGGATTCCAAGCTTGGATTCGTAAGTTCGCTGCCGCATAGGCAGCTCAGAAAGTCACCTTGTGGGCAACGAACCCCACCTCGGTGTTCGCTGCCGCATAGGCAGCTCAGAAACACCACCACCAACCCCTGAAAGGACCACTGTGCGTTCGCTGCCGCATAGGCAGCTCAGAAATCCAGAAACATCCTCTTCTTGCGCCAGCAGGGGTTCGCTGCCGCATAGGCAGCTCAGAAATGCCAGCTGGGACGAGACGGACACGACAAAGCGTTCGCTGCCGCATAGGCAGCTCAGAAATGGACAACGTCGATACCGAACTTCATGGCCGTGTTCGCTGCCGCATAGGCAGCTCAGAAAACCTCCGCCCGTCGAGCCGGCGCCGGGGACGCTGTTCGCTGCCGCATAGGCAGCTCAGAAAGATCCCGGGCCAGGCCGCGGCCTTCGTTCAGCGTTCGCTGCCGCATAGGCAGCTCAGAAATGGGAGAGACGGCATGAAGCACCTTCTGGTCCGTTCGCTGCCGCATAGGCAGCTCAGAAATTGTTCGCGGCGCTGAAGGCCTTTTGCCAACCGTTCGCTGCCGCATAGGCAGCTCAGAAAATGACCGTCTAAGGAGTACCCACACCATGCAGGTTCGCTGCCGCATAGGCAGCTCAGAAATGCACGACCTGCTGATGCACGTCGTTTGCGATGTTCGCTGCCGCATAGGCAGCTCAGAAAATCAACGCCGCGCCGGGCATGGACGGTCAGGCGTTCGCTGCCGCATAGGCAGCTCAGAAATTCGAGCTTGTGCTGAGCGGCACGCCGCGCACGTTCGCTGCCGCATAGGCAGCTCAGAAAATAGCGCCGGCCATCTTCTCGCTGTCGATGGTGTTCGCTGCCGCATAGGCAGCTCAGAAATCTGGCGCCATCGCCATCGGGCGCTTGGACGGGTTCGCTGCCGCATAGGCAGCTCAGAAAAGCAGAAGCCGCCGCTACCCAAGCCGGTGAAGGTTCGCTGCCGCATAGGCAGCTCAGAAAACCTTGCCCATGGATTCGGTGATGACGTCGGGGTTCGCTGCCGCATAGGCAGCTCAGAAAACGATGAGCTGCATGCCGGGCTCCAGCACGGCGTTCGCTGCCGCATAGGCAGCTCAGAAAGTTTCGAAAGCGAATCAGCAGATATGCCCCTAGTTCGCTGCCGCATAGGCAGCTCAGAAAGCCCAGCGCGTAGACGATGCCGCCCAGCACCAGTTCGCTGCCGCATAGGCAGCTCAGAAAGTGATGCTGCGGCCGTCCGGGTCGGCGTAGATGTTCGCTGCCGCATAGGCAACTCAGAAACTAACCAAGCGGCCGGACTTCCCGAAGCCCTTCGTTCGCTGCCGCATAGGCAGCTCAGAAAAGGCGGCGACATCTACTCCGCCGCAGTGAGTTGTTCGCTGCCGCATAGGCAGCTCAGAAAGTGATTGCTCAGGCGGGCGGGAAGAAAAAAGCGTTCGCTGCCGCATAGGCAGCTCAGAAAAATGGGGAAAGGCCCCGTAGGGCCTTGGTGTTGTTCGCTGCCGCATAGGCAGCTCAGAAAAGTAGGCGCCGTTTTCCAGCACGGTGGCAGGCGTTCGCTGCCGCATAGGCAGCTCAGAAAACGAACACCGCGCCGCGGCGCAGCAGGTCCGTGTTCGCTGCCGCATAGGCAGCTCAGAAATGGCCCGAGATGCCGACACCGCCGCCCGGACTGTTCGCTGCCGCATAGGCAGCTCAGAAATTAATGGCGCCCTTGAACGACTGGAACAGCTCGTTCGCTGCCGCATAGGCAGCTCAGAAAATCGCCCAGGCGCTGGCAAGCCGCTGCGAGCCGTTCGCTGCCGCATAGGCAGCTCAGAAATATCCGGCGTGAAGCGGCAATTTGAAAGGCATGTTCGCTGCCGCATAGGCAGCTCAGAACACCCCTGTATTGCGCCGTGCTGCCCGCTGTGAATCCGCTGCCACATAAAAAAAAGCGCGCCAAAAACCTACTGCAACGCCAGCGCATTCAGCAAACAAGCCCCCCGCCGCACGCGGCGGCGCCACGCCCAGGTGCCGGTAGGCGGCCAGCGTGGCCACGCGGCCGCGCGGGGTGCGCTGCAGGTAGCCCTGCTGGATCAGGTAGGGCTCGATCACGTCCTCGATGGTGCCGCTCTCCTCGCCGATGCTTGCGGCGATGTTGTCCAGCCCCACGGGGCCGCCGTCGAAGCGGTGGATCACGGCCTCCAGCAGTTTCCTGTCCATCACGTCGAAGCCCTGCGGGTCCACGTCCAGCATGGCGAGCGCGCGCTGGGCTATGGCCTGCGTGATGCGTCCGTCGCCCTTCACGTCGGCGTAGTCGCGCACGCGGCGCAGCAGGCGGTTGGCGATGCGCGGGGTGCCGCGCGAACGGCGCGCTATTTCCGCGCCGCCCTCGGGGTCGATGGGCGCGCCCAGCAGGCCGGCCGAGCGCATGACGATCAGCGCCAGTTCCTCGGGGGTGTAGAACTCCAGGCGCGCGACGATGCCGAAGCGGTCGCGCAGCGGGTTGGTGAGCATGCCCGCGCGCGTGGTGGCGCCCACCAGGGTGAAGGGCTGCAGGTCGAGCTTGATGCTGCGCGCGGCGGGGCCTTCGCCGATCATGATGTCGATCTGGTAGTCCTCCAGGGCCGGGTAGAGGATTTCCTCGACCACGGGCGAGAGGCGGTGGATCTCGTCGATGAAGAGGACGTCGTTCCTCTCCAGGTTGGTCAGCAGCGCCGCCAGGTCCTTGGGCTTTTCGAGCACCGGGCCGCTGGTCTGGCGCAGGTTCACGCCGAGTTCGGCGGCGATGATGTGCGACAGCGTGGTCTTGCCCAGGCCCGGCGGGCCGAACAGCAGCACGTGGTCCAGCGCCTCGCCGCGCTTTCGCGCCGCGCCGATGAAGATCTCCAGCTGCTCGCGCGCCTTGGCCTGGCCCACGTATTCCTGCAGCAGCCTGGGGCGCAGGGCGCGCTCCAGCGCCTCCTCCTGCGGCGAGGCCGGCGCGGCCGACACCATGCGCTCGCGCGCCGGGGCGGGGGGAGATGGGGAGAAATCGTCGGTGTGGATCGTCATGCGTGGGCGATTGTCCCCCAACCGCCCCTGCGGGCTATGCCCATTCGGTAACATCGGCACCCTTTCCTTCCGGGCCGCGCCGCAATGCCTTCACGCGGCCCCGCATCGCCCCATGACAGAACAGACACCCCCCTCTTTCTTCAGCCGCATCGCCATGGCGTTCGCCCTCGTGGGCGATGCGCCCCTGGCCGCCCGCGTGGCCCGCCTGCGCGGCGGCGAGCCGCTGGCCGCCGACGCGCCGCCGCGCGAGGTGCGCGTGGAGGTGCCCGTCGAGAAGATCGTCGAAGTCCGCGTGGAAGTGCCCGTGGAAAAGGTGGTCGAGAAGCGCGTGGAAGTGCCCACCGCCACCGCCACCGCCGCGCTGCAGCTGCTGGGCCTGCTGCAGCGCGAGGCGCGCTTCGTCGATTTCGTGCAGGAGGACGTGGCCGGCTACCAGGACGCCGAGATCGGCGCCGCCGCGCGCGTGGTGCACGAGGGCTGCCGCAAGGCGCTGCGCGAGCACGTGACGCTGGAGCCCGTGCGCCCCGAGGCCGAGGGCAGCCGCGTCACCCTGCCGCCCGGCTTCGACGCCGCCGCCGTGCGCGTGAGCGGCAACGTGGTCGGCCAGCCGCCGTTCACCGGCACGCTGGCCCACCGCGGCTGGCGCGCCGCCGCCGTGCGCCTGCCGCAGCTCACCGACGAGAAGGCCGCCGCCATCATCGCCCAGGCCGAGGTGGAGCTGTGACTACCGAAACGATAGCTGCCAGCGCAGTCGGGACGGGCCCTGGCGCCCGATTCAGCCTGGGAATCGATCTGGGCACCACGCACTGCGCCCTGTCCTGGGTGGACAGGGCCGCGAGCGACGGCGAGCGCGTGGTGCAGGGCGTGCTGGACATTCCCCAGCTCACGGCGCCGGCCAGCGTGGAGGCGCGGCCGCTGCTGCCCTCGTTCCTGTACCTGCCGCACGAGAGCGAGCTGGCGGCCGCCGACATGGCCCTGCCCTGGGGCGCCGGCCCGCACGGCCCGGTGGGCGAGTTCGCGCGCACGCGCGGCGCGGCCACGCCGATACGGCTGGTCAGCAGCGCCAAGAGCTGGCTGTGCCACCCCGGCGTGGACCGGCGCGCGCCGCTGCTGCCCGCCGACGCGCCGCCCGAGGTGCAGCGCGTCTCGCCCCTGGCGGCCAGCACGCAGTACCTGCAGCACTTGCGCCACGCCTGGGATCATGCCCACCCCGAGGCGCCGTTCGACGCGCAGGACGTCACGGTGACCATCCCCGCCTCGTTCGACCCGGCCGCGCGCGAGCTGACGGCCGAGGCCTGCAGGGCCGCCGGCTTCCAGAGGCTCACGCTGCTCGAAGAGCCCCAGGCCGCGCTCTACAGCTGGATACAGGCGAGCGCCGGCGGCTGGCGCAAGCAGGTGGCGCATGGCGACGTGATCCTCGTCGTGGACGTGGGCGGGGGCACGACCGACCTGTCGCTGATCGCCGTGCTGGAGCGCGGCGGCAACCTGGAGCTGCAGCGCGTGGCCGTGGGCGAGCACATCCTGCTCGGCGGCGACAACATGGACCTGGCCCTGGCCTACGGCGTGGCGCGCAAGCTGGCGCAGGAGGGCAAACAGCTCGACGCCTGGCAGACCCGCGCGCTGGCGCACGGCTGCCGCGCGGCCAAGGAGCAACTGCTGCAGGACGAGGGCCTGCAGTCCGTGCCCGTCGTCGTGCCCAGCCGCGACAGCAGGCTCATCGGCGGCAGCATACGCACCGAGGTCACGCGCGCCGAGGTGCTGCAGCTGCTGGTCGAGGGCTTCTTCCCGCGCGTGGCCGTGTCCGACAGGCCGCAGGCCCGCGCGCGCGCCGCGCTCACGCAGCTGGGCCTGCCCTACGCGCAGGACGCGGCCGTCACGCGCCACCTGGCGGCCTTCCTGTCGCGCCAGGCCGGCGCCACGGGGCAGATCGAGGGCCTGCAGGGCACGCAGGCGCAAGGCGCGTCCTTCCTGCATCCCACGGCCATCCTGTTCAACGGCGGCGTGCTCAAGGCCGCGCAGATCGAGCAGCGCATCCTGGAGGTCGTGGGCGGCTGGCTTGCCGCCGAGGGCGCGCCGCCCGCGCGCCTGCTGGCCGGCGCCAACCTCGACCTGGCCGTGGCGCGCGGCGCCGCCTACTACGGCCACGTGGCGGCCGCGGGCCGCGGCGTGCGCATACGCGGCGGCACGGCGCAGAGCTACTACGTGGGCGTGGAGTCCAACATGCCGGCCGTCCCCGGCATGGAGCCGCCGATCTCGGCCCTGTGCCTGGCGCCGTTCGGCATGGAGGAAGGCACGGAGGTGGCGCTGGACGCCCAGGAGTTCGGCCTGGTCGTGGGCGAGCCCGTGCGCCTGCGCTTCTTCGGCTCCAGCGTGCGGCGCAGCGACACCGTGGGCACGCTGCTGGACTTCTGGGGCCCCGAGGAGCTGGTGGAGCTGCAGGAGATCGAGGCCCACCTGCCCGCCGAGGGCCGCACGCCGGGCGAGGTCGTCCCCGTCACCCTGCACGCGCGCGTGACCGACATCGGCACGCTGGAGCTCAACGCCGTGCCGGTCGGAGGCAGCGAGCGCTGGAAGGTGGAGTTCGACGTGCGGGCCGACACCCCGGCCGCATGACCGCCGCGACCGGCAGCCCCGCGGACCGGCCCGCGCGCCACGCGGTCGGCATCGACCTGGGCACCAGCCACACCGTGGTGGCCCACGTGCCGCTCGATGGCAGCGCGGCCGACATCGCGCTGCTGCCCATTCCCCAGCGCATCTCCGCCGCCGAGGTGCAGGCGCAGCCGCTGCTGCCCTCGGTGCGCTACCAGGCCGCGCCGCAGGAGCTGGGCGATGCCTGGCGCGCGCCCTGGCCGCCGCTCGACGCGACGGAGGAAGCGCCCGCCGCCATCGGCCGCTGGGCGCGCGAGCTGGGCGCGGCCGTGCCGGCGCGGCTGGTAGCCAGCGCCAAGAGCTGGCTGTCGCACCCCGGCGTGGACCGCACCGCGCCCATCCTGCCCTGGGGCGCGCCCGAGGGCGTGGAGAAGGTCTCGCCGCTCGCCGCGTCCGCCTCGTACCTCGCGCACGTGAAGGCCGCGTGGGATGCGGGCCACCCCGGCGCGCCGCTGCACCGGCAGGCCGTGGTGCTCACCGTGCCCGCATCGTTCGACGAAGGCGCACGCACGCTGACGCTGGAGGCCGCGCGGCTCGCGGGCCTGCCCGCCGTGCAGCTGCTCGAAGAACCCAAGGCGGCGTTCCACGACTGGCTGGTGCTGCAGGGCGACGCGCTGGCCGCCAGGCTGGCCGAAAGCCACCTGGTGCTGGTGGTGGACGTGGGCGGCGGCACGACCGACCTGACGCTGATCCGCGTGGAGCCCTCCCCGGGCGGCCTGCCCACGCTCACGCGCACGGCCGTGGGCGAGCACCTGATGCTGGGCGGCGACAACATGGACCTGGCCCTGGCCCATCAGCTGGAGCCGCAGTTCAGCGCCGGCGCGGGCGAACGCCTGCCCGCCGCGCGCTTCGCCCAGCTGGTGCAGCGCTGCCGCCTGGCCAAGGAGCAGCTGCTGGCCGCGGCGGCGCCCGAGTCCGCCACCGTCACGCTGCTGGGCGGCGGATCGAGGCTGCTGGCGCAGGCGCGCTCGGCCACGCTCACGCGCGCGCAGGTGCTGCAATGCGTGGTGGAAGGCTTCCTGCCGCCCGCGCGGCTCACCGACGCGCCCGCCCGGCGCCAGGGCGCGCTGCGCGGCCTGGGCCTGCCCTACCCGGCCGACGCGGCCATCTCGCGCCATCTGGCGCAGTTCCTGTCCCGGCATGCGGACGGCGAGCTGCCGGACACGGTGCTGCTCAACGGCGGCGTGTTCCACGCGCATGCGCTGGCCGAGCGGCTCACGCAGCTGCTCGGCCAATGGCGCGGCAGCCCCGTGCGCGTGCTGCACAACCCGCACCCGGACTGGGCCGTGGCGCGCGGCGCCGCCGCCCATGGCCTGGCGCAATACCAGTCAAATCGGCCTCAAAGGCATTCTGGGCAAGCGTCTGCAGCTCCCAAAACCATAGTCCCGCGCATAGGCGGCGGCGCGGCGCGCAGCTACTGGCTGGTGCTGCCGGGCAAGGCCGGGGCCGCGCCCCAGGGCGTCTGCCTGCTGCCGCGCGGCACCGAGGAGGGCACGCGCCTGACGCTGGCCGGCCGGCGCTTCGCGCTGCAGCTGGGCCAGCCCGTGCGCTTCGCCCTGGTGGCGCGCAGCCAGGGGCAGGCCCAGGCCGGGCAGATCGCCCCCCTGCAGGGCGAGGGCTGGGTGGAGCTGCCGCCGCTGTCCACCGTGCTGCCCGCGCCCGAGGGCCGCGCCACGGCCAGGGCCGAGGTGCAGCTGCAGGCCTGCATGAGCGAGGTGGGCGTGCTGGAGCTGCGCTGCATCGACGCACAGGACGCGGCCCGGTCGTGGCTGCTGCCCTTCGCCGTGCGCGGCGCGGCCGCGGGCCCGCACCCGGAGGAAGAAGAAGGGGCGGGAAGGCAGCAGGCGCAGGCCATCGCCCTCATCGAGCGCATCTTCGGCAACCAGGCGCAGCAGGTGGCGCCCAAGGAGGTGCGCCAGCTGCGTGCCGCGCTGGAAAAGACCCTGGGCGCGCGCGAATCCTGGGGCCTGCCCCTGCTGCGCGCGCTGTTCGACGCGCTGCTGGAGCGCGCCAGGCGCCGCCGGCGCACGGCCGAGCACGAGCGCGCCTGGTTCAACCTGGCGGGCTGGTGCCTGCGCCCCGGCGTGGGCGCTGAGCTCGACGGCTGGCGCATCGGGCAGGTCTGGCAGCTGCACGCCCAGGGCCTGGGCCACGCCGGCGAGGCCGCCAACTGGACCGAGTGGTGGGTCTTCTGGCGCCGCGTGGCCGCGGGCCTGGGTGAAGAGCAGCAGATGCAGCTGCTCGAATCCGTGGCCGGCTGCATGCAGAAGACCGTGCAGCGCGGCCAGGGCAAGGCCGCCTGGGGCAGCTACGACGACATGCTGCGCCTGTTCGCCGCCATGGAGGCCGTGCCCTGGCAGTACCGCCAGGAGATGGGCCAGTGGATGCTGGCGCGCCTGAAGCGCCCCGGCGAGCCCCCGCAGGCCTGGTGGGCCATAGGCCGCCTGGCGGCGCGCGTGCCGCTGGCCGCCAACGCCCACAAGGTCATGCCGCCCGAGGCGGCGCAGGAGTTCCTCGACGCCGCGCTGGCGCAGGACTGGCGCAAGAACGAGCACGCGCTGTTCGCCGCCGTGCAGATCGCGCGCATGACGGGCGACCGCGCGCGCGACCTGCCCGACGCCCTGCGCGCCCTGGTGCTGAACAGGATGCGCGCCGCGCACGCCCCCGCGCGCTGGATCGCCATGGTCGAGCAGGTGACGGACATGGACGCCGAGGACCAGCGGCGCAGCCTGGGCGACAGCCTGCCGCCGGGGCTGGTGCTGGTGGGGTGAACTACCTTCCCGGGTTCAGCCACTTGTACAGGGCCGCCCGGTAGCTCAGGTCGAAGCGCCCGAAGTAGTCCACGCCGGAGGGCGCCGTGCAGCTGGCCGTGCCGCCGTAGAGCTGGCCGGTCACGTAGCGCCGCTCGCCGATGGTGATGAACGCCGCCGCGCCGCTGCTGCCGCGCTCCGTGCTGCCCTGCTGCCAGTCCAGCACCAGGAAGCCGCCGCTGCCGGAATCGCTGGCGCCGCAACTGCCGCCGCTGCAGTTGCCATAGCGCCGCAGCGTGCCCAGGCTGAGCTTCTGCAGATCGCCCTCGGGATGGTGCACGCTGGCCAGCGCCGTGCCGGCCGGCACGCCGCCGTAGTACGAACCCGCATAGACGATGCCCGCGGGTGCCTGCCTGTTGAGCCGCATGAACGAGGTGTCGGTGGCGGCCGACGCGTACAGCAGCGTGGCGCCGCCCGTGAGCCGCCAGGCGCCGGAGTTGACGCCGCTGCCGCAGCTGGCCGCGCGAAACAGCCAGTCGGTGACGAGCGTGGAGGCCACCGCCTGGGTGGAGATGCAGTGGTTGGCGCCCAGGAAATACGGCGTGCCGGACGAGGCCGCGTCGTTCAGCAGCGTGCCCGTGCAGTAGAAGCTGGCGCCCGTCTCGTCCACGTAGGTCATGCGCGCCACCGAGCGGCTCTGCTCCAGGTAGGCGGCGTCGCAGCTCACGTCGATCTCGCAGCTGCCGGCATCGCCCAGCGCCTTGGCGGCGACGCCCCCTTCGGCCTCGGCGGGCGAGACCGTGAAGTGCGACAGCCCGGGCACGGCCAGCCGCACGGCGGCGGGCGGCGCGGCGGAGGGGATCTGCACCTCCAGCGTGGTCTGCGGGCCGCCGAAATCGGGGCTCCAGTAGGTGCGCGCCACCGCGTCGGCGGCGCCGGCGCGGGCGTTGCGCCCGGCCACGTCCTGCAGCTCCTGCGCGCCGACCTCGACGGCCTCGTCCCGCGCCGCGCCGTAGAAGCGCAGCACGGCGCCCGGCGGCAGGGCCTGCACCAGCACGCCCAGGCGCACGCCGCGCGCGCCCTGCGACTCGAAGCGCAGGGCCGCCACCTGCGTGCCGTCCGGGGCGGGGCGCCAGCGCAGCAGCGCGGCGGTGGCCGCCACGCCGGCCGTGCCGGCCACGCTGCGCGGCTGGCCGATCTGGCGCGGCACGCCCGGCGCCGCGGGCGCGCCGGCGGCGGCCTTGACCAGAGATTCAGGCAGCGGCCCGAGGGTGACGGCCCGCGTGTCCGCGGGGTCGGCCAGCGCGGAGGATTGCTGCGCCGCGGCCTTGGCAGCACTGCCCGCCTGGCCGGGGTCGTAGGGCTCGATGCGCTCGCTCCACGCCGGCGCCTCCGGGGTGCCGCTGCTGCTGCCGCCACCGCCACCGCTGTCGCTACTGCCGCTGCCGCCGCCGCAGGCGGCCAGGGCCAATGCCATGGGCAGCGCGGCCCACCGGATTCCGGAAATGCGCATGGTTCACTCCTTCGTGCGAGAGCGTAACCGAAGCCTTACCTTGCCAGAGACTTCAGCGCCAGCTTGATCCCCTCGCTCACGCCCACGTCGGCCGGCAGGCCCTTGAGCGCCGCCGCGGCCTCCTTGTCGTTGTAGCCGAGCGCCAGCAGCGCCTGGAGGATGTCGGCCTGGTCCGCGCTGGCCGCGTGCGGCCTGCCGCCCACGTCGGCGCCCAGCTTGCCCTTGAGCTCCAGCAGCAGGCGCTCGGCCGTCTTCTTGCCAATGCCCGGCACCTTGACCAGGCGGCCGGCCTCCTGCAGCGACACGGCCTGCGCCAGGTCCGCCACGCCCAGCCCCGACAGGATGGACAGCGCCGTGCGCGGCCCCACGCCGCTGACCTTGATGAGCTCGCGGAACGCCTGGCGCTCCTGCTGCGTGGCGAAGCCGTAGAGCAGCTGCGCGTCCTCGCGCACGATGAACTGCGTGAGCAGGCTCACCTGCTGCCCCACGGCGGGCAGGTTGTAGAAGGTGCTCATGGGCACCAGCACCTCGTAGCCCACGCCATGGCAGTCCAGCAGCACCTCGGGGGGGTTCTTTTCCAGCAGCGCGCCGGTCAATTTGCCTATCATGCGAATCCTTTGCCGCGCCGCGCGCGGCGTCCATCGGAATTATCAGCGTGATACTGCGCCACACCTTCACACCGCATAACAACCTGCGCCTGTCCCACCTGTGCGGCCCCGCCGACGTGCACCTGCGCACCATCGAGGCCGCGCTGCAGGTCTCCATCGCCCACCGCCACGAGCAGTTCAAGGTGGACGGCCCCAAGGCCCGCGCCACGCAGGCCATGGAACTGCTGCAGGCGCTCTACGAGATGGCGGACCACCCCATCAAGGAAGAGCACCTGCAGCTCATGCTGGCCGGCGACGCCGCCATGCGCGACGACGGGGACGACGCCCCCCCGCTGACCACGCGCCGCTCCGACCTGCGCGCGCGCACGCCCACCCAGCGCGTGTACCTGCACAACATCGCCATGCACGACATCACCTTCGGCATAGGCCCCGCGGGCACCGGCAAGACCTACCTGGCCGTGGCCTGCGCGGTCGACGCGCTGGAGCGCAACGCGGTGCAGCGCATCGTGCTCACGCGCCCGGCCGTGGAGGCCGGCGAGCGCCTGGGCTTCCTGCCCGGCGACCTGACGCAGAAGGTGGATCCGTACCTGCGCCCGCTGTACGACGCGCTGTACGAGCTGATGGGCTTCGACCGCGTGCAAAAGGCCTTCGAGCGCAACGTGCTGGAGATCGCGCCGCTGGCCTTCATGCGCGGGCGCACGCTCAACAACGCCTTCGTGATCCTGGACGAGGCGCAGAACACCACGCCCGAGCAGATGAAGATGTTCCTCACGCGCATAGGCTTCGGCGCGCGCGCCGTGGTCACGGGCGACGTGAGCCAGATCGACCTGCCCAAGGGCTCCCTGAGCGGCCTGATCGACGCCGAGCGCATCCTCAAGCGCGTGCAGGGCATCGCCGTGACGCGCTTCACCAGCGCCGACGTGGTGCGCCACCCGCTGGTCGCGCGCATCGTGGACGCCTACGACGCGCAGCGCAGCCGGCGCGGCGCGGGCGAATGACTCCTGTTTCGATAGCTATCAGCGCTTGCCTGGCGGGCGCCAGAGGCCAAAATGGCTCTTAACCACCTCGCCCTCTCCCTGCAATTCGCGCGCGACGCCGCCACGCACCGCGCGGCGCTGCCGCGCCACAAGGTCGCGCGCTGGATACGCCACGCGCTGGCCGTCGATGCCGAGATCACCGTGCGCATCGTCGGCGCCGAGGAGGGCCGGCGCCTGAACCGCGAGTTCCGCCGCAAGGACTACGCCACCAACGTGCTCACCTTCGACTACCAGCAGGAGCCCACGGTGCTGGCCGACCTGGTGCTGTGCGCCCCCGTGGTCGAGCGCGAGGCGCGCGAGCAGGGCAAGACGCTGCAGGAACACTACGCCCACCTGCTCGTGCACGGCACGCTGCACGCCCAGGGCTGGGACCACGAGACCGGCGAGCAGGACGCGCAGGAGATGGAGGCCTACGAGACGGCCATCATGCAGGAGCTGGGCTTCGCCGACCCCTACGCCGGCTGATCAGACGAGGCGCTCCCGCCCCTGCCAGAACTGCGCGCGCAGCGTCTTCTTGTCCACCTTGCCCAGCGGCGTGAGCGGCAGCGCATCGGCGAACCGCACCGCCTTGGGCGCGAGCACCGGCCCCTTGTGCTGCTGCACGAAGGCCATCAGCTCCTGCGGCTCGGGGCGCGCCGCGCCGGGCCTGGGCACCACCACGGCCAGGACCGCCTCGCCCCACTTGGCGTCGGGGACGCCGATCACCGCCGACTGCGCCACCGCCGGGTGCAGCGCCAGGCAGGCCTCGACCTCGGTCGAATAGACGTTGAAGCCGCCGGTGATGATCATGTCCTTGGCGCGGTCCACCAGGTACAGGTAGCCCTGCCCGTCCATGCGCGCCATGTCGCCCGTGTGCAGCCAGTCGCCGGCAAGGGCCTTGGCGGTCTCCTCGGGGCGGTTCAGGTAGCCGTCCATGACCAGGGGGCCGCGCACGCACAGCTCGCCGACCTCGCCGGGCGGCACCTCGCGCAGCTGCGCGTCCAGCAGCCGCACCTCGTTGCCGGGCAGGGGGCGGCCGCAGGACTGCAGCAGCGCGGGCCGCTGCGGGTCATGCTCGTCCCTGCGCAGGTAGGCGATGGTCATGGGCGCCTCGGCCTGGCCGTAGATCTGGCCGAAGATGGGGCCGAACACGCGCAGCGCCTCGGCCAGCCGCGCCGGGGCGATGGGCGCGGCGCCGTAGAGCACGAGCTGCAGGCTCGACAGGTCGTAGCGCGCGCGGTCGGCGCAGTCGAGCAGCGCGTAGATCTGCGTGGGCACCAGAAAGGTCACGCTGATGCGCTCGTCCTGCACGGTCTGCAGGAACGAAGCCGGCGAGAACTTGTCGGCCAGCACCAGCGTGCCGCCGCGCAGCAGGGTCGGCAGCACCAGCGAGCCGCCCGCGTGCGAGATCGGCGTGGCCACCAGGCAGCGCGCCGGCGCGGGCCACTCCCAGCCGCCCAGCTGCTGCAGCAGCATGGTCAGCGCCGTGCGCTGGCGGTGGACCACGCCCTTGGACCGGCCCGTGGTGCCGCCGGTGTACGAGATCTTGTGCACGTCGTCGGGCTGGACCTCGATGGGCGTCTCCGAGCCGTCGAACGCCGCCGAGGCCGCGACCGCGTCGGCGCCGAACGGGGCGGGCCCCAGCGAGACCACCGTCCGGGCGATGCCCAGCGCGGCCAGCTCGGCCCCGCGCCCGGCGAAGCGCGCGCCGTCCACCACCAGCAGCCGGATGCCGGCGTCGCGCAGCACGAAGCCCTGGTCCTCCAGCGCCCCCATGGGGTGCAGCGCCGTGTAGCGCAGCCCCAGCAGCTGGGCCGCGACGACGACGACCACGGCCTCTGGCGTATTGCCCGCCAGCATGGCAATGCCGTCCTGGCGCCCCAGGCCCAGGGACTGGAAGTAGCGCGCCATGCGGTGGCAGCGCTCAGCGAGCCCGGCATAGGACCAGCGCACCCCGCCGCCCACCAGGGCCTCGCGGCCGGCAAAGGCCCGGAAGGCCGAACGATGCTGCGCGGCCATGGTGCCGCCGGTGTGGAGGTGATTCATGCCGCCATCGTAGGGCAGCCAAGGCCCTCCCGGCACTCAGCGCGCCGTATCCACCACCACCCGGCCGCGCACCTGTCCCGCCAGCAGGCGGGGCGCCAGCGCCACGACGTCGGCCAGCCCTGCCACTTCGGTATTGCGCTGCAGCACCTCACGCGGCAACTCCTGCGCCAAACGCTGCCAGGCCCGCTCGCGCCGCTGCACGGGGGCATAGACGCTGTCGATGCCCAGCAGGGACACGCCGCGCAGGATGAAGGGCGCGACCGTGGCCGGCAGATCCATGCCCTGCGCCAGTCCGCACGCGGCCACGCAGCCGCCGTAGCGCACGCTGGCGCAGACGTTGGCCAGCGTATGGCTGCCCACGCTGTCCACGGCCGCGGCCCAGCGTTCCTTCTGCAGCGGCTTGCCCGGCGCGTCCAGGTTGCTGCGCTCCACGATCTGCGCGGCGCCCAGCGCCTGCAGGTGCGCGGCCTGCTCCGGGCGGCCGGTGCTGGCGTGCACCTCGAAGCCCAGGCGCGCCAGCAAGGCCACGGCAATGCTGCCCACGCCGCCGTTGGCGCCGGTGACCAGCACGGGGCCGTCGGCGGGCGCGACGCCGCGGTCCTGCAGCGCCATCACGCACAGCATCGCCGTGTAGCCCGCGGTGCCGATGGCCATCGCGTCCTGGGCACTGAACGCCTCGGGCCGGCGGATCAGCCAGTCGCCATTGACCCGCGCCTGCTGCGCAAGGCCGCCCCAGTGCGTCTCGCCCACGCCCCAGCCGTTGAGCAGCACCGCATCGCCGGGGCGAAAGCGCCCGTCCTCGCTGTCGAGCACCGTTCCCGCGAAGTCGATGCCGGGCACCATGGGGAACTGCCGCACCACGGGCGAGCGGCCGGTGATGGCCAGCGCGTCCTTGTAGTTCAGCGTCGAATGCGAGACCGCAACGCGCACCGTGCCCTCGGGCAGGCGGGACTCGTCGATCTCCACGCATTCGGCATGGGTTTCGCGCGGGGCAGGTTGGGTGAGCAGCAGGGCCTTGAACATAAAAAACTCCGTCGGATGGGAAACGAATGGCTTCAGTGATGCGCCCCGCCCAGCACGCCGTTGCGATGCAGCTGCTCGATGACGGCATCCTCGATGCCCAGTTCCTGCAGCAGTGCATGGCCATGCTGGCCCAGGCCGGGGGCGGGCGTTTGCGGGGCCGGCTCGCAGCCTCCGAGCCGGAAGCCCAGGCCCGGGGTCTGCACGTCCGAACCCTGCGCACCATAGCGCACGGGCCGCAGCGCACCGGTATCCCGCGCCTCGTCCAGGAATTCTCCCAGGCGCCGCACACGCGCGGCCGGCACACCCACCGCGTTGAGCCGCGCCTCCATGTCGGCGGCGCTGCGCCCGGCAAAGGCGGCGCGCAGGCGCTCCTGCAGCGCGGGCAGGTCGCGGGCGACGACGAAGCCCCCTTGCGGCGCGTTGAAGGCGTCGATGTCGAGCAGCGCCGCGTCGTCGCACAGGGCCTCCAGCCCGAGCACGCCGGCCAGCAGCCGGAACTGCGCCGGCGTGTTGGCGGCGGTGGACAGCCAGCCATCGGCGCACCGGTAGGTATCGGCCGCCGGGCTGCCGGTGTAGCCGCGATTGCCCACGCGCCGGGGCTCGGTGCCATGGGTGAGATAGGTGCAGGCATGCGGGTACATGAGCATCATCGAAGCCTGCAGCATGGAGGCATCGATGTGCTGGCCGGCACGCGCGAGCGGCGCGCCGGCATTGCGCTTGTGCAGCGCGGCCGTGATCGACAGCGCGCCCAGCATGCCGACGGCCACGTCGATCACCGGGAAGCCCACTTTCACGGGCGGCGCATCCTCATCGTCGCCCGCCATCATCATCATGCCGGTCAGCGCCTGCACCACGTGGTCGTAGGCGCCGCGCCGTGCCCAATCGCCCTGCTGGCCGAAGCCCGAGATGGAGCAGTAGACGACATCGGGCCGCAGCGCCCGGATGTCCTCGTAGCCCAGGCCGTAGCGCGCCACCACGCCGGGGCGGAAGTTCTCGATGAACACGTCGGCCGTGCGGGCCAGCGCACGCACGATGTCCGCTCCTTCGGGCTGGCGGATGTCCACCGCCAGGGAGCGCTTGCCGGCATTGAGCGCCACGAATCCCGAAGGCAGTCCACCCCCGTTCTTTTCCCCCGGCGCATGGCTGTTGCGCATGACCTCGCCGCCGGGCGGCTCGATCTTGATGACCTCGGCCCCCAGCTGGGCCAGGTAGTGCGAGGCCAGCGGCCCCGCGATCACGTGCGACATGTCGACGACGCGCACCCCTTGCAACGGCTTGTCCATATCCATTCTCGCTTTCGGCTCAACTGTTGGCCGTGATGCCGGCCAGCTGGATGATCTCGGCCCACTTGCGGTTTTCGCTGCGCACGAAGTCGGCAAACGCCTGGGGCGACGCGCTGGCCGTGGCCTCGTTGCCCACGGCCTCGAAGGCCGCGCGCAGCGCAGGCTGCGCCGCCACCTTGCGTACCGCGGCATTGAGGGTGTCCAGCACGGCCGGCGGCGTCTTGGCCGGGGCCCACAGGCCGAACCATGACTCCTGCACCGCCAGTTCGTTGTTCAGCACTTCCTGCAGCGTCGGCACGTCGGGCAGCTGGCTCAGGCGCTTGCGGCTGGTTACGGCCAGGGCGCGCAGCTTGCCGCCCTGCACCTGGGGGATGCCCGTGCCCGCCACCGGGAACGCATATTGGGTGTCGCCCCGGATCAGCGAGGCGGCGATCTCCACCGAGCCCTTGAGCGGGATGTGGGTCACCTGCAGCCCGGCCAGCGACGCCAGCGTAGCGCCGGCCAGATGGGCCGATGTGCCAATGCCGCCCGAGCCATAGTTGGCCTGCGCCGGCTGCGCCTTGAGCGCGGCGATCAGCTCCTGGGCCGTGCGCCACGGCGCATCGGCACGCACCACCAGCACCGTGGGCGAGGACATCAGATTGCTGACGGGGGCGAAATCCCCGATCGGATCGAAGCGCAGCCCCGGCTGCAGAAGTTTCTGGATCAGGTGGGTATTGGAGCCCAGCAGGCAGGTATAGCCGTCGGCCGGCTGCTGCGCCACGTACTGGGCGGCCAGCACGCCCGCCGCCCCGACCTTGTTCTCGATCACGATGGATTGGCCCAGCACCTCGCCCAGCGACGGGCCCGTCTGGCGCAGTTGCACGTCCGGCCCGCCGCCGGCGGCATAGGGCGAAATCACCCGCACCGGGCGGGAAGGAAAGCTGTTCGCCCAGGCCGCGGAGGTGGCCGTAGCTGCCAATGCGCTGGCGAGAAAGGCGCGTCTATCCATGGTGTGTCTCCTTGTCGCGTGTCGTAGTGAAGGCAGGATAGGTGAGGCATGAGTTTTCCAATAGTGATATGTTTCTATGGATCGAAAACTTTTAGTAATCACTCATGCCGGACTTCGACCCGCAGCGCCTGCTGTCCCGCCTGCGCTTCAAGCACCTGCAATTGCTGCTGGCCCTGCGCGAGGGCGGCAGCCTGCGCGCGGCAGCCGGCCTGATGCACCTGACGCAGCCGGCGCTGAGCAAGGCCCTGGGCGAGATCGAAGCCGCCTTCGGCGCACCGCTCTTCATACGCACCGCGCGCGGGCTGGAGCCCACGCCCCAGGGCGAGACCGCCATCCGCGGCGCAGCGATGCTGCTCAACGAACTGGCACACCTGGGCCAAGAAACCGCGCAGCAGCCTGCCGTCACCCAGCTGCGCATCGGCGCGCCGCCCTTCGTGGCCCAGGGGTATCTGCCCGAAGTGCTGTCCCGGCTGATCGCGGAGCACCCCCATGTCCGGGTGCAATTGCAAGAGGAGCGGGTTCCGCTGCTGGTGGAATGCCTGCTGGCCGGCCAGCTCGACGCGCTCATCACCAGCTACCCCACGGAACTGCCCGAAGCCGCAGGCCAGCCGCTGCGCTATGAGAAGCTGTTCGATGCGGCCTTCACCGTCATCGCCCCGGCGGACCACCCCGCAGGCCATGCGCGCACCTGTGACTGGGAGTACCTGGCGCGCCAGCGCTGGGTCCTGCCCACGCGCAGCTCGATGCTGCGGCGCATGATGGAGGAGGTATTCCGCCGCGAAAGCGTGATGTCGCCGACGCCCGTGATCGAGTCCACCAGCCCGTTCACCAACCTGCAGCTGGTCAAGGCGGGGCTGGGCATCAGTGCCGTCCCCAGCGCGTCCCTGCTGGTTGCGCCCGCATCGCTGGGCGTGCGCGAGGTCAGGGCCGTGCCGGGCATCTCCACCGGACCGGTAGCGTTGATATACCGCGGCGCCGTGGCCAATCCCCGCGTGGCCCTGCTGCGCTCCACGCTGGGGCTCGCCGCCTCGGGCGAAACGCCGGCGCCTTAGGCGCCCCTCGGCGCATAACATCGCCGTGATGTTCGACACCCCCCTGCTCCTCGCCGCCGCCTTCGTCGCCGGCGCCCTCAACGCCGTCGCGGGCGGCGGCAGCTTCCTCACCCTGCCCGCACTGGTCTTCACCGGCGTGCCGCCCGTGGTGGCCAATGCCACCGGCACCGTGGCGCTGCTGCCCGGCTACATGGCGGGCGCCTGGGGCTTTCGCGAGGACATGCAGCCGCCGCCGGGCCTGTCGATGCGCGCCGTGGTCGCGCTGTCGCTCGCGGGCGGCTCGGCCGGCGCGGCGCTGCTGCTGGTGACGCCCGACGCCACCTTCCGCAAGGTCGTTCCCTGGCTGCTGCTGGCGGCCACCGCCCTGTTCGCCTGCGGGCCGCAGCTGCGGCAGTGGGCAGGCTCGGGCCGGCACGGCGCCGCGCCCTGGAAGGCCAGCCTGGGCATGCTGGCCGTGGCGGCCTATGGCGGCTATTTCAACGGAGGGCTGGGCATCCTCCTGCTGGCGCTGTTCGGCCTGCTGGGCCAGACGCGGCTCAACGCCATGAACGGCATGAAGAACCTCGTCTCCGCCCTGCTCACGGCCATCGCCGTGGCGATCTACGCGGCGGGCGGCATCGTGCTGTGGCCGCAGGCCCTCCTGATGATGGTGGCCGCCACGCTGGGCGGCTACGGCGGCGCGCGCGCGGCGCGCCGGCTGCCCGCGCCCGTGCTGCGCTGGGGCATCGTGGCGACGGGGCTGGTGATGGCGGGGCTGTTCTTCTGGCGGCAGTAGGCAGGATGCCTGTGGGCTTGATTGATAAACTCCTCGTTTATCGATCATTAATTTCCAAAAGATGATCGATAGAACGGAGCCTTATCGATCATGCCCTGGATCTGGCAACTCAAGGAATGGCCCCGCTTTCGCTGGCAGGACGGCCTGCTGGACAAGGAAGAACGGCGCTTTGCCGAAGGCGTGTCGGTCACCATCGGCAGCCTGCGCCATCTGGCAGCGCAAGAGCGCGAAAGCCTGACCATCGCGCTGCTGGAGCGCGATGCGCTGGGAACATCGGCCATCGAGGGCGAAATACTCGACCGCGACAGCATGCAGTCGTCCCTGCGCAAGCACCTGGGCCTGGCCCATGCGCAGTCCCCTCTCCTGCACGGCAAGCCCAGGGAGTATGGCCTTGCCGAGATGATGGCGGACCTGTACCGGGCGCCGGATTCGGAGCCGACCCATGAGCGCCTGTTCGCATGGCATCACATGCTCATGCACGGCAGGCGCGATCTGGGTCACGTGGGGCGCTACCGCCAACACGCATCGCCCATGCAGATCGTCTCCGGCCCCATCGGCGACGAGCGCGTGCATTACGAGGCGCCGCCCTCGGCGCGCGTGCCCGCGGAGATGGATGCCTTCCTCAGCTGGTTCGCCCGCTCGGCGCCAGGCGCAGCCGATGCGCTGCCTGCCATCACGCGGGCGGCGGTTGCACACCTGTGGTTCGAGTGCATCCACCCCTTCGAGGACGGCAACGGCCGCATTGGCCGCGCTATCGCCGAAATGGCGCTCGCGCAGGCGACCAGCACGCCCAGCTTCACCGGCATGTCCGCCGTGCTGCACCGCCACCGCAGGGACTATTACGAGCAGCTCAAGCGCCACAGCGTCAGGCTCGACATCGACGAATGGCTGCAATGGTTTGCCGCGCGGGCGCTGCAAGCGCAGGCCGAGGCCGACCGCTTCGTGCGCTTCCTGGTAGACAAGGCCGCCTTGATGGCTCGGCTGTCCGGGCAACTCAACCCGCGGCAGGAAAAAGCGCTGCTGCGCATGTTCCGCGAAGGCCCGGAAGGTTTCACCGGCGGCCTGAGCGCCGGAAACTATGCCGCCATCACCGGCGCCCCCCCGGCCACGGTGACGCGCGACCTGGCCGATCTCGTCCGCAAGGGCGCGCTAAAAAAGACCGGGGAGCGCAAATCGACGCGGTATTGGCTGGCGATCGGAAACCGCCAGACATTCCCTGAACTCCGCGAATAGCAGCTACGATTCTTGAATCATCAAACGCCAGCGGCACCAGGCGCGATGCGCAGCGGAATGGTCACCGGCCCGTCATTGACCAGGTGCACCTGCATGCTGGCGCCGAAGCGCCCCGTGGCCACCTCCGGGTGCGCGGCGCGCGCCCGGGCCACGAAGTAGTCGTACAGGCGCTCGCCCTCGGCGGGCGCCGCCGCCTGGCTGAAGCCGGGGCGGTTGCCGCCGCGCGTGTCGGCGGCCAGGGTGAACTGGCTCACGATGAGCAGGCCGCCGCCGACGTCCTGCAGGCTGCGGTTCATCTTGCCGGCCTCGTCGGTGAAGATGCGCAGCTTGAGGATCTTGGCCAGCAGCTTGTCGGCCTGCTGCTCGCCGTCGCCCTGCTCGGCGCAGACCAGGGCCAGCAGGCCCGCGCCGATGCGGCCGGCCACCTCGCCGGCAATCTCCACGCGCGCCTCGCTCACGCGCTGCAGCAGGCCGATCATGGCTGCTCCTCCCCGGCCTGCACCTTCTGTTCGAACACCGTGTCATGGTCCTCGGGCAGCAGCTCGATGGTGGCGCGCAGGCCTGGCACGGCCTGCATCAGGGCCTGCTCCACCGCGCTGCGCTGCCGGGCAGCCTCGGCCAGCGGCCAGCGCCCGGGCACGTGCATGTGCAGGTCGACGAAGCTGCGCGCGCCGGCGCGGCGCGAGGTCAGGCTGTCGAAGTGCACGGCCCCCCCGCTGGCGTCGCCGTACTCTTGCAGCACGGTGTGCACGCGCGCCAGCAGCGTGGGCTCCATGGCCTCGTCCATCAGGCCCTGCGATGCGCGCCAGATCAGCGCGCCGCCCTCGCGCA
>Ga0209922_101404_pt1 | contig 23406 bp, 31 predicted proteins | sample ThiBiot_500_biof_FD_183946 | JGI IMG/M metagenome (GOLD analysis project Ga0209922, IMG submission 183946) | Wastewater bioreactor microbial communities from Cape Town, South Africa - Thiocy_expt_500_biof (SPAdes) | ecosystem: Engineered > Bioreactor > Thiocyanate-remediating > Anaerobic-Aerobic ... | reverse complement strand
GCCGTTGTCAGCCATAACACCGACAAAAGCAAATTTTATCGAAAGAACCAAACCACGCCCATTAAACAAACGAATGAATTTCAAGCGAACCCTCATGCAAAAATTTAAAATGTCGAAAAATAACAGGTAAACAAAATCGTGTCTTGCTCTTAAACTTGTCGTATGACTCGCCATCGACGAAACCATGTGTACAAACCTACAAGCGAATTAATCGCAAATAGAATCCAACTCAATAGAATATTAATATTCATTTTCGTCTGTAGTAAACCTACAAAAGACAAAAAACGAATATTTTCAAATCGATTGTCGTCATTTTCATACCGCTATACATGACTATTCCGATGACATTCACACATAACCAAAGAACGTACTGTTCCCAATAGCAGAGTATCAAGAGAAATTGTGCAACAACACTGATTGCATTCGTCGATGCATCGAGTATACGAGGAGCGAGCATTGTTTCATAGAAATAACCTCCGGTTAATAATTTCGAAAACGCCGATATTTCATAATAGAATGCAGCACCGAGACCAACACATAAAATAATCACAATTAACCTACCAATGTTTGTCAATGATCGAACACGTGTAGTCGATTGATTATCTAATTCATTCGACCAGATATACATGCCAATGAATTGCATCGGAAGAAAAAATAGAACATACAATTGTGCATCGCCAACATAACCGTAGGCGAATGCGTACATACCATAGAGAACTGCACCGATAATACCCCAGAAATAAGCCGATATTTTACCTTGAATAACAAGAACAACATTGAGAACGTTGACAAATGCAGCAACACCCGAAAGACAAAGTAAAATTCGACGCCAAAGTGGTACACCATCATTGTAGTCATTTGTCCAATTGAGTAATGCACGTTTCGTATCTTGAGGAAAAAATGAATTGAAATCCTAGATAAAACAAAACTTTTGCTCTTTTATAAAAATCAATCGATCGATTTACAAGGACAGAAAAAGCAACCATAAATATTGCAAAGAGAAGAAGAATTAGAGCTTGCCACCATTTAAATGACCTTAAATCGGGTACGATCGATCGAAGTACGAGTTTGCAAATTTTCAAATAATTTCTCACGAAATCTTTCATTTTGATTGAACAAGTTTTTTGTTTTTGTTGAGGATAATCATCGATAATTTCGAATTCTTTTCCACTAATTTTAATCACGGAAACACGAATCGCGTGTTGAGAATTATCAGTCTGCAAAAAAAATCGATATCGATAATGCGAAGAGACATACAAATTGTCTTACTTTGTTATTCATTTTTTGTTTTTCGAGTCTCGATAAAATAATTACTTATTCCCAACTTGTCAAATCTTATCTGAAAAAAAAATCATCTTTGTTTTTCATTTAGATCAACTAGGTATGCTATTTCTTCGTATCTTTTCCTCTTTTCTTTATGTTTCTCACTGAAAACAAACCATAATAATGATCATATTTGCACTAAATTTCAACGTATACGTTCTTTGATACACCTGCTTCATTTTTTTTTCAATTATCAGCACCAGCAGCAGCACACTAGTTTCTAAGTGTTGTTTTCTTATGCTTTATTTTTTTATTTTTCGAATTATTCGCCAAACAGAAAACGAATGAATGATGCTTTTGATTTGAATAAATCGTTCTCTAATAGACGAGCATGTCAAAATCAAATGGCAAAGAGGATTTTTCGTTTTTATTTTTTGTTTTTTCTTTGAAAACATTTATTTTCTGTTGACCTTCCATGGCTTTTTGTATTTTCGAACAAAGATTTACTAGTATTTTTCTTTTGTTTTCTACAGTGAATTGGATACAACTGGTCTCGAACATAATCTTAATCATGCTAATCTGGATACAAGTTCGTTATCGTTCGGAACTACGAAAAGTTTCAGTCGTAGTACGAGTAATCCTGATCTTTCGCCATCATCGATTAGCAATCGTTCGATATCATCACTAACAAATACTCAATCTCAAAATGATGATGATCAAACAGCATTTGTTGTCAAAGTCTACCGAAGTGATCAATCATTTAAATATTTTCCTGTACATAAAGACACAACAGCCAAACAAGTTGTAATGTTAGCTTTAACTGAATTTGGCATTATTGATCCAAGCAGGTAAAAATCATATACTAATTCAGATGAGACTATTTATTCGACCTTTTCGATCAGCGGATTAGTTATTTTAATATCAATGTTATCTTGCTAATCTTTCTAGTCATGTATCCTCTCGTACTGAGTTTCACCTATCCAAGTAAGAGGTTCTGCGCTTCCCAAAAATAAAAAGTACTAATAAAGGGCATATGTACGAGAAAAAAAACCGATTCAACTAAATGCATGCTTACGGAACAGAGGGGGCAATTGTTTTTATTAAAGCTTATGGTATTTTAATTCTCTTGTTTGCAGAGAGAACGTTGTCTACGATGATTTGTAAGTAAAAATGACAAAAAACAACTTCTCTCCTTTCTTCTTGATTGTTTTCAAAAACACTAATCGCTTGACATCATCTGCTTCTACGCAATTTTCGTTTTCAAATCAAATCAACACGTTATTTATTTCGTTTGTTTTATTAAGATGTTATTCTCTATGCGAAGTTTCGGTTGATAATGGTGTTATTCGACAAAAACGTTTACCTGATCAGATCGATAATCTTTCCGAACGTTTAGCTGTCAATGCTCGTTATTATTTAAAAAATAACCATTCAACTGAAAGTCTCGTACCTGATCATCTATCCAATGAATTGACTCGTGAAGCACGAATTAATTTTCTTCAATTAGATGCACTTGAAATATGTGCACAGTTAACATTGAGAGATTTTGCATTATTTAAATCGATTCAATCAACTGAATATATCGATCATGTTTTCAAATTGAAATCATTCTATGGCATACCGAATTTAGAAAAATTTCTTAAACTACCTAATCAAGAAATGTATTGGACAATAACAGAAATTTTAAAAGAAAACAATCTCATGCAGCGTTCGAAAATGATTAAACATTTTATTAAAATTGCTAGTAAATAGATAGAATTTTAAATGATTTCTAACAAAAAAAAACTAATCAATTTAATGTTTTTCATAGAATGTTGTAAAGATATGAAAAATTTCAATTCAATGTTTGCAATTATTAGCGGATTGGATCATAAGACAGTTCAACGTTTACAAGCAACATGGGAACGTGTACCAGATAAATATAAGAAATTATTCGAAGTAAATTCGATTGTCAATTATTTGATTGAATTTTGATTGTTTGTGCCTCGTTTTTTTAGGAACTTAAATCTCTACTTGATTTATCACGAAATATGTCTGTCTATCGAAATTTATTGAAAAATGAACTTGTTGTTCCACCTGTTGTAAGATGGTTTTGAACCCGAAAACAAAATTTCGATTTTCTTTTTCGAAGATTCCGATGTTTCCAGTTTGTATGAAAGATTTAACATTTATTCATTTGGGAAATCCAACACAAGATGAGGGCTTAGTAAGATATCCTATTGAACTTGTTCATTATGAATATTTTTGCGTTGTTTGATTAGATCAATTTCGAAAAACTTCGAATGATAGCCAAAGAAATTCGACATATCATGAATATGGCATCATCACCTTATGTAAACGAAAAGCCAAATATTTTCTTTTTTGAAATATCAACAATATTGTTTAGGATGTATCACATATGTCGGATTCTCAATCATTGCATTCTCAAATATTTGGAGGTATGACTCATACATCAACCATTGAATCATTCGGAACGATACGAAGACATCAAACAAACGCTCGACCATCGTTGATGGCTAATGCAAAAAGAATTTATGATGAAGTAAAAATAAAAATCAATTATTTTTCATTGAAAAATAAAATGAATATTTATTTGATTTCATTAGACATTAATGATCAAAAAAGTGAAAACTTATTTGAATAATTCAGAAATAATCGAAGACGAAAATCGTCTTCTCGATATAGCTAATCAATTTGAACCTGGTAAGATTATAAATCTCTCATCGACTCAATCAGATCTTCATATGAGATATACGTATGCTTCTAGTCTATCATTTTCTTGAGCATACAAATCAAAAAATCACTGAATTCGGTGAGAATGAATATATTCCGCATGTCTTGAATAGATAGATAGATTATTATTTTAATCAAATCGAATGATTTGTGATTTGCGCATGTGATCTATTTATTTTGTTTTTATAGTTGGAGGAATGAATAGACCTGCATCCCCAACGAATCTCCTAGCTGGTCTATCAATAACTAGTGATGATAATGATGATTATGAAGTCATTGAAATAGCGAATAATTCGAAAGTACTTGAATCAATATGTGAAACGAAATCACTTGATGCGAATAATAACGATGATGACGATGATGATGATACTGCAGAGACAATTATTGATAGTCCACAAGTGAATTCATCTCGAATACGTCAGAATTCGATACCAACATCGTTTAATCATTTGAAACAGACGATTCGCAATGGTACTCTTTCTGTTGCTATGGGATATAGGAAAAGAAAAACAAACCACCTAAACGCCTATCTAACCTATCTTTTGTTCTCGGTTTTTTTTCTCTTGTTTTCTCTCTTGTTCGGTTTCGTTTTCACTAAGCATTCAACCCGTTTTGCTGCTTGTTTGTTTTGGAAAATTTAATTAACGATTTAACTCAAACTAAACTATTTTTTCATTCGTTTCTTTTTAGTAAGCACATTGAAACGTCGACCATCGCCTTCAACATCAAGTTTATCTTCGAATTCATCATGTGATCGCCGTGGTGGTGCAATACAATTAACTAAATTCGGTAAGTCAATCTCCTATCTCTTTCGACTCGACTCGATTCGAATCTTTTCTATTTTTATCATCATCCTAGAGAATTTCTCAGGTAGAAATAAATCTTCGTTGTCTTTATCCGTTGTTCACTAGATATTTATTTATTTAAAAAAACAAACAAATAAATTCTCATTTTATCTAGGTACACAATCACCTGATGCTGTCAACAAACTACTTCGTCTATCGGATAGTAGTCAAATTAAAAATCGTACACCTAATCGAGGATTTCCTTCGAATACATCTACAGTTAATTGTCCATCACCATTATTGAATAGTTCATCGCCATCGACACAAACACTTTCATCTGTTAATGAATCAACGAATCGTCATCGAACGAAAATGCGTGATACGAATAAACTCACAAGTGAAAGTTCAAGTTTGAATTTCAAACAAGCATTGGCTTTTCGTTCGCATCTTCGTCAGGAATCAGCAATAGAAACTGCTGGTAGTGATTCAGGACGTGGCAGTCTCAATTCAACAGATACATGTATGTATTTACAAAAAAAAACGAAGTAAAATCTTTTGAATTTCGTTTTTCTGTTTCATAGGTGTCGGTGATGGAAGTGAAAAATCTTCGAGTACGATAACTGATGGATATTCGTCAGTTCGTCAACGTAATCGACCACCATTACCTCATTCAGTGTCAGGTAAATCGAAACAAATAGAAATCGTATTCGAAATTCAAACAAATGATGTTTAGCTTCTCGTCACGATGAAAATCATATGCCTAAACTAATGCGTAGTTATCTTCATCGTTCTCAATCACAAAATGAAGTTCCAACAGATAATGGTGCTAATCAAGGTATGTTAATCGTTTATAAATCGATGAATTCTCACGAATCGAATAAATACGAAATATAACTTTTAAAAAAAACAAACGATTGATTTTCAAGGGAGTCTACATCGCACTGATTCGACGTAAGCTATCTATTTTGTTTCTGTGATAAACAAAAATAAACTTTACGAACACAATTTATTTTATGAGTTCTGCTCTATTTTTCTTTCCCCTCACACGGATCTATTTTTAATTATTTTTTTTCAATATTGAAATTCATTGATTTTATTTATTTAGAAGAACACTCGGTCGATTACGACGAACATGAACAAGTGACAGCAGTTTGAAACGAAAAAAATCTTCAGAAACTTATGATTCACTCCGGTGTCTTCCTTTCTTTTAATCGAATGTTTTCTTTTTCTGACGAACAGTGAAATTCTATACACTCTATTGCACAGAAACGTTAACGAACCAATCGATTGATCATTATCATGTATATAATGTGTGTGTGTGTGTGCTTTTGTTTGCATTCATTCGTTCTTCAATTACTATCCTTTCGTTGTTTTCGTTCTTTCTTTCTTTTTTTTTTATATTTTCCTATTGACTTGTTCTTGTTTTCGTTCATGTTATTATTTCGATGCTCAATTTATTCGTTCCTCCATGCTTATACTGATCTGATTCGATCTATCTTCATATCGAAGTTAGTAGTGTTTATATTACATAGATAGATATACTCATACTCGCGTATTTCGTTTTGTTTTCTTCATTGCAAAATGAATTTTCTACTTTATTATGCGTGATTCAATACATATATGTTTTTGTTTGTATATTGATTCGTTTTCCTACTACTCATTCATTGTTTGTCAGATGTGTTATTCTCGCTTGCTTTTTTGTTTTTCTTCTTTTTTTTTAAAGAACAAAAGAAAAAGAAAGAAATTGAATAATCAGAAGAAGAAAAAAACAACACACGAAAATTTAACAGCTCGTTTGTTTTATTTAAATAACTAGAAAGTGTGTCATGTAACGAGCTGAGAGAAAATTATTTCGTTAACTGATAAAAATAGACAAAAGAACTGTGAATAAGATAGTGGGCGAAGCTTTTTTTGTTGTTGTTTGACGAAGAAAACTGAGAAGTTTTATCACCTGTATTTACAAATATGGTCCGATTATCATGCTAGTTTGGTTATCAGAGAGAAATAAAAGACCGCATTCGAGGGATAAATTTCATTATTTAGTTTTATTTCTTCGTTGTTTTCAGACAAAAACTTAACGATGTCTATGTTATTTGCACTCGTTGTCTTAATTTGTTCGATCAATACAATTTCATCATCAACCCCATATAAAGATTGTGGCTCGGAAACAGGAACTGTTCTTGATTTTTCGGTTACAGATTGTACTGCTGCTCCATGTAAATTCATTAAAGGACAAACCTATTCTATGAACTTAACATTCACAGCTAAAGCACCATCACAAACAGCTGCAGCTTATATTCATGGTAAATAGAAAACAAAGATTTTTCAAAAAATAAAAAACAAAAAACAATTGATATTTTTAAGGTGTTATCGGTGGTGTACCTGTACCATTTCCATTACCTGATCCAGATGCGTGCAAAATGAATGTTCAATGTCCAGTTGCTGCTGGTGCCAACAATACAGCCACTTTAGCATTGCCCGTTCTCTCATCTTATCCATCGATTTCACTTTATGTTAAAATCGAACTTAAAGATGCTTCAAACAAAGATTTCGCTTGTCTTCTATTTCCAGCTACCATTTCAAGTGGTCTCAATGGACGACACCCAGCTCTCGGATGGAAACGAGGAAAATTATTTAATTGAGTTTTTTTTTTTAAAGAAACAAAGTTTTCGAAAAAGATGACATATTTAATCCAGTGCATGTCTTTCTCTTCTTTTTTGAAATAAAAAACATTCACTATTTTCTAACCGTTTAGTTATCAGTTTACTTTCGATTTAAAAGGCTTTATTGACATAGGTTAGATCGATCAAAATCAATCGATAAGAAGAAAAAGAAACACATATTCAGATAGATATTTTTTTCTTTTTCATCATGATAGCAGCGTGCAGAGTAAATATATACACATTTCGATTATATAGAACGTGCACAAAACGAATAGACAAAATAAAGAGCATCTAGCAACATCGATTTATTAACATTTCGAAATCAAACGGTGTTTACATTTTTTTTTCAGATCGAATGACTACAACATTAGACGATAAATTCGAAAGTTTAGAATCGGTTTTAACCGAACATTTACCGAAAGATGTTTTAGCCAAAGTTTTCTTATCTATTCATGGTCCTGGCGCTGTGTTAGTAGATCATTTTTATTTTCATTTAAATTGATTAGGTTATTTGTTTTTTTTGTTGTTGTTGTTAAAGTCCTCTCGATTTACCATCGAGTGCAAAAGAAACGGCAACGAAAAATAATTTCGATCTTCAAGGTTATCAAATAAAAGTGGGTCAATCCGAACAAACACGCCTACCGCGTATAGTTCGAATCGGTGCAATACAAAATACTATACAAAAGCCAACAACGGCTAGTGTTGAAGAACAGAGAGATGCTATCTTTCAACGTATTGATCAATTATTAGCCGTTGCACATGAATGTGGAGTTAATGTTATCGGTTTGCAAGAAGCATGGAGTAGGAAGATAATCAATGTACGTTTGATTTGATGGTTCGATTTTGTTTTATTTTAGCAATGCCATTTGCTTTTTGTACAAGAGAAAAATATCCTTGGGTGGAATTTTCTGAATTAGCATACAATGGTCCATCGACAAAATTTCTTTCCGAAGTTGAAAATTTTAAATAGAGCGAGAGAGAAAATCGAATTGTTAGAAACTAATTTAGAGAGCAAAAAAATATAATATGGTCATTGTTAGTCCAATACTGGAACGTGATGAAACACACGGCGATGTTCTTTGGAATACAGCCGTGATTATTTCCAATCATGGAAATGTTATTGGTATTACAAGAAAAAATCACATTCCTCGAGGTAAAATGAACTGACTTGTTTGTAATTTGTTCAATTGATTTATTTTCTGTGGTTTCAGTTGGTGATTTCAATGAAGTAAATTTCAATTGAATTCGATATTTGATCGAAAATGATTGTTTTCTAGTCAACATATTATATGGAAGGAAATACAGGTCATAAGGTTTTCGAAACAGATTTCGGTAGTATTCGAACGGCTTGTTTTTGACCATTTTTATCCAATTGTTTTTTCCCCCTGTGGTTTGAAAGGTCGTATTGCAGTCAATATTTGCTATGGTCGTCATCATCCACAAAATTGGCTTATGTACGGTGTCAATGGCGCTGAAAGTAAGTGGAAAATTACTCTGAACTAATTAATTTTCCTCTAATTTCTCGTATTAATAAGTTGTTTTCAATCCGAGCGCAACAGTAGGTGCACTGAGGTATACACTTGAAGTGTTTTTTCCTTTGTTTATGCTCTATTTCGATTTATTACCTTTCAGTGAACCTCTCTGGAGTATCGAAGCTCGAAATGCTGCCATTGCCAATAGTTATTTTGCTGTTGGTATCAATCGAGTTGGTACCGAAACATTTCCAAATGAATTTACAAGTGGCGATGGCAAAGCAGCACATAAAAGCTTTGGACATTTCTATGGTAAATCTTACTAGAAAAAACAAAATAACAAACTGAATTAGGCGTTTATTTACATAGGAAGCAGTTATGTTGCATCACCCGACGGCAGTCGAACGCCTGTGATTACACAAGAAAAAGCACTTCGTTCATTTTTCTGACTCATTTGTCAATCTGTTTTAGAGTTTATCTCGAATTCGTGATGGTCTCTTAGTTACCGAATGTGATTTAAATCTATGTCGACAAACAAAAGATAAATGGGGCTTTCGAATGACTCAACGTCTCGATTTATATGCCGATAGTTTTGCTCGTGCTATACGACCCGATTATAAAATGGACATTATTCGAGATCCGAATATGAAAAACTAAAAACATTTATTTTATCCTATGCTTATTATTATTATTATTATTAATAAACAAGTCTCGTAGTGATTCTGTAGGAATTTAACAGATAAAACATTAAAGGAAATTATGAAATAATATTTATTTTCGATTGATTGAAACATTTTTTTATAATATCACTGGTTGAAAATGAAAGCATAACCTATCACGATGACGAATGCACAACGTCTGTCTACTGTCAAATATGAATAGGAAACAAAAACAAGCCTTGGAGCGTTGTTTAATTTTCGTTTACGATTATAATTGATGACTTACTGTTTTCAAAGATAAAAATCAATTGAAAAAGTACAGAGATAGAGAAAAAAAGCTGTTGAAAGCACAGTTTCTTTTTTTATATTTTTCTGTCATGACAATAATATTTTTTTCCTTACGACCCATATGCATTCTTAGTCTTCGTGTTATTTCTTTTTATCGTTCTGTTGCTTTTCATCGTACGGTCTGTTTGTCTACTATTGAAAGAGAAGGGAAAAAAAAGCAAAAAAATGAAGAAAAAAAAATCATGACGAAGAATATTATTTTGTCGAATATATTAACAAAAAGAACGGCAAAAAAATTATTTTTTTTCTTCTTCTTTGCTTCTCGAACATCGCACAACTTCCCTGAACAAACAACGCCTGATGACGTGTCGACTATATTTCACAATACTAAATTTTTATTTGAAATAGTAGGAGAACAAAAAAGTCTTTCTCATTTAAATATCCTTTTTTTTCTGGAAAAAACCTTATTTTATCTGTTTTTTTTCTTTCCTTCGTTCGTAATCGTATTTGATCACGACGACACAATTGTTTCTAAATGTTTTTTTGGGGCTTTTTTTTCTTCTTTTCTTTATTCTTTCTAGAAAATTAACAATTCTTTTTAAATGATGTTTTGCTAAATATTTATTCAAAGACCAAAAAAAAGAAACCAACGACCTTGTTATTGAAAACGAAATTTAAATTTTACATTTATGTCAATAATGAATGATGAACAAAATGATCCCAATCAAATCGAATCAATTGTGAAAAATATCAAAATATCCAATGAAACTCTTTCGAATGGATATGAATATACAAAATTCGAAAATCAAAAGGCATCGCCAGGCCAACGCAAACTCATTCTACATTTCGATAATAGAAATACATTACAAGTAACGCGTTTTTCTTTTTCATTTTCATATTTATTCACGATTGTTCTTTTGCAAGGTTGCAAATAATGTTTCGTCAACAACAATTGAACAAGGTTTGTTGGAAGAAAGGAAACAAAATATAAATAGGAAATTTCTCTTTCTCGTAGGTGTGAACAATTTTCTTACGGGCGTTCTTTGGGGTTATGAAGATGACAATGGTGAATGGAAGTGGATATCTGAATCACCGTCACTTCAAAAGCCAAAGGATTGTTTACGCTGTATAACTTATTTCAAATATCTCGAAGATCAAATTGTTAAAGAACCGGCTCATAGAAAAGATCTTCGTTTTCGAACGGGAAATTTTATTTCTAATGAAGGCCAAGATTTTCGTCGTTTTTATAATGATTTAATTGAATCATTGAGATATTATTCATTGGGTTCGCCTGAACGAGCCGATGAAGATTCGATTTTAAACAAAGAGTCAGCTAATAATTCGGATGGATCTCAACGTCCACGACGTTTATCAATTCTACATGCTCAAGAAGTACCTGTCAATGGTTTTCGATCTGTTAGTGGTACACTTTATCACTATATTCTGCCAGCTTTCTTTCGTCTTATACAATATTTACAAGATACAAATCGAAATTTTGTGATTTATCTACGAACAATGGGTGATGATAGCGGAAATTTTCTTGCCAATGCTCAACGTGTTCTTTCGAATGAACATCCATCGTTTAAATTTACTCAACCACTCGAAGTTAATTCGACACCTGGTCGAATTGAACGACCCAATAACGGGATACGTTTGACAATGAAACTTCCAGATGATACAGAAACAGAAATTCTTACTGATGAATTTAAAATTCATGAGAAATTAGAAAATGGTCACGGTATTCATGCGATCAAAGATGATTTTAATGCTTGGTGTTCAAATGATTATCATTATACAACATCGAAACCGATTTGGTTCGATCCTGATGATCCACATCCACGCTCACATCACATTTTATTCGATGATAACTTTCGTGTTATTGATCCACATGATTCAATTGTTGACATACGAATCATGAATCGAGATCAACATCGATGTTATTCATGTCCATTTGAATATTATCCTAAACTTGAAAATATCTTTGCGGTACAAGCTGATTTATATTTAATTCTAGCCGATAAAGATTATTATGTCAAAGCTGTCCAACAATGTGAACGAAATCTTGATGAATTACTTCGAGATACACAAACATTGCAAAATATTAAACAGAAAAGTACATTGCAAAAATAATTTATTCAAAAACGTTGATCTATTCTGACAATTTCCCTGTTTTTGTTTCCTTCATCACAATCTCACATTCGTGATATATATATACATGCATATATATTTCTTTTTTTTTGTATCCTACTGTCAGATAGATTCATTTAGCTTTTCGACTTACGCTCGTTCCAAGTGATTATTTTCAAATGTTCGAGTTCTATCACGATTTTGACTTTCCGCAGAAAAAAAAACAAAAAATTTTCTCTTCAGTTATTATTGTTGTTGTTGAATTTTCTTTTTTGTCGTTTACTTTTACATTTGCATAATATCAAAAAATTATTTGTCTTTTCTTTTTTTATTTTTAACTATTGAAGAAATAAATCGTAGAAACAAGCAGTTTACGATTCGTTTTTTTCAAACTAGTTTTCTTTCGTCGAACTAATTTGATTTACATGAATTTGTCAAAAATGATTTTAGGAACTTGTTGTTAATTACATTTCGATGACATTTTAAAACATTTGCTTGTAGTTTGATAAATTGACAATTCTAATTTTTAATATTCACAGTTGAGATTACTTAGAAAATCTTCGTTTGAATACTAACAAATGTTACAATGTCAGAGAAAGAGTAGATCAACTTTTTTGTTTAGATCAAGATTCATCTTTTTTTCTCTTTCTTTTTGTTATGTGTTAAATAAATGTCAATTCTAAAATGTAGTTTCATCTATGTGCCAAAAGAATTCTCCAAAGATCGACATATTGATGAAGACAAAGATTGATTTTCTATGCCATTTTATTTTCAATATAACACTCGATTATATATTCAGATAGTCCTTTTTCTTCTTTTCAATCGTTGAAAGTTCTTGAAATAACTGAAAATTTGTTAAGTGAGGAAGTGATTATTGAACAAAAAAGACAGCGAGAGAGAGAGAGAGGAACGAACAAGAATCTTTTTTTTCTCTGATCTTATATTAAAAAATATGTCGACGATAATGTGTTTCATATGAGTCGTTAATACTCGAGCCTTGAACGATGTTCGTGCATTTATTGAACAAAAAAAGAAAAGTTTCTTTCTTTTTTTTTCTCTTTTTCGCATTGCAAACAACAGCCGGATATGGAATTATGATTTGAACGATGCGATAGGAAGAGACGGATGACTACTCATGTTTTGACGCGATATTACTAAAAATTGGTGACATTTATTTCTAATATAGCGAAGTTCGACAACGAATAACAATATTGACGAAAAAGAAAACGGAATTAGCCTATTGTAACATCAAATTTTTTGTTTCCATTCTTTCTTTTCTTCTTTCTCGTTCTCGATTTTTATCCTTGATAAGACAAGTACCAAACACAATAAGTAAAGAGAAAAGTAATGGCAAAGAAAACTGATGCGAAGCGTTTTTTTTTCTACTTGATTTATAAACTTATCGTGACTAAATGAATCAATTGATTTTGTAAATATTCATTTTTCCATCTGTATCTTTCATTTGAAATTGCGCAGATGGAAAAGACACCTAAAATAACAAGCGGATCAAATTACTACGGATCATGAAATCTATCGACACATGTTGTTAAGGGATGATTGGACTTTTCTTTTCTGTCTCGTTCTCTATTCTTATCATCATTATCATCAAATAAAGATCTATTTTTCTTTCTTGAATATTTATTCGAATCAAGCAAACAAACCATTTTCATCACGTACACACTTTACAACAGTTAATTAATAAAAATTGCGCCAATTTTGTTAGATTTATTGACTGGGAAACTCAAAAGAAAAAGTTTTCCTTTTTTTATCGTAATAGAAAGATTAAGGAGAATAGAGAGAGAGAGAGGGGAGACAAAGAAAACCGAGGACTAGCTTAACTCGATTGCAACAATGTCTATTCGTCTTCGCCCGATATACCAAAGACATAAGCCAAGGATGACTGAGCGGAAAAAGACGAGTGTGTGTGCGCGCAGAAGCAGAAAAAAAATAAAGAACGAAGATAGGAGAGAAGCAAACAACCCTGAACAGTAATCACTGAACATCGTTTCAATGTGCATCGCCTGTTAGACGTGCTTGTATGATGAAGACGACGAGAATGACGACAAAAGAAAATCGTAATAGTCATAAAAGTTATCTGCTGTTTTCAGATAAAGAGCTTGAGAGATAGATTTATAGATAAGCGCATCGAACCAGGACGAGTGCAAACGAAGAATATAAAATCAAAAAAACAGAAAGAAAACAGAACGATATATCTAAGATTGATTTGCTTTACATTAATGTCATGCATTATTAAATAGTGAGTATGACATGAACAACAGATTACTAACGAATAGAAAAGAAATAAATTGAAAAACGATTACATAAAAAAGATTCTCCTCTTTTTCTCTCCATCAGACTTGCTAATGTTTCTTTTTCTTTTGCTGCTATATATATCTGTTTAGTCTTTGATTCTATTTCAATATATTTGCAAAGAAACTTAAACATACAATGAAGTTTTGCAATGGCTCCTGATGTTTTATCAACATTTATATTCGATATTAGTTTTATTTTATCCATATCGATGTATATGTTATCGAATGTTATTCATCTAGAAATATTCGTTTTCATCATCGTTCTTATTTATTTGTTGTCTTGGTATTCTCAACATTTATTATATCTCGTCTCATGTCAATGTTTGAGCAAACATTTGTATTATTTCAAAACGGAGTCCATCGTTGTTTGATTCTTTTGTGGCTACTTGCTACTATCCCACATACTCAATTTGTTATGTGTTATTTTAATCGTATATCAGGTAAATTATGAAAGAAAGAAATAATTTATTGTCTTATTCATATCAATATTTACGCTCGAAAAATTATGCAGAAAATATTTCTTATGCAAGACTCTCTAGATATTTCGAAGGGCTTTTGTCAAGCATACTAGAAATCTCAAGAGACTATATTATTTTTTTCTTCTGTTGACTTGTAATTTTCAATTCAAATTTGTTCGATTGAAAATAATAATTAAAATATAAAGCAAAATCATTGATTAATTATGAAAATATTCTCATTTTTAGCCACATCACCTTCTTCCGAAGCTGAAATCATCATTGGCGCATTTTTTTCCTTACATCATCCACCAACATTACACGGGGGTGGTCGATTGCGTGAATGGTAAATGACGCGAGCTCTTACACATCCGATTAATATCGATCTTTTTTTTTAATATCTTAGCGGTGACATACGTGAAGATTATGGTATTCATCGGGTTGAAGGAACATTTTGGATTCTTGATCAAAGTAAACAGACTTTAAATGTCAAATATTGTTGATTTTTTTCCTGTCTGTATGTTAGTCAATACAAATCAATCGATTTTACCGAATATAACTGTCGGCTATCAAATACGTGATTCATGTTGGTATGCACCTGTTGCTCTTGAACAAACTATTGAATTCATTGGTAATTCTGTTCTCAATGCCGGAGATCTTGTAACGACAACATCGAATGGAAATCGAGCACATTTAGCAGCGATTATTGGTCCTGGTGATAGTTCAATAACTATGCAAACACATAATATTCTTCAACTATTCGAAATACCACAAATTGGCTATTCAGCAACAGCACGACAATTGAGTGATAAAGAAAAATTCAAATATTTCGCTCGAGTTATTGCATCCGATACACAACAAGCACAAGCTATTGTTGATATTATTCGACAATTTAATTGGAGTTATGTTGCAACAATTGGAACTGAAGGTAAAAAAAAGACAAAAATGATTAATATTAGAAAAGAAAATCATTTGCTTTTAATTAGGTGATTATGGTCGTGGTGGCGTTGATGCTATTCGTCGATTATTGAGCGATGATGCGTGCATCGGCGCAGATTTTACTATGGTAAAACCGAATAAAAATGTTTTTCGAATTCTAATTTGTATTTTCTTGATGACTAGCCTATTGGTGCAAATATCACCGTTGCTACACAAATAATCAAACAACTTGTTAATCGAGCTCCACGTGTTCAAGTTTTGATTTGTTTTTGTCTTGATCATTCGATTCGAGCTGTTCTTCAAGCTGTCACTGAATTGAACTATACTCAACGATTTGTTATTCTCGGAAGGTAGTTTCTTTTCTTCAAATACTTATCATATATGTTCATTGTTTTGGTAGTGATGCATGGGCAGATCGATTGAATGTTATTCCGAATAACACGGAAAGTGTAGCATTGGGTGCAATTACAGTCAAAGCTCGTTCATTACGTGTGCCCGGTTTCGAACAATATTTTCGTCAATTACATGTTCATAATAATACACGAAATGTCTGGTTTCGTGAATATTGGCAACAGAAATTTGCTTGTCAATTAAATAATTTCGAAACAAATGATGTTCATCAAACGAATAAATATACACGTTCATGTCGACCTGAACAAGAAAGTCTGACGACAGTTCCTTATAATGAAGATCCCAAATTAGCATTTGTTATTAATTCGATTCTTGCTGTTGTACATGGTCTAGATAAAATGCATAAACAAGTTTGTAATGGCAGTCGTGGCCTATGTACCGAAATGACTCGAATGAATTCATCATTGTTAATGCAATTTTTGAAAAGCAGTCGATTTACGGGCATTACTGGTAGGCATATTCGATGATTGTAATCGAATCGAGTATGAATTTGATTTCAGGTGAAGAAGTTTGGTTCGATGAAAATGGTGATGGTCCAGCTCGATATGATATTTTGAATTTACAGGGTAATGCTGATGATATTGATCATCATCTTCATTATGTTCAAGTTGGAACATGGAGTACAGGCAAATTAACATTGAATACATCGGCTATTCGATTTTTTTCGGATCAACGTCCATTCGAAGAAATCAATGTTCGACGTTTTTGCAGTGAAGCTTGTCAAAATGGTCATGTTAAAGTAAATTTATTCGAGCAATTTCATTGTTATCTTCTTTTGAAAATATTCTATAGAAATATACAGACGACGAACGATGCTGTTGGAAATGTCATCCATGTGGTGATGCTATTGTACTTGATGAAACAACATGTTTCACTTGTCCACTTGGTTTCTCTCCCAATGAAGATCAAACCGCTTGTGGTCTTCTTCCGATAACTACAATTAATTTTCGCCATCCTCTATCGATTATCATTTGTTTAATTGCTGGTGTTGGTATTATTATTAGTTTCTTTGTTGTTTATATATTCGTTCGTTTTAATGCTACACCTGTTGTTAAATCGACGACGAGAGAATTAAGTTATCTTATTCTAATGGGTATTCTATTTTGTCATTTAACTGCATTTGTTATTTTGCAAAAACCTTCGTTTATTATCTGTGTACTTACACGTTTGTTACCGGGTATATCATTTTCAATGATCTATGGTTCATTAGTAACGAAAACCAATCGTATAGCACGTATATTAGCACGTAGTAAAAAGAAAATCATAACAAGACGTTTGAAATTTATGAGTGCAAGACATCAATTAGCTATTGCTTGTTTGATACTTGTCACTGAAGTAACGATTGTTGGTAAGAAGGCGACGTAATTTTAAAATCGATTACGATACAATTCTAATTTAGCTGTTACTGTTTATCGAGATCCACCGAAAGCGGAATTGATACAAACAGGTGGACGATTATTACTCACATGTAATTGATTTTTTTAAACGAAAGATGATTCTGTTTTATTGAGTATTTCTTCTTTTTTCTTTTTATTTCCTAAGGTAAAAAATCACTACAAGGTATTGTTGCACCATTAGGTTTCGATGGTTTATTGGTATTTCTTTGTACATTATATGCTGTGAGTATTTGTTTTCAATTGGTTTTTATTTTTAAACTTTGATATTTTTGATTTAGATTAAAACACGAAATCTACCTGAAAATTTCAATGGTTAAAATTTAACAAAAACCTTTTTCTCTTTCATTTGAAATTCGTTGATTTGTTTTAGAAGCGAAATTTATTGGTTTTTCAATGTATACAACATGTGTCATTTGGTTAGCATTTGCTGCCGTTTATTTTGCCATTGATGTGAAAATTTTTGCACTATGTGTTGCAACAAATGCGAGTGCATATGTTGTTTTGATCTTTCTATTTTTCCCGAAACTTTATTTAATTATATTCAAACCAGAAAAAAATCATCGAAGGTAAAACTAAAATAAAATATCGACGATTTTGATCATTTCATTTTCTTTTTTTGCTTCAAGTGCATTTGCAACTAATAAAGATATTCGTTGTCATTTTGGTTCATCAACAACATCGAAAAGTGATATGTCATCCTATCGATTTAGTGAAGGTTCATCATTATTTCGTAAATCTGTTTTACATCGTATTCGTTTCGGTAATACATTACGTTTGAAAGCTGATTTTCCTAATTCAGCTGCATCATCTCTACGTACAAATGATGCTACTGGTAGTGATCGTCGTCCATCACGCTCACTATCAGCTTATCCCGATCAATGGACTTACCATCATCAACATCGTCGTGTATCTAGTACACCACAAATGGCCATTGGTGGAACAAGTGCTGATGATCTTTCCTATGCTCAGAGTGTATTCGATGCAAGAAATTCTGAAAATCTACGACGAGATTTGCCAATTGTACCTCCGCCACCTATTCCAACGCCGATTTCATCGACCATGGATATAACACAATTGGAAACAAACGATGATAATCATCAACATTCATCATTGACACATAAGCCTGATTGTATTTTTGCCAATGTTAATCCATCGAATCAAATAATTTCAACGAATAATAATTATAATCATGATCTTATTCGACAACGACGAAAAACAAATCGAAAACGAACACTATCAATGACATTAGCTGATATTGATAGTGAATCATCAAGTGCATGGACAAATGACGGTATGCAAATCAATCCAATGTCAACAACAGCAACAACAATTATCAATTCCGAACCTGCTTGTACATGTCAATTATTATGGCAATTAGAGCGTGACACTGATAGCATTGATAAATTTAAATTATTCTTCAAACGAGATCATTTAAATGTTGATTGGGATTATGTACAAGGTTCGAGTGAAGTTTAACATATGCAGATATTTACGTATTATTCACGGAAATGAAATAATAACTTGATTATGTATATATACATATCATATCTCTCATCACATACAATTTTTTGGTTTGTTTCTTCTATTTGAATATAATTATATATTTATTTTCGAGTTGAATATAGTTTATTGATTTTCTCATTCTTAACAAAAAATAGACTAAAAGAAAAAACAACAACAACAACAACTTAAATATATCGTTTGACGTCTTGGTTTTTAGTTCTTATTTTATTTGAAAAGAAAGAAAAAAGACAAACGAAGTAATATTTTGTTTTTGTTTGCGACACGAAAAAAGAAAGACAAAACAATCTCTTAGAATCACAGGCAAGCACATTGTTTCACAATGACATCTTTAATCGGATGAATTTCCATTGTTCCATCGATTTGTCGAAGTAGAAAATTATCATCAGAAAATTGCGATGGTACACATTTCGCTTGTGGAATCATATTCGGATGTTTTTCATTGACAATCGATTGAAAAAGTGCATGCACGGATGATGATGATGATGATGATGTTTGTTTCGATGAACATGAACCATCACAATATGTAAACGTATAGATTTTTGGTCGAATAATTAAATAAGCTAAACCAAGATCTTCAAATTTAATTTGAATTGTTTTAATTTGACAGATGTTTGATAATTTCGTTTCAATGGAATTTTCAATTGATTGACGAAGTTTTATCGATGATATGATCATATATGTATGAGATGTTCGACATGTTTGATTGAATATTCTCGTATGAATAAGTAAATCAATATTAGAAAAATGTTGAATATATTCATATAGATTAAGAAAATAGAAATCACGCGTTGTATCAAATTGTAATGTTGTTCTTATAGTTGAAAGTAGAACGGATGTTTGAGGATGTTGAAATTCAATAAGTATTGGTAGAATATTTCGATTCGATTCAGTTGAATCAATATGATAAATAAGTTCGATCGATGATATTGTATCTATTGAATGAGACCATGAAAATGTTGATTGAACATAATTATTAATTATTAAACAATTTTTTGATTGTAATGTAAACATCGGACTAGATGAAAGAACTTCTTCATTGGAACGTTTTTGTCCTAGAAAATAAACGAACAAAGATGTTTTTCATTGTTGTTGTTGTTGTAGTTGAAAATACTTCGAATCGATCTTGTTGTTAAATGATGATTATAAATCATTGAACGAACAATGGATGTATGTGATATATTAAGTAAATCAATAAAATATTGTCTCAAAAGAAAATTTCGATAGGTATTATTAGCTATGAATTGCCATTGATTTGTTGATGATAAATTCTTATTAAATGTCGATATTGAACTTGATTGAGATAAACAAATAAAAAGTAAATAAACAATTAATAAATGGGAAAGAAATTTTTGAAAGATATTTTGTAGATTTGTTATTGAATAGAATATGAATATGGTAAACATTAGATTTAGATAAATCGACGGAAAACAGCTGAATAAATGCTGTTAGTAACAAATAAAGATTTGTTCATAATCATTAACAAGACAACATCGATAAAAAAAACGCACGATACGTTGAACCTAGAAAAGATAAGAGAAAATATGATTGGATTTCACTTTGTATGATTAGAAATTTCGTGCACATTCTTATTCTACTCAATTTTGTACAACGAATATTCGGATATTCTCAATCGATCATTGATATGTCGATCGATATTGTCGAAACTTACGGGAATATGAATATTCGTATTTGAAAAGTAAAATGTCTTGTTTATTGATTCGATGAAAACGAGAGAAAGAGAGAGAGGGAGAAAAGCAAACTAACAAATGTTTTTGTTACTCAACGACTAATTTCGTATATAAGATACGAACGAATTGATGTAATGCGTGCTATGAAACATCAAAAAAAAAGAAAACGAAAAATTCCGACTTGCACGAATATATATAACGACTACATATGATGATGATGTTTAGTAAAAGATGCATACTGTCATTTATTATCTTGTTCGTTTTCATTTTTTTTCTTCTTCTTCGCTTCTTACAATCGATGAGATCCCTCGTCTGATGTTATGTGTTTGATTTGTTTCAGAACACAAGAAATGATATCAAAAAAATGCTTCTATACTTTGTTCGTTTTGTACATTGATTCTTTACTTGATGGATTATACGTAATAGAATATCAAGGGTATAGAGGTTGATGGGAAAAATTTTGTATTTGCGAATATCAAATAAAAAAAAAGCGAACAGAGGCATTTAACAAGATTTATGTTTGATGAGTACGTGCGGTTGTATTATGATTATCAAGTACAAAAAAACACGCCTATATTTCAATATAAAAGTACTTGGTCATATGTACTAAAGATAATTATCAATTTATGATGAAGAAATCATTGTTATTAATAAAATGAGCTTGTGATGAATTCGATTTATTGTTCGTTTTCTTTGGTATTGTTGATTTAAATAATCGTCGTATGAAAAAAACTTGTATAAACGAACAAATAATCATCAATCCTATTTGACCAAGAGCCCATTTTTGAATATAATTTCTATTTGCATCAGCAAAATATACATCATGAGCATGTTGAACACGAGCAAGAGTTTGATAAGCAGTCATCTGATAGAGTGTACTCGACATTTTATTCAATGTTGTCTAAAAATGAAGGAGATGTTCTTTTCTTTTTCTCTCGAAAGATAAACAAAGGAAAATTGATTACCATTGTTTTTTTCGAAAAATCATCGATAATTACAGTTTCATTAATGTTCTGTTCTTGTATAGTTTTGATAGCTGATTCAAGTATTTGCAATCTATGAGCGGCTAAGACACCTATATAGAGATATTTTGTTGTAAAATATCTTTCATTTCGAAAACATAATTCATAGACACCGGCTATTGCAACACGCGATTCTTCATACCAACCAATGGCAGTATCTCGTTGAGTAAATACAACATCGCCCGATGGACCTTTAATATTTGCTGTTATATAATAATCACCACCTTTCAATACTTGATAAATAACATGAATCGTATCATTTTGTTTGATATTAACATAAAAACATTCTTCATCGTTATGCGGAATTATAATACGAAATGTGTTCCAATGATCTAGAGTTTGTAAACTAGTTAAAGTTTCATCGTCATAATATGCATATGAATAGGAAATACATAGAAGTAGAAAGAAAATGCTGGCCATTATTTGAAAAATAATCGAATAGTTGTGTGGGTGATTCAATTTTTATTGCTATCACGAATGACTTTCTGAGAAAAAAAAGCACATGTATATTGTGTACTGATAATAAATAGTGTAAAATATTGAGATTCACTATCGTTCACAATAAAAAAAAAAAGAATTATAAAATATATTTCGATATGTATCAATAATCAGATTGAGAACAACGAATAATCAACTAATAAATCATCATATGAGTCTTTATGGTAGAAGTTCGTTCTAGTTCGATGAGTAGTTCGATTGGAATATTAGTATCTGCACTCCTTTGAGGTGTTAAATCAATGCAATATGTCCTATCACAATTGAATCTAATTAATGATGAGTGCATGGTAGTAGTGCTAAGTTCCAATCATTTTGAATACAACTAGCACAATAAGTTGGAGTTCTTCTTTGGTTAGAACTCGATTGTAAATCTACAATATTAAACAAATCATCGTTTCTTTTTGTAACTTTATTTAATACGAAAACTACCTATTGGAATTCTTTCCATTGCTGTATGTGGTACAATAATATTTCTATTGTCACCCTTGATAATATCTATTTGTTTACACAGAATTTTACATGCCATGAACAAATGACTATCTTGCATAAAGTCAGTTTCTAAATTTCAGTTCAGGCTTTTTTTCACATGCTAAGACCAAATGTCTTACATTTTAGTCGAAGTTGATCTTCCCAACAACGTTCGATGATAGACAATTTAAAATTCTGGTCAAGTAAACGCTGTGAACTAGGAAGATCTAGACGGGCGGCAACAAGTCGTGATAAAGTACTTTCATCGGGAATAAGAAGTGTTCCTATACCCATGTTTTCAGTACCTGCAATCATTTGTTCTAAAGTATCAACTCATAAGTCATTATGAAACAAACCTTGCGAATGGCTTTTGGCTTCTTGGATTCTTCGGTAGAGTTCAGTACCACACAACTGTTTTGCATAATCACAATGAGGAAACCGTCGTGCATGTTCAATCATTGGATTATCATTGGCATTCAAATTTCTGAACGATCCATCACAATAGAAACAGGTCACCACTGTATCTTCACCAGCGAAAAAAAAGCCAGCTTTAACAAGATCATCAATCTTTGGCATGTTCTGATTAGACCAATTACCAAATGATGCATATCGTTTTGACATCGCAACATAATTTGAATTGATCGCAGTTTTATAAGCATGTTCTTCATCATTGAATGCATACTGAGATGTGGAAGCTGGCAT
>Ga0209922_101403_pt1 | contig 23413 bp, 22 predicted proteins | sample ThiBiot_500_biof_FD_183946 | JGI IMG/M metagenome (GOLD analysis project Ga0209922, IMG submission 183946) | Wastewater bioreactor microbial communities from Cape Town, South Africa - Thiocy_expt_500_biof (SPAdes) | ecosystem: Engineered > Bioreactor > Thiocyanate-remediating > Anaerobic-Aerobic ... | reverse complement strand
TTGCTTTTTCATTCTCGAATCTTTCGTTGTTTTCTGTAACAATAAATACGAACATCTCACATGATGATAAGGTCTTACTTGGTAATCATTGTTTCCAAATATGAAGATACATCTTACTAGAATGAGTCTAATGGAAACGAAATGTCAATGTGAACTAGAACAAAAAGAAGTAAATGGGGAAATCATTGGAAAATGGTGATGTAGGTTGGATACTATCATTCAAAGAGAATGAATAAAAATGATTTTTACACACAGAATATATACTAGTGTTCAAGAGAAAAAAATATCTTTGTGACCTATCGAAAAAATAGGCACATTCTTATTTACTCAAACTTTCTCTCTCTCCCTCCTTGTACTTTACCAATGTCCCTAATGCTCCTATTTCAATGTACAAATTTTCTTTTTTTAGAAAGTATTCTTTATTTTATGCTTGAAGCACTACTCCATCTCCAGGTATCGTTAAAGAAAATGATTGTTGTTTTTTCTCTCTACATAATTGCTTTTTCTGTATGACATAGAAATACTCTAAAAGTAAGAGAACACTTCTTCTGATGTACAGTTGAAAGGAGTTTAATAAGGGCTGCAGGAACATTCTTGTGTCAACTTTGTTTCCGAAAGGTTCGTGTAAATGGGAAAGATCTATAGTTCTGTATTTCCCTGAAAAATGTCTCCGATACGAAACAAAAAGATCTTTTCTGATGCTTTCTGCAATTTTCCATTGATTTTTCACTGTTTTTGAAATTGTAAAGTTGATATAAGCCAATTCATGTTTTAAGGGGCGACTAAGGGATCTATTTCTGACTTATTTCGAATAGTTTTTCGTAGATAAGTGCAAGAAATCTGAATCTCAAAATACTCAGTCGCGTTTCATTTTAAAATTAATAATTATTAATATTTTGATTATTTTAGAATTTTTCTTTAAAAATTCAAAAGTGGAAATGTCAACTACTATTGAGGAAGCGCTTGGGCCGCCCATTCATAACAACTCTAACGCTATAGTACCAATAGATAGCAAACTTGCTGACACTGGCTACAAATCTGAATTACCTCGTTCGTTATCTTTTTTTTCCATACTTGGACTTTCTTTTGCAATTATGGGTGTACCCACCGGTGAGTCGGTGACACTTTCTATCGGACTCACAGATGGTGGTCCAGTGACCATTTTCTATGGATGGATACTGGTTACTATTATTTCAACATGTATTGCTGCAAGTTTAGCAGAAATTTGCTCAGCATATCCGATCTCAGGTGGCGTCTATTATTGGTCTGCAATGTTGGCTAACAAGAAATGGGCTCCTATTACTTCTTGGATAACCGGATGGGTATGCCTTGTTGGAACTTGGACGGTAACTACGTCCATTTGTTTTTCCGGTGGACAATTAATATTATCTGCTCTTGGACTTTGGAATGAAGCCTATGCCCCAGAAGCTTGGCATGTTTTGTTGATGTATTGGGCAGTACTACTTGTAGCATTATTAATTAATATCTTTGCTGCAAAATACTTGAGTTTTATCAATACTCTCTGTGTTTATTGGACGAGTGCATCGGTTATAATTATATTAGTTACCGTATTAACTATGGCGAAAGCAGGAAGAAGAAGTGCGGCATATGTATTTACTGAGTTCGATGCTTCAAGAGCCGGGTGGGCACCAGGATGGGCTTTTTTCGTTGGGTTACTTCAATCTGCTTATACTCTTACTGGCTACGGTATGGTAGCATCCATGTGCGAAGAAGTTCAAAATCCAGAACGAGAAGTACCAAAAGCAATGGTGCTTTCTGTTGTCATAGCAGGAGTTACTGGTATTGTTTTTCTCATTCCTATTCTTTTTGTTATGCCCGATGTTGATAAATTGCTAGCTGTTCCAAGTGGTCAACCAATTGGATATCTCTTTATGCAAGCAACAGGTTCAGCAGGTGGTGGATTCGGTCTTTTATTTCTTCTCATTGTTATTCAGTTTTTTGCTGGAATTGGATCCCTGACAGTTGCTTCTCGATACGTTTATGCATTTAGCCGAGATGGTGCATTGCCATTTACAAGTACTTGGTCAAAAATTAACAAACGATACAATGTTCCAATCAATGCTTTATTGCTCTCAACTGTAGTTCAAGGTATTCTCGGTCTCATTTATCTGGGCTCATCAGCTGCATTCAACGCATTCACTGGTGTGGCTACAATATGTCTATCTGCTTCCTACGCATTGCCAATTTTTATACTTCTCTTTCGAGGACGTTATTTGATCGACAACGCTCCCTTTCATCTTGGTAAATTTGGCTATGTTATTAATGTTATTACAATTTTCTGGATTCTATTAGCTATTGTACTATTCACGATGCCAACCGCGATACCCGTTACATCTTCAACTATGAATTATGCTAGTGTATTATTTGTTTTCTTTAGTGGAGTCAGTATTTTGTGGTATGCAATATCCGGAAGAAAACATTTCACTGGCCCGCCGATGGTTTCGGACACGAAACAGACAGTAAACGGTTAAAAGTACACATATTGCCACTATTTGCGAATATTTTTACCAAAACACTAAAATCATACCTTCACATTCTGATTTTTATTGAAAATACACGTTTTAACAGCAAGTTTTTTTTTTATTTTGCTTCTATCATTAATGCTTTATAGGAGCTATCGGTGAAAACATATGACAATTCTATTACTTCGTTTATGAAATTATTATATTTCATTTAAACATTTTTTTAATAATTATAAATGAACTCCATGAAGTTTTTCCACTATTTTTATCCACAAAATATAATAAAATATTCCTTATACATAAACAATAACCGTTGAAATAACAACCGAAATTACGTAGAAAAAAATTCTCAATAATCATTTTCTTTAACGATACCTGGAGATGGAGTATTGCTTCAAGCATAAAATAAAGAATACTTTCTAAAGAAAAGAAAATTTGTACATTGAAATAGGAACATTAGGAACATTGGTAAAGTACAGGAAAAGAGGGAGAGAGAAAAGAACAACTTTTTCAGGAGGAGCCTTGAAAAATTCTTCATAAACATTACCTTTAAATAAATAAGAATGTGCATATTTTTTTCTGTTCTCAATTCTATTTTAATCTTACTATTTGTTGTTTGCAAAATTGGTTGAGTTACAAGTCATCTTTTTTCGATAGGTCAGAAAAATATTCTTTTCCCTTGAATACTAGTATATATTCTCTGAGCAAAAATCATTCTATTCATTCACTTTGGATGATACCATCTGTCACGTCCTGTACGTGAGTCAAAAGAACAATTGGTTCGGATAGATCAAAGATCTTTATTTAGAATAAAGATAGAGAGAAAGAGAAACAGAAGAACTAAGCGAGAACACACAACGAACGAACGAAACACACCCTCAACACCCTCAAATTCTTGGCTGCTAGTTTGTAATCAATTGATTTTAAGACATGAACGCCAAGATAATCTATGTTGGTGGGATAATCGAGTTCCTTTCGATTGGCAACGAGACAATGTCCATTGCTGACCAGATGTACACGACGAGTTTGTGGATTATACATGAAAAGAGAAGCATTGCTGTCACAACGATATCTTTGACTATCATCAGGAGCTCGTGGAAAGCAGATATCATTTAAGAATGAATCATCTAAGAATAAAATGAAAGTAAATATGCAGTGCAAATGACAGAAAATATTTTAAAAAAACATCATCACCCTCAACACCCTCAACTGTCTTAAAGAAATAATTTCTATTCTCTCTTCTCATATTCCGCCATTGTATGTCGTAGAAGATCAACTCAAAATGTACGCAGCAGCGTCCGATTTAAAAGCTATATTCATGTTTCAACTTTGACAAATATGTCACCTTTATTTTCTACTGATTTTCATGCTTTGAATCGAAGAATCACATATATAATTGAATGCGACTTATATCGCCTCCAAATAACTATAACTATAAGTTCTCATGTGTCTGCGTAAATCTTAACTTGTTAATTCATGTTACTCTTAATTTTTCAAATAGAAATTTATATGAAACATTCCTTTTTACTTCAGAACGGTTCACTTCTGTTAATCAAGATTATCCATTTTAATTAATCAACAAATAAACAACTTTCACCACCGGTCTCTCGCTTTATATATCCCGTAGTACTTGTATCGACATCGCAGCATTCATGTATATATTCGCACCATTCGTTCCTCATATGCCGATAGACATAGTCTGTTTTTTTCACGAAGATCTCAATCTCATTATGATATACGTATCATACTCATCCACGGTTCAATCTTTCCTTTCGCAAGTCTAAATAATTCTGACAAACAAAATGCAATAAACACAAAATGCCTCACAAAATCAATCTTTATTCTTCATATTTCACAAAACCCTATCTTCGAAATCATAAAATACAGCATAGGCAAAATCTTGTAAATCCAGTATTGCTGCTAAGATTCCTTCACTGTCTACATTGGCATATAAAACATTAATCATTTATTCTGTTTACTTCGAAAAACAAGATCATCACAGCCATGTTCATTCAAAATAATATCACGAATAAATATTTTGTATCAGAGCTTATTTCATTTATTCCATTTAGCTCGAAAAACAAGATCATCTTAGTCATATTCATTCAAAATAACATCACAAATAAATATTTTATAATAGAGTTTATTTCATTTATTCTATTTACTTCGAAAAACAAGATGATCTTAGTCATATTCATTCAAAATAATATCACAAATAAATATTTTGTACCAGAGTTTATTTCATTTATTCTATTTACTTCGAAAAACAAGATCATCATAGTCATATTCATTCAAAATAATATCACAAATAAATATTTTGTACCAGAGTTTATTTCATTTATTCTGCTCATTTCGAAAAACAAGATCATCATAGTCATATTCATTCAAAATAACATCACGAATAAATATTTTATATGAGAGTTTATTTCATTTATTCCATTTACTTCGAAAAACAAGATCATCATAGTCATGTTCATTCAAAATAATATCACAAATAAACACTTTCTATAAAAGTTTATTTCATTTATTCTATTTACTTCGAAAAACAAGATCATCATAGTCATATTCATTCAAAATAACATCACAAAAAAATATTTTATAATAGAGTTTATTTCATTTATTCTATTTACTTCGAAAAACAAGATGATCTTAGTTATGTTCATTCAAAATAACATCACAAATAAATATTTTATATCAGAGTTTATTTCATTTATTCTATTTACTTCGAAAAACAAGATCATCATAGTCATATTCATTCAAAATAACATCACAAAAAAATATTTTATAATAGAGTTTATTTCATTTATTCTGTTTACTTCGAAAAACAAGATGATCTTAGTCATATTCATTCAAAATAATATCACAAATAAATATTTTGTACCAGAGTTTATTTCATTTATTCTATTTACTTCGAAAAACAAGATCATCATAGTCATATTCATTCAAAATAATATCACAAATAAATATTTTGTACCAGAGTTTATTTCATTTATTCTGCTCATTTCGAAAAACAAGATCATCATAGTCATATTCATTCAAAATAACATCACGAATAAATATTTTATATGAGAGTTTATTTCATTTATTCCATTTACTTCGAAAAACAAGATCATCATAGTCATGTTCATTCAAAATAATATCACAAATAAACACTTTCTATAAAAGTTTATTTCATTTATTCTATTTACTTCGAAAAACAAGATCATCATAGTCATATTCATTCAAAATAACATCACAAAAAAATATTTTATAATAGAGTTTATTTCATTTATTCTATTTACTTCGAAAAACAAGATGATCTTAGTTATGTTCATTCAAAATAACATCACAAATAAATATTTTATATGAGAGTTTATTTCATTTATTCTATTTACTTCGAAAAACAAGATCATCATAGTCATATTCATTCAAAATAATATCACAAATAAATATTTTGTACCAGAGTTTATTTCATTTATTCCATTTAGTTCGAAAAACAAGATCATCATAGTCATGTTCATTCAAAATAATATCACAAATAAATATTTTATACGAGAGTTTATTTCATTTATTCTATTTACTTCGAAAAACAAGATCATCATAGTCATATTCATTCAAAATAACATCACAAATAAATACTTTCTATAAGAGTTAGTTTCATATATCAGGAGTTTGTATAATGTAGTTTTGATATTTTGGACGCTTTCTAATCAGAAATAGTAAGAAAATGGTGAGTCGACATGTATAAACGTTTTGTTCACAAATATTTTATATGTGTAGTAATAAATTGCCGATGAAATACATGGTTAGGATGAAGTAGTGGTGGAAAATATTGAACCAACAGGATATTGATTAAATGCGCGCTATGGAAGTTAAGTAGAAAATATTTTAAAGAGGAATCCGATTTAAATGGTAAATGAAAAATGAGGATCACTGGTCGATTCAGGTAATGACTTGAATTAGGAATAAAAAAAGAATGAAAAATTTGGAATCGTTCTTTACATGGCAAATGAGGGAAGCTGACGAGTAGTTTAAATGATTGAGGTGTTGTTGTCAGATTAGAACTTTATGCAGGATAACTGATCATGAATGATAGGAAAATTGAATATACCGTACGGAAAGTCTGTTCATATTTTGAGATCATTGTTTATATGAATGTATAAATTAATTTATTATTCTGGATAGTCTTAATAATGAACGATTATGTGGTACTCGTGAGCAGATTTGTATTCAAGTCTTCATTTTGCTACATATAAATACTGTTATAGAATGAGTTATTGAATATCGTTAAGATTGTGTATAATTTGTACTTGAATCAAATTTGTGTTCATATATTTTTGTTTTCTCGAACTTTAAGAGAGGTAATTGTTGAACTATATAAAGTACATGAAATTATCATGGTACCAAAAGATAATTTGTTCAACACTAATGAGCAATCACAGTATCACTTTCTGAGTTGATATTGTATAAAAATTATATGGAGTTCCGGAATCTAAATTTACCAAAGATGATATTCATTTATTCTTCACACTCACAGTATATTATTCCAAAATAATGTTTAATGAGAGCCTGTAATACAAACAAATAAATGATATCAAATTTATATTCATATATTTGATTAATTAGTATTTAAGTTTTGAGCTCATGGATTCAATAAAGAAGGATGAATCAAATGAATAGTTATAAGAACATTTTCGACGATGTTATTCGCATATTAAATATGTTTAGCAAAAGGGATGAAACAGTGTGTAATAAATTGATTATGCCACACTAACGGAATGATAGTTACATTTTGGGCATGCTCGACCACGAACAGTTGATTTACGTACTTTGAAAACATTTGGTTACAAGGCTCTTAATTACTTTCTTTACGAATACTTTCGGATATATGAATGGAAAAACATCCCAGTTGGATTTGAGCCGACGGAGGTGCTACTTGTGGTTCTTCTAAATGAACAAAATCATGCTTTGTTTACTGAAACAGTGCATTAAACTTCGTAAGAAATGATTCGAGTAGTGGAATATATTTAGCATTTCCTCAAGCATAGCAATAAAGTGTTATCTTAGAGAATTGTATGATATTTCGCAATAACATGGCCCACGAACTTATGCACATTTGAAAAATATGTCATTTATGAATAGGACTTACGAGGTGTTTGTTGATTATTCTTAGTAGCGCTAAGCCGTATTTCCTCGACATATATCAATGTTCCCCAATTGATTTGATCGGCTTGTTCAGTATGAAGTTGAATCGTAGTTGGTTGATTCGACTGTTTTACATCTAATTTAAATTGATTAATCTTTTGATTTAACCGTTCGAGATCATGTTCAATATAATCTTCTGATTCTTGTAAAGTTGCCAATTCTCGTGAAAAACTTTTGAATTCATTATCGATTTTAATTCGACTTGCATTCAACAATTGAACCGTTTGTTGACGTGCTTCTGCAGCTACTTTTTTAACCTTTTCAATTGTACTTGATTCCCATTTATTAATTTCTGTTATAATTGGACTTTGTTGATTGTTCAATTGAGCGGAATTATTAATATCCTGTTGTAATTGATTTCGACTCTCAATGATATCATCCATTCGACCAATCATACTCTGACGATGAAGTCGAAAACATTTATTACAAAAATAGCCGTCACAACCTATGCAATGTATAGATGCTGACGGTTTATTGCATGTCGTACACAATCGTGATGAAGCCATGTAGAATAAAACAACACAAAAAATGAATTTTTATCTTCAGTTTACATGCGCTTGACCGACACGTGTAGATAAGATAAAGTCAACATTATTCACTAAATACGTTCGCTGATATTCTTGCTGCACTCATAAGAGAAATATCCAACCATAGTATTTTTTCTATTCTTCATTTTAACGGTTAGATTTATCTCGTATTTTTGCTTTTCTCTTACCATTTCTTTATTTGAACTCATCAACAAGTCAACGTTTATTAATCGATATTGATGTCTATAACCGTCCGTTTGTTCTACCATATTTTCTATTTCAATTAGAAAAATTGACTTGTTCATGTATCAAGGGGGTAACAACCTTTTGCGAGTTTACGTGATTTATTTGTGATTTTTAAATGATCTAAATCAGTTGTTACCACCCTGTAATGCATCATCTATCCTACGGGGACTATATAAGCATAAACAACGCCCAGCACTACATAGAGATATCTCGGGATTCAAACATCTTTCAGGCCATCGGAATTTATAGACAGCCGTCAACTGTCATAAAAGCCATATCGGGCACCATTTACGATCTGGGTGCATATTTAATGTGGAGAGAGGGATGTCACTTGATTTGCCACCATTTATATTCTTCATTTATACATACAACATACGGCAACGTTCTACATGATAGCAATGAACATCAGTGACCGATTGAACTGTTATTGCTATCGCATCTGGCTACTTTGTTTTCTAGGCAATGCCATCATCATTAATGGCCTTGTGTACAATGAGGACACAGACTCAAGATTTGTTTTTTTCCGATGGTCTGGTGGATTTAGTCGAAATTTTTAAGTAATTCGTTGTGCTACGGATCAATCGTCCGAGGATCCGTCGAATAGTCTTGTCGATCTCTATCCTGCAATGAAAGGTTTGTATCGAAAGATAAAATCAACAACTAATTATGTATTCACAGGTATCTATTCGCAGTTTAATCGAGAAGACGAGACTAGGATGCCTGTATATATGCAAATCTCGAAAATAATTTAAATTCATTTTGAACCCAAAGAATCACAAATGGTTGTTACCCCCTTGACAGCGCAGATCTTGTTTCTATTGCATGTTTAGATGCTGTCTACTTTCCTTCATCTACTAATGGCAGTCAACGAAATCATACGAAATTCAGCAGCAAATATCATTGATTGATAATCAACCATTGAAAATTCGTATTAAAGCATCGTACAACAATCGATTCGACTCGATCCATGTCAAAGTTTAGTTTAATACCCAATATCAATACAAGAATTTTACTTTCGTCAAATCTACGACCTATTGCCATGTTATACACATATTTCTACATGAATTTCGAACCAATTCTTAGTCTTGTTCGATTCGAAATAAACGGAAATTGTTTCATATTGTTTTTCTTCTCCAAGATACAATTTTGGCGACGAACGATCCGTACATCTGTTTTCTGACTTAATGAAAAACATTTTACGTATACAAATGTTTATTTCTTCGATAGAAAATAGTAGAAATCTGTTCGAACAAAAATTGAATGATTATTTATTATGAAGAAGAAAAAAAACGTTTTAATTCTTAGTCGATGGATATCGTGTTATACGTCGTTTAAAATCTTGTTGTTTGGCAAAATCATGCTCAAAAGAACGTGTCGGATAACTTGTTTGACTTTGATTAATTTGTTTTCGAAGACGTTCATATTCTCTTTTATGTTGACTTTCATCACGTTGTCGTCTTTCGTTATTTAAACTAAAATATCGATTAAATAGAACTACGCAAATCTTCAAATTTCATTTACCTATGTCCACCGTTGTAACCATTATGCGAATTGACATATGCACCGTTGATTGACATACGACGACGTAAACGTTGATTTTCATGTTCAATCATAGCTAATTCATATTCACGAGTCTAGAAAAACAAAATTAATGAGAGTATTAATACCGAAAGAAGAATAAAAGTCGACTTGTTTTTGCCGAGTACGTTCTTGGCAATGTGGACGAGGCGTCGGAGCTGATTGATCGAGCAAACCGTGAACATTTTTAACCTGAAGTCAGATTTGAAAAAAAAAAGAAACAAATGTTTAGTTCGGATTTATTTACGTTGGTTTTATAGTTTTCTTGTTCTTGAATGAATTTTTTATGGGCAAGATATTTGTTGGTGACTGGAACAAGATTTATATATGAACGATGCATAATTTGGCTTCTTAAAGAAAAGTAAATGAATGCAGGGAGGAATAACTTTGATCGGAGAAATGAAAGGCAAGAGAAAAAGAGAGAAAGTTCTTTATTTTTATTCTCTCTTCTACACGTGTCCGAAAAAGAATGAAACTATAATTATTGAAAGTGATCTTGCATTCGATCGGTTTTTCAAGTGTGTCGATAGACGTGAAAGAGAGAAAGACAAACAAAGTCAATTGATTTCCATTATTTATTATTGATGAGAATGAAAGTGTCAATCTCGAACTAATAGTTTTTTTCTTTTATTTTGTTTTTAAACTTCGGGAGCAAGTAAATTACGAATGACCGTATCGTTTTGACATCTATAATCGAAATCAAATGTGTTTCTGTCAACGAATCAAAAAATATGATTACCCAGTAATAAATTCGTCTTTTGTTAATTTTCTATCGCCAGTTACATCGAGTTTTTCAATGATATTTTGCGCACGTATCTTAGGATCTTGATCACCTTTACGATCGGTTACTCCAGCGCGATCATACTAAAACATTTAAACGTAAATTCATTCGAACCTACAAAATCAATATTTACTAACAATTGCTCCGATGGCATCTGCTAATTCAGATTGATCGATATATCCATCGCCGGAACCATCCCACCTAAATCAAAATAGATCTTTGAAATCTAGCGAAACATCTTTTTTTTCGGATCTGGTTACATATCGAATGCTAATGCAAGTTTAGTTCCTAGATTATGAACACGACTCATTAAAAGCATGACAACAATCAGTTCGTTGAACTCAATTGTTCCATCATTGTTCGCATCGATAGCTTCAAATATTTTTCTAAAACATTTATTTATAAAATTAGATCTTTTTTCTTTGGAAATTTAACTCGAATGAGCTAGCAGGTCCAATTTCAGGATGTAATTTTTGATAGTACTCAACAAATGTTTGTTTATTCAAACGACCAGACGGATAGTGATCAAGGAAATCCTAGAAAAAAAGAAAGCAATTTTTCTTTTTGAGCAAAATATCAAATCAACACAATGTACCGCATGCCATTTACGAATTTCTATACATCAACAGAAAGTCAATCAGTTTGTTTGTAGATAGAAAAAAAAAGTTTACCTCCTTCACTAACATTAGTAACTGCAATAAGTGTCGCAATTTCTAAACAAATATCAAGTGTTGTGCTCTTCTGTTTTTCCAAAATATTGATTTAAACCTTTAGCACTTAATTCTCTCGGCGCAGTAGCTTTTCGATTTCTCCACAGAGGCATGTTATTTACGTTTTTGATTTTGATTTCGCTATGATTTGATGTTGGATGAAGCGTGACGAAAATATACGCCTCTCATAATCCTCGATTTGTCGACGTATATAAACAAATCCGAAGAAGAAATCGAAACAAAATCATGTAATCAGATAATCTCTAGATCAATAATGAAAATACAAATAATCGGATCGATTGATTTGACAATCGATGGTTCACTCGACTGTTTGATTTACAAATGAGAATGATTCGAATATGTAAGAGTCAATTTTGAGAAAATAAACGATCAACTCTCTCTCTCTTTTTTTTATGAAGATTGGCTTTTGTTTTTACTGAATTGTCTGCTGATCAATGCTGTAGAATACAATCATCGTTGTACGTTTTCATTAGATACATGCGGATGGAACATAGGACGACGTTTTCAAGTGAAAAATCTCGATGATGATAGCAATGACAAAGGTAAACGAATGTTCATACCGAGAAGTTTTTCCAACAAAACATTTCCTTTGCTTAGTTTTGGTTGCTACTGATCGAAATAATGAAGATAAAGACAAGGGTTTTACTGATGTGATAACAACATCCTGGTTGCATTCAGCATCACGATGTTCGTATGAAATTCGTTTGACATTTCAGTATAATATCGAAAATGAACATGATCAAATCGAGATTTTTTTAATAAAGAAAAATCCACTGGAAATAAGCTCGGTTGGTAAATGGAAAGCGATTACAAATGAGAAATTTACCGAAGATATCGAATCGTTTTGGCAACAAGCGAATATAACATTCAAAGCTGATGAAACATTTCGAGTAGAACAAAAAAAAAATTTTTTTGCTTTTCAAAATTTTCCTTTGATCATTTTGTTCTCGAAGATTGACATCGAAGTTCGACATCTTCCTGACAATAAATTTGATTCCACAACTTGGTTCGCACTCGACGATATTCTCATTGAAAATTGCCCCAATAGTAATTTCAAATCCTTCCTCAACTTATTCTTCGTTTCTCGATATTTAGTGCCAACAACAACAACTCCACAAACAACTTCGACAACAACAACGATCACCACCAGCGACACTGAAACTTCATTAAATGCAACAATAAGTTCCTATTCATTTCGTCTCTATCGTCGATTAAATCAAACCGATGAAAACATTCTTTCGTCTCGTCTATCTCTACTCTCATTTATTCTCTATACAATCAGCACACTCGTCGGTATCATGTTAGTCATTATTCTTCTCGGTTTGATTATTTTCAAATATCGTCAACATTGTCTTCCGAAATCGAAATCATCTCAACCAATACTCAATCATCGTTATCATTCAAGTCGAAGAGATAAATCACATCATCTCGATCCCGATACTCGAACAATCATAACAACAATTCGATGAAAAACAAAACAAAACATTTGAACACAAGGCAAAAAGACCAGATAGATATATGTATATATTTTTTTTTCTCCTTTTTTTTCTTTAAAAAATAGTTATATACACTTTCTGATTAAATGTCAAGTGCTTGAGGTGCATCTTTGGATGCATCGAGATTTTGATTGACTTTAATGATACTTCGACCACGCCATGGTCGATCGAGCTGAACGAGAATATAATCATAAACAAATTTGTTTGAGATATTCTATGAACAAATGATTAACATATTTCAAAATAAAAAAGAAACATGAAAATTACTTTTTGAACTTTAACACCGACGACACTACTTCGGTCTTTACCAGTTAAATAAAAAGCAAGTGTCATACTTTGATGACCTTTCTCTTCGAATATTTTCGCACTATGACGCAAAAACAAAAACAAAATCAGATGATTTTTATCGAGAAAACTACATTTACCGAACGTTATTGATTCTCATTTGACCAATTGTTGGAGTTGTATGAACGATAATTGGTGTGCCTAAAGCTTCTTGAACCTCAGTGTTGGCTAAACACATTTTCGAAGCTTCTTTATAAATTCCATTGGGTGTTTCACGAGAGCAGAGTTCTCGGAACATTAAATAACATAAACCACCTAGAGCAGCCACGCCAGCAACAACGATTATTGAATAACCTGTATCTTTCGCTGCTTGTTGAGCTAGAGAAGTAAATCATTGATTTTTGAAGTTTTTATTTTTGGTAAACCTTTTTCTTTAAATGTTGCGACTTCGATTTGATTCGACGATGTTGTCGATTGAACAACAACTTTACCATCGTCTTTTTTCTCTTGACTTTTACTTGTCAATTGTCGTTGATGTTGGATTAGAATATTACGAAATACTCTCGAACGCCACTGACTTTGACATTGTCTAACAATTAAATGTACCGATGGCGCGAACATTTTTATATCCAAAAAAAGATAATCAAAAATAGTTTTTTTTTAATTAAAAAAAATTATCACAGAAATGATTAATTTCGTATTTAGAAAAAGAACAAAATCGTATCATGAAAAATCAATTGAAAAGAATAACTATTGCACATGTATTTAAGACATTCGACGATATTCGACAGGTCCACTACCCGGTAGATCTTCAATAGAAACAAAAATAAATATAAACTAATTTCGAATTCAATCGGTTTTCTTTACTATATTTCATTCGAATTGCATCATTCTTCGCTTCTCGCTCACGGGATCTATTCAACAGATTTTCATTCGTTAGATTTATTTTCTTGATTTTATTACCGTTCTTCAGCTGCTGCTCGTCGAGCTTCTAATGCGGCGCTGTTTTTATATTCGTCTTTCTGTAAACCTCGAAGTCGACGTCGTCTCATTGCACGACAAATACATACGATAAAAACTATGATTATAAGTAAAACAGCAGCACCAACTGAACCTAAGATAATTGCGAGTGTTTGTGCATCAGCTAGAATAAGTACAATGCTTTAGATTTTGACAAATGGAAAGTCAACTGTTTGTTACCAACGCAAGTCTGGTATTGAAGATCGGATGTTGAACATGGAGGACTGACATCAGTGGGTGACCATTTATGGCAAGTTTTCTCCGTTTTGCAAAATGCACAGCCACTGTTATTCAAACATGATTCACAATTCGTGCCCGAGAATTTAGTGCAATCAGTCTGACACCATGAGAACTGAATACTTGCAATAATTATCAAACAAAAAAGCAATATTTTTATCATCTAGAATTATGAGAACTAGGAAAATGAAAGCATTCGAATGTATGTTTTGTTTTATCAATCATGTGGATAATCAATATGCGTTAATAAAGGAGATATTTGTTCAGCAAGTTGTTTGCTCGATGAACATAAGATACGACGATGAAGTAGATTCAAAGGACCACCAGATGGATCACAACTATATGCGCCCGCTTCTCGAGCAATCAAATCACCAGCAGCTATGAAAAATAAATTTCAATAAAAAAAAAACAAATTCCACTAGTAGTTTATCGTACCATAGTCCCAAATATGCACACCATATTCGAAATAAGCATCACCAGCACCTTCAGCTACCAGACACAAATTCAGAGCAGCACTGCCTACAGCTCGAATGCTGAACATCAATTCGATTTAAACTTTACTTTTTGAATCGTATTCAATTTTTACCTATGAACTTTTGATATAATCACTTGAAGATTTCGACATTTCTTTTCGAGAATATCCGGATCTCGACTAGGTCCATATTCACCAATAATTTGAGACAGAGATAATTCTATTAAAATTTCAAAAATACTTCGTGAACAATTTCAACTATCGAAAACTGAACCAGTTTGTTGCGAACATTTTATTGGTCGACCATTTTTAAACGCTCCTTTTCCTTTTACTGCCGAATAGAGAAAATCTAAAACCGGATTATAAACAATTCCGATAACCACTTGTTTATCAATTGCTAATGCAACTGAAATTGCAATGTACGGAAAACTATTCAATCGAAAAACAATCAGTTCAGATTGAAGTCTCATTTTCAATTTACCCATGAACGAAATTCGTTGTTCCATCAATTGGATCGATAATCCACGTTGGATCATCGGTGAAAACGACCGACGATCCAGCAGCAACTGATTCTTCTCCGATAAATCTATGTGTTGGAAATTTTTCACTTAATTGTTTAATTAAAATTTCTTCGACACGTTGATCAAATTCAGTAACAAGATCAGCAACTCCATCTTTTGTTTCGACACGTTTTGTCGTCGAAAATCCTTCGCAAACAACCTGCATACAAACATGAATTCACTTTCTATTTGTCCATCGAAAACACACAAACTTTTCCCGCAAGAGAAACAAGATCTAAAGCCGTTCGATAATAAACATCAATCTGATTTTCATCAGTCATCTACAAAACAAAAACAAAAACAAACAAATATATCGTAAATATGTTGTTGTTTATTCGTATTTCGTTTTAACAATTAATTTTAGTTTTATTTCACAACGAAATGAAGCTGAAAGAGATTTTTCCGATTCAGTACTGATTAATTTTATTGCTTCGCCATGATTTTTTAACAACACACTCTAGATAAAGAAAAACAAAAACGAACAATAAAACCTCGATTTCAATTTAATTCAACATACCACATCACGTTTGACCTGTTTTGCTCGTGGAAAAACGACGAATGTGATATGTAAAACATCATTTTCATCCAATTCCCATTGTTCATTCGTCTATACACAAAAAACAACAACGAATACTCTCAAAATCCTTTAGTTTTTTTCGTTTCGGATTTACCATTAAATAGTTATAAGGAATTTCATCGGGAAGATATTCGAGCATTTTTTCTCGTATACACATTTCAGCGATTTCTTGTGGATATTGATCAGTAACAAAATTTCGATGGAACATCCATTGAGCAGGTTTCGTACGAGAGAAAAGATATTTCTAATTGAAATAATCAAAAAATGAGAATTAGTCGAGAAGAGAAAATGAAACGAACTCGAACGGCTGTGATACCACGATTCTGTTTAGCAGATATCATGAAAACTTGATTGAAATACGGCCATGTCGAACGATCTTGTGTGAACAAACGAATTTGCGAGAGTTTCTGATAGTATAAATGCCAATTCGTTGTTGCCATAAGATCGTTTTTAAATTCAAATGGAGTTATATCATTAATGGATTTATATGGTACGGGTGATGTTGGATTATCTGAGAGTTTGTCTAGAGTTAAACTTTGATTCTCATGTTGAGTTATTAAATCTTTGATTTGTTTATCTTCTAAATCGAGATCGATGTTTTCCATTTGAATATCTAATAGTTTTTGTTCGTATGCTTTCATATCGGCTAAAAGCCGTTCTTTTTCAATGTCTCGTTCAGTTTTTGGCAGTGGAATATTCATTTCATGTGCTGTCTTTAAAAACAAACGTTCCATATCGAGTTCGCCATTACGTTGATACGGCGAATCGAGACGATAGGGAATGCCATTCAATGAACCGTCAGTAAGAACAGTTGTTACATCGAGTAACAATCGTTTTCGTTTGAGTGAATCGACTTTATTTAGAATAAGAATAGCTTCTTTATCTGGATGAGCATAGAGACATTTGAGAATTTCTTCGTCGAGTTTAAAACGAGCATAGGGATTGGAAATATCGTGAACAACACAAACTGAGAATCAGCTGAATAAAAACGAGTTTTTCAATAAATCTTTTTACTTAGATTAGCATCCCATAAACAAGAATGTGGATCAAGAATCATCGATTTCTCGAGATTATGTCTGAAAGTAAAAGTTATTTTTCAAAAATTATTACGAATTGACTTTGTTTACCGTTTTTTCCGCCATGGTGCGACAAAGCCAGGCGTATCGAGAAAGACCTACATAGATTTTGAAATCTATTTGTCGTCTGATAAGACAACAGAAAACTATTACTCACAATTTGTTTATTTGCATCTGTTAGGACACCTGTCGTTCGATGTCGAGTAGTATGAGGTCGTTTCGAAACTGATGAAATCTACTTATTATTAAAAATCAATCGAACACATTAGCATGTTTTTCGAATAGTTTACTCTCCAGCCCATGAGACGATTCACAAATGTACTTTTGCCTGCATTTGGCGATCCGATGATGGCAACTTTGAGTAATTCAGAATTTTCAGGCATGTCAGGACGAAGAAGAGAAATAGCCGTTTGTTCAGCTAAGAAAATCACCCGAGAAGAATGTTCTTCTAGATCTTATTGAAATCATTTACCATGAGTTCGTCCAATTAATGGTTTGCTTAAATCGAATTTCGATAAACGTACGAGTTTTTCGTCGGCATCCGATTCGACATGAATCGTTCGAGCAAAAACTATCGGTCGTGTGTAGAAACGAGCGAGAACAGAGATTCGATGTGTTAATATCATTTTGTTTTATTTTCAACTAAAAAGATAATGATTTAAACGTCTTCTTCTATTACGCTGCCCGTTTTTTTTTCGATGAGAATTTTATTTAAGCAATGATTCATATTTATCACTATTCGTCTCCGAAGATATTCGTTCAGATGGCGCTCATTTACAGACCGATTAACTGATTCATTCAATGGTTCGTTTTTAATGTTAAATTTAAAAAAAATATTTAGTAAAAAAAATCATCATCACAAATTGTTTATTTCAGATATTCAAATGATAAATCACTAGGCGGAAAATCGGACACTGCCGTTCGACTATCATCATTGAGATCGAGATTGTCATTATCTCGTCCGTGTAATGGCTCGAGTACATCTCTCAACGATCGAAAACGTTTGTCTCGAAGAGCATTTTGTTGAATGATTTGATTTTCACGTTGCTGCAGAGCACAAAGAATATGACAATCGAGCGGCGTTCGACGCAGATCCAATGTTTGGACAAGTGTTCGATAGTTAGCGATGCAATCGACTTTAACGACATAGGTATCGTTTCGATTGAGACTTTCTAGAAGACTTTCGATTTCGTCAGTACGAAGTTTTCGTGTTGATGTCGGACGAGTATTTGTCAATGCACCGAGACTCGTTGTTTTCGGTCGTGGACGACGAACAATTGGTGATGGTGCCGAGAAATTTGATGGTTGAAGTGTTTTCAAAGCTGCCTCATCGAATATATCCGAAATCGATTGTCGACGATTGAAACTTGTTTGTGGTCGTTGTTTCATACGAGAATGTGCCGATTGGACTCGCTTTGCAAGTAGAGTTGCCATTGTTGGCTGCGAAAGTCTTCCGTCTATTTTCGAACGACAATAATAATAATTTCAAATCGATGTCGTTTAAAAAGAAAAACGAGCATTTTTCGCTTCGAAATTTTCTCTCTTTCTCTCTCTCTCTCGCCCCTCTAAACAACAAACAGAAGCAAAAAAAGATTCGTTTTAATTCTTCTTGCAAAATGTTTAACTCGATAACATACTTATTTAAATGTTGATGACTGATAAAAGCTGTGCATTCAAAAAGAAAAAACGGTGAAAAGGGCTCGACTCTTCTATTTGTGTCGTGCAATGTTTGCATACAACCTACCGTTCATATCCGACATGATCAATGGCAACCATTTCTTTTCCTCGCTCTTTCTCTTTCACGTTTTTTTTTCTCCTTCGTCTTGAATTTTTTTACTTCTCTTTATAATTAAAATTTGTCGGGCGAAGCAAACGCCCGTTATTCAACAAACATTCATTCTTTCTCCATTTTTTTTTCGCAATTTATTGATTTTATGACAGTAAGGAAACCATGTAATCCGATATTAATCATTGTGTCGATTGTTTTTCTTATTGTTCGTAACCATGTTTATAGAAAAAATTTATTCAGATATTCGATTATTGAGAATGAAAAAGAAAAATAAACAAAACTTGAATTGAAATTCAGTCTTTTCTTTGTTTAAAATTCAACTAAGGATATATCAAGTATGCAGAAAACAGCTCGACATGAAGGACACGAACAAGTCGATTGCAGCCAAGTATCCGGCCGTGCTTGATCTTGTCGACTTGCAAACCATTTGCCCATACAATCGAGACACCACATTGGCCGACAGAAACATGTTCGACATTGGCCTGCATCGGGTGCATCACAATTTTTCACTAGTTTCACATTGGCATTCGTTTGCATACAACCAATACACATGTCTAAATCCTAAAACAGGCCAAACTCTCGTTTTTTGTTCTCGATATTTCGTGATTCATACTTGTTGATTTTCGGGTAAATGATATTTTGGATTTCGTGCAATCAATTGCCGAAAATCTTCGACAAATAATTCACTTAATGATTGCCGAACAACGATATTTTTCACATTTTCAATATGAGCTTGTAGTTTTCCACGTAAATAATCGTACTCAAGCGCATTTAATCTACATTCAACAATACAAATAAACGTCTTTTTTCTTACTTATTAGGAAAAAAAGAACAAACAAATAAGAACTTAATTTGCTTCATTTAATTTAACTTTCTTTTTCTTTTCTGTCTACCAGATGTTTGCTTATTTTCAACATTTACCTGAAATAGAATGGTTGAATTCTTGGATCCGAACTTCGGAATAGAATATTCAAATATTGACTAGCAACCGTTGCTTGTTCGTTGGTTTCTTGTAAATGTATGTCATGTGCATCGATTAATTCGACGTGGACATTCGACTGTTGAGCTATATTTACATGATATAATGAACATTTGAGAATCCATGAATCAAGAACATAACAACGAACATTCGATGTCGATGTACCACATGTAAATTTATCGTATCGACGAAATTCAGTGTTAATTGATGATTCAACTGTATGCCAACTTGGTTCCGATTGTGAATTTGTTGGTTGAATAAATAAACGTAATTGCCGAACGATAGGATGTCGATAACAATCGTTCAAATGCCAATTGAAAACAACGAATAATGTTAGAATTGGGATGAAAATACAAAGATATAAGATGAAACGAAGTGTAAAAGATGTTTCAGTAAAAAGATATCGACATGTATGAGTTAAACCCAATGACCAGTCGGAGAAGTAAAATAGAACAAGTACATAACCTAACGGAAGTAAACTATGAACGATGTATTTAATTGAGATACGTTTGATATGATAACGAATAAATGATACTTCTTCACGTTCGACAAGAAAATATGAGAAAAGATTTTCAATTGAAAAGCCAGCTATCACTAATTCACTTGGTGGTAGGATGATAATAAATGCGAAAATAATGTACACGAATGTAACAATTCCCAATTCAGATGAGTAGATATCATCGGAATAGACATAGGACAACATTGAAAAAAAATATTGATCTACAAAAGGAATCAATTTGAACTTATCTGGTTAATCACGAAAAAAGAAAAAAGCGAAACAAAACAACAGAAATCTTAGTAGATTTTTATTAACTGTTCTTCAGTCACTGGTTGATGCGTTGTTGGACAACGATGATAACGTTTAACATAATCTGTTATACAAGCATTGCAGTAGACATAGCCCGAGCCAAGAACAGCTGTTGGTACATTGCATTGTTGTCGACAAAGTGGACATTGACGACGGCCAATAGCTAATTGATTCGCGTGGCCTTTTGGCAATGGAGGAGCAACTGTAGTACCGGTAGAATTTTGCTTCGATTTATTCGTACTATTCCACCAATCGATGAATTGAATAAGAAAGAGACCACTTGACATAACTTTACTGACTGCAGCAAAGATACGACCAGTTGTCGTTTCTGGTACAGGTACAGGTGTTTGTTCTTTAGCGTAGATTAATTTAACACCGGCTAATTGAAGAGCAGGACTATAGTATTCAGTACGACCGAAAGCATAACCTAATCGATAGAGCCAATAAAGTCCTTCGATGAAAACCTTTAGTTTTAAAAAAGCAGAAGAAATTGAGGAAAAGAAATATGAAATCGTATCTACTTCGATTTTAGGTAAAATTTGAAGAATAAAATAAAATCGAGCACGTCGATTCGCAGTCGTCGTCGTCGTATTATTTTGAGATAAATACTCATGTAATGAATCAAGTTTAGTTTTAACATAAGGTAGAAATATGGAAAATATCATCGAACGTAATCGATGATTTGCTGTTCGTTTTAAACCATAGAAATGTTCACCGACAAGTGCCGAATAGGAATTCAAATAAAACCATTGAACAATACATTCAATCAATAAAATAAATTCATCCTTATATCGATACAGAGTTCGAATTTTTGTTGATAATGGACTAATATCATTCAAAAACTTAAGAATTTGTCGAAGGCACGGACGAATTAAATCTGTCAAACGTTCCTGTGCTAATAATTCGAATACACTTGGCAAAGATTGAGATGTATCAACTGTCGATGATGTTGCATTTACTGTTGAATGAATACTTGAAGACGACATATTCTTACTGTCTTAATGCTGGTTCGTAGTCCACTTATCTATCTTCCAACTGAGATATCGTGCTTGCTTACGATTTTTGTCATTACCGAATTGAGTCTTTTTTCTAATATCATTGGCTGTTCTCATATCCTAACAATAGAAAACTATAGAGGGAGTAACTTCAAATATAAAATTACCGTGATTCTATTCAACGCACATTTTTATTCGTATCTCTTGTTTATTATAAAAGAGAATTTATCACTTCTCTCAGTAAGAAATCTATCAAAAGATCGATTTCTAGATGCGAATGTACTTGTCTTTTTCTCTTCGAACTGTTATGTATCGTGCCGACCTCTGTGTGAAATGCATGAGTGTTTTAAATAATGTCAAATGTCACCAATGAAATGTGAGCATTGGAAGAAAGTTGTTCGTTGTTTTCTACTTTCGAACGGTCACACAGATTGGTTGTCTGAAGTATTTCATCAAAAAATTCTTCTTCTATTTAAACCATTCGATTGCGTATACTTCTATGCAACCCTACGATCGAAAAGAAAACAGAACAGAACAGAAAAATAAAATTCTTTGTTTTAGGAACTTTCTTAAAGATCAAATGAACACGACAGTATTGATATGAATCGAGATTTTGCACGTGTACGGTGATTTTATACATAAAGATTCGATTAATTTTTAGAACGATATAAAAAAAAGAAAACAGTAAGTCGAGTGTGATTCGATTCGATTTTCGACTTCGTTGAATTTATTGAATTAATAACTAGGTGAATGCATCGGTCAAGTGATCTTACCGATGAAGCAAGCCGTTTCAGACAATTTGCATGGGAACATTGGGACAATCTACCATTTGCCGTTCTTTTTCGGTAGGTTATCTAATAAAACAACTAAATTTGTATAAATCGTGTTGTTTTTTTTTCAGTCCAGGAACATACGGTTTAGATCGTTATGTCGTTAAACGTTACGTTGAACAAGTGTTATCGCAATCCGAACGCTGGAGACAATTATCTCCCTATTTTGCTAGTATAACTCCTTCACTACGCGGATATACATTAACTTCATATGAAATCGAGCTCATGCAAAAGATTCTTGACTTTCATTTGAATGATACATTGCATTTACGTATAACATCTACGAATGATCAACTAGTTGAATATGATGAATTACTGGATTTCATTCGACGTGCTCAAGATTACTCTCGTTCACATCCAACAACAGCAACTAATCGTTCGATGACAACGAACAAAAAATTAAACATACCATCGATACCTTCCGTTCATTCTTCTTATGTTTTACCACCATCAGCTAAATCTCTTATACCATCGAATTCATCAACTAAATCAAGTTCTGTCAAACCGACACTCAGCAAACCATCAACATCTTCAGTTATTACGATGCCTCCTGCATTAGGAACTAAATCTTCGCATTCTCTGACGACACCACCACCACCACCACCACCAGCAATCAATGGCCACAGTACTTCACATGACTCACGACAATCAGCAAATATACCTATGAAACCTAATCTCATCTCTCCAACAAGTAAATAATCTATTGAAAACAAGATACAATCGTTTTCTGTCTCTGTGTTTTAGATCTAAATCAATCTA
>Ga0209922_101393_pt1 | contig 23530 bp, 30 predicted proteins | sample ThiBiot_500_biof_FD_183946 | JGI IMG/M metagenome (GOLD analysis project Ga0209922, IMG submission 183946) | Wastewater bioreactor microbial communities from Cape Town, South Africa - Thiocy_expt_500_biof (SPAdes) | ecosystem: Engineered > Bioreactor > Thiocyanate-remediating > Anaerobic-Aerobic ... | reverse complement strand
TTTTAATAATAAAAAAAACGAGAGAGAGAGAGAATGAAATCTTATCGATTTAATTATCATGAATGATCATTTGTTGTTGATTTACTCCATTATAGATTTGACAGAGAAGATTAATTATTTATTAGGTCGAGATAGAAAAAGATTTTTTTGTTGTGTAAATATAGACCAATTTTTACGTTGAATCAATAAAGAATTTAGTCATTGAAATCTAAGGGTTATAAATAATAATCAATAATGCTTGTTCAAACAAAATCGATTGATGTTCGTCAACATTGAAACAACGCTGAGGACCAATTGTTACTTTTGGATTATTGAGAAAAGATCTTTTCCTGTTTTGTTCCAAAAGATATTATCAAGCAAATGGATCCCTCGAGTATGAAGAGAGTAATGGGTGGAAAATATGCAAGATTACCAAGATATCTATTAATCTATCTGAGAACAAAACAACAGACAATGATTAAAAAGTCTAAAGAACCAAAATTAGATCAACTGATGATGATCCATTGTCGTAAGAATTCATTGAAAAAAGACTCTCTTTTATTACTTTCAACTTATCTTTTGTCAATAACTTAATCGACTTTACGCTTTTTTTGCCTTTTGTCGATGGCAAATCAAATCATATCAATGAATCGTAAAAGTCGGTTGACATTAGGTCGTTATGACAACGGATCTTTCTTTTCATCGACTATTCCGAGTACTCACGAAGATCTTCATCAACTAGAAGAACGTTTTAATCGAATGTTATACGATGAGTATGCACTAGAGACAGGTCTTTGTCGAAAGCGTCGTCGGATTTATGATGATTTATTCACTGAATTGATACGAATGACTAAAATTCATTGTTCTGAACGAGGTCTTCTACTTGAACGCATTCGAAATGAATTCGTTCAATGGATGAATACATACGAAGAATTATATTCAAGTAGCATGGCTTACGGTTTTCGACAATATTTAAATCGACTCGAAGAAAAAGAATGTCTACAAACGATGATCGATACTTTAGAAAACAATTGTCAACAATTACGCAATGAATTAGCTCAACAAACGATTGTGAATGAAGATAACCATGGATTAGATCGATTACGAACCGATGTTGATTACCTTCGATCGGCGAATGCTAAACTTCGAACGGATTTAGATAATATTCTTAAAGCAAAATTAAATTCCGATCTATTTCTTGGCGAACCAATTAATTATGAAAAAAACGACTGATGAAAATTTCCTATTAATCGAAATATGCTTGAAAAGATAGATAGATAGATAGATAGATAGATTACATTGGACTTTTTGTTTGTTTTTGTTAAGGAAATTTAAATAAAATATACATTTCACTCTCTCGAATATCAGAAAATATGATTCATTCTTTTTTCTATAGTATAAAAACTATTTTTTCCTAATCAAGGTTATCATCAGTCAAGTCGTTAGGAATGAATCAATGATTGACCTTCGTTAATTTTTCTCTATAAACTGTTTTCGAACGTAAAATATTCAATTACAAAGTGAATTTATTTATTTATTTTAATTTTTTTCCTCAAATAATGTTCGCTGAACAAAAGAATTAATTTTATTAACAAAAGTCTTTCGTAAAAAATAATTTGTAATAAGTATCATTGAACATGATTTGCTTTTTTGTTTATCCGTGGTACAAGCCATGCATGAATAATTACCTCATATACTACCTGTCTATAGTCAGGCCTTGATGGTGTGCATTCTTTTTTCATTTTAGCTAATAGCCGTAGTATCAACCATCTCTTCAATCAGTAGCGCATATAAATATGTAATTTTCAGAAAAGATCAGAACGAATTTGTATTCTACCTTTTTTTTGTTGCAATTCTAGAACAAAATAGTGAATGGAAAAGTTTAATCTTTGGAAAATTGCTTTGATTGTCGGGATTATTTTGTCATTAGTGGCTTTTATTCTCGGTAGAATTATGAAAATACGAAAAAAAAGTTACTATTAATTTTAAAATATTGTTTAGGATGGATCGGTTTTGGTGTACCGGATTGGCATGAATTTCAACGTTATAATGGTTCTATAACTGAATACTATGGTCTATGGGCATATTGTCAAGATCAAGTAATAGCATCGACGACTGTTTGTAAACGTTGGAGTACAGCTGCTGATGTTCTATTCAATGGAAATCGTCCATCATTTATTAAAACCACAGAAGGTCTTATAACTACAGGAATGATTTTGCTTTCACTTGGTCTTGCTATTGCAATACTTTCAGCAATTTTACCACTTCTCGCTTATGCAGCCGCACTTTTAGCACTTATGGCATTTATTTTTCTTGTTGTTGGTTTGCCTGTATTTGCAAAAGAAGCGGACAAATTTTCATCGTCTCGAGGAGAAGTTAATTATCAACAACGATATGGTTTTTGGTTAATAGTACCTACGATTATTCTTGAATTTCTTGCTATGTTACTCTTTTTTGCAGCCGCTCTACTATATAAAATGTTCGGTTATGGCAATTTTGCAGCTGGCTTTCATCTGAATAAACAACGTTATGGAGGCCGACAGGTACTTGGACAACCGTACAGAATGAATACCTCAGGATTCATGGGAGGAATGGGACCACAAGGACCATCGCCTAGTCTTGGTGAACTACTGATATCATCATATCTATCTCCGAAATTGCCTTTACGATCGGAACCGTCATTGTTATCTGAATATCTCGCTAGTCGTCGATTGCAAAGTCTTAGTCCAATTATAATTCGATCTGCAGGTCCCGGTATTCTTCCACAACCGTCGATTTTAGGAGCAGGTCCATCGGCACCCATACATAATGTTACACCGAATTATCTTCGAGCAGGAGAACCCTATGGACCACCTTTCGAACCAATTATCAATCTATCAGGACAGACACTTGTTGGTCCAATTCGACGTATTAGTTAAATTTCTCGTCATTTGTTTCATATATACATATATCTTCGAGTCTATTTTCAATCATTCAAGAACGAACTGTCGCCTAAATGTTGATTATTTATTTGGTTTTTTTTTACCTAACAGAAAAAAACTTCATACTTGATTGTTTTATTTTTAATCATATAAAAAAATGCGTAGTATACTATAAAAGAGAAAAAAGAACGACAGCAACAATTCAGTCGTTTTTCACAACTAGGTTGATAAACATGATTTTTTTTAGCTCCGTAGATAATAGATTAATTTTTTCTGCTTGAAGACATTAAAGATTAATTCTTTCGTTTCTTCTACCGACAACAGTTGACTAGAGCTTAACAACGAAGTTTGCACCTCGGGATGTTCTCTATGCGCATGTATACCTATCATGTTATTAATTATCTCCAACGTGCTCAATAATATATTTGCTAATAATTTCAAATTCTTGTTATTCTTTCTCCTGGATATGAAAAACACGAACAAGAAAAGTTTATTTTTAAATATTTCCAGTCGATATTGTCTATAAATCAAATTACAAATTTTCATTCAAATCGGAAGTAGAAAAACAAGTGTTAACACACTTCTTCTTTTTATATTTGCTTCCATAAACTCTATGCGTAGAATCCCAAGGATCAACAACGGTAAGATGAAAAGAAGAAGAAAGCAATTGGCATAGACGTATTATTCTCGCTCTCTCAGATTTTCTTTCAATGTCGTTTTTTTTTGTGCTCATATATCATTGCATGTGTATTTGAGCATCTCATGCTCTAAGAATCATTCGGTTTTCTTTGGGTAATGTAGCATATCTATTGCATTTTTCCTCTCTATTGAACCTTGATGAATCGCCGATTTTTTCTTCTTTCTTTCTTTCTTTCTTTTTTTTTGCTTGTTGCTGTTGTTGTTGTCCTCCTAGTTTTTTATTGTGATTTTATTCAATCAAGCTCGACAGCATAAATCTGTTCCTTCATTTTCTTTTATATTCCCCAACATACAAAACAAAAGAACTTATTCTAGCTAATCACTGAATAGACACAACGATTTCTAGTGATTCTTCATTTTGTCTTTCTTGTACTCTTAATAATCATTTGACTCTAAACTTCCGTTTATCATTCCTGAGTAGACATCTCAAGTGTAACAAATTAATTTTCTCTTAAATAGGAAAAAAAAGGCAACCTCGAGACATCGACGTTATTTATCATCTAGATCAGTCGATACTAAAAATAAACACATTCAACGGTTAATATATTTCTATTTAACACACTATCTTAATCTTATCTAACTGCTAGTCTTCAAATATGCTAATTAGACACTTGTTATGTATATGAATAAGAATAAAGGTCAGATGTTCTTGTACGTTAAGACAGAAAAAAACGTTTTACGAATGTAAGTTAGTTTTTTAATATTTCCAACAGATATTCATCATTGTGTCATTTGTTATTTTTTTGTCCTTAGGCAATGTGCAATCGTTGAACAAACAATGAGTAACGCATACAAATGCATTTTTCGGATAGAAATCAGTTTCCCGATAAGTGAATTTATCAATCTGCGTTTCTTTTTTTCTTCTTCTTCTTGTTATTCTATTGTGTGTTATTCGTATGTGACTCCGTGTTTTTTTTATATATCTATATATGTTATGGATGAACAGTTGCGCAAGATAAATCGAGAAAAAGAAAAACGAGATGTATCGATGTATGAGAGCGACATATCTACTCAGTTTCCTTTCTGTTCTTTTTCTTTATTGTAAGTGTCGTCTTTCTTGTTCGTTCGATTTTTGCTGATAGATTTCGAAATAAGATTAGCGCGCAAGTGTCTATGTATGTGCACGCTAACGTTCTTATTCGGTTAGCAAGTGCCATTGATGAAATCTCATTTTTCAAGTTCTTCGCTTCTCTTTCTAGTCTTTCTCTTTTTCAAAGAAAAAAGATCATTCGTTGCGCTTTCTCCTTTTGAAGGAAGAGAGAGAACGAGAGAACGAGAAGATAATATTCCAACATTTCGATATATCTGTATCTACATGCTTGTACTGTCAAATGTCCTTGACATCATCAAGGCACCATCATGAATCTGGTAGATTGGACAACATCACGTTATCACGTCCTTTTTTTATTCGTATATCTATAAAGAAAGAAAACTCGAAGTCTAGGCGACAATTACAAAATTTTCTTTATGCATGCAACAGTTAATCATCGGAAAAATGTATATTAATAAATTTGAAGTGTAAATAAGGATGCGTTTTTCTTTAACGAGAGAGAGAGAGAGAAGAGTACGCAGAACATTCTATTCGATTTTATTCCTCTCGTTTGTTTTTTGACGATGTCATGATCATCATCAGCATCAGTTTTCGGAGTTACTTCTTTGAGTTTTCTTTTCTCTTGTTTTTCTTTTCTTCTTTTGTCGGAATCAATGTAGAGATCGATTGGTGTTGACACGGACATCCTGGCATTGTAAACTCGTTGAATATAACTTTGTCTTACATCCGATTTTTTATTGTAACTATTCATCTGGAGGATTTCTTTTAGACGAAGAAGAAGGAGGAGGAGCAAAATAAAAAAGAAAACACGGAGCAATGTTGGTGACAACAAATTATTGGATTCAATCGAATAGTCAAAATGAAACTAACATTATCATCCCATATACAACAAATCCACATAATTATACAGATGTTTCAACGGAAAATCAGCCATTATGGATGAGTTTATCATTGATTAGCAGTAAGTGTTGAACTTTTTTTCTTGAGAAAAAGAATTGAAGTGAAACATTTTCTCGAACAACGGAAATTCTAATAATTGGTTTACTAAACTAAATATATACATCAGACTAATGAATAGAATAAATAATAAGAAAAACTTAAATTATAAGTATTTGTTTTTCTGTTTAGTAATTTTCTTTACAATCGGTGGTAATAGTCTTGTTTGTATAGCTGTTATACGTGAAAGAAATTTACAAAATACGAATAATTATTTTCTAACATCATTGGCATTTACTGATTGTTTAGTCGCTTGTTTAGTCATGCCATTAGCTGTCACTGTTGAACTCATTGGACATTTTCCATTCGATGCATTAGCTTGTAATGTTTGGTTAACATTCGATGTTTGTTGTTGTACATCATCAATTTGGCATATGAGGTCTTGGTCTTTTTTGTTTTGTTGCCTTGAAATCAACTCATTTTTGTATCTCGTTCAGTGTCATGTCTTTGGATCGTTATTTAACACTTCGATATCCGTTAAAATACGGACGAAATAAACGTCGAAGTCTAATGGCATATAAAATCATCACAATTTGGTTGATATCATTTGCAATTTGCCTGCCACTATTCATTCTTGGTCTTATCGATTCATCGAATGTCTACAATGCTCAAACACGTGCATGTTTTCCTGCTCATCGAACATTTAAAATCTACGGTTCATTTGTTGCTTTTTTTATTCCATTAGTTATTATGATTGTAACATATGCGTTAACAATGTCGGCTCTACAACAAGCACATACAACGAAAAAAGAACGAACTAAACGACAGAAAAAAATGCATGCTGTTATTAATTTAGCTGCTATGGCCGTTCGATGGAAACGAGCAGTTAATACAATTGAACTACCTGATGAAAAGAAAACAATTGAAGAAAAATCAAAGCCAAATATTGAAATTATTGAAGAGAAAAAATCTAAGAAAATTACACGAAAACGTGCATCGTCATTACATGACAATCAACCAACGAAGAAAACAATCTTTACATCGAATCAACGTTTGAATGAAACATCAAAACCGTTCTCACTAAGTCAATGGAAAAAACAACAAGAAAAAGTACTCAAACCTGTCAACGAAAAAACTCGTAAGAATATAGAGAACATAAAAAATTCATTTGGAAAATCTTGATCTTTTCACAAATCTTCTATTATTTCTTTTTCTTTTTTCTTTTGTCACATAGCCGAAAAACAACATCTCGATCCGAATACGGTCGAACAAAGTCAAACACCAACAAAACGTTCCAATTCTTGTACACCCTTACTCGATGTTGAAAACAAACGAAAAGATCAACGACGTAGTTCATCTGTTCATACACTCTTACAAATACGTCGTGATTCCGCCAAAATTAGCGAAGAATTAGCTAATCTAACTGCGCAATTATCCGCATCGATGAATAATTCAGCTGCAAATAGTAAACGACCATCGTTATCCGTACCAGGTACATCACAAATGGATGAACAACATACACCAACAATCGATCAACTTCTCGCTGAAACAACTATCAATCAACCGATTATTATATCGACATCATCATTTCTTTCGGTCAATCCAAAGAAACGTGGTCGTTCACATAGTGCCGATATACGTTTGCCAATATTCGAAATAAGCAATCCACCATTAACACAACCTATTCCTAATCTTTTAATAACTCATGATAGCACACAAAATATAACGACAAATGATTTTCAATCATTAAAAGAACAATTAACATTGAAAACTAAATCTCAACGAATTAAAGATTGGATTAAACTTGCAACATCATCGACAGTTCTCAATCAAACATCTGACAAAGATTCAACGAATATACAAGCACGTTGTGCATCAGCTGTTAATGTCACAGAAAATACACCGATGTTAACAGCTAGTCAACAATGTTTTCCTCCATTAACTAATATTAAACGACATTTTCCTCGTATCGAACAATTATACGGACAAACATCGATTCCAACATCAAATCTACGTACACAAAATCATCTCGCACTTGATGAACATGTTGCATCGGCTCAAAATTTCGCCATTCTTCAACGAAGTAGTGTCTGTTCAATAACATCATCGGCGTTAAACGCTCGTCTACTTCGATATAATCGTCCGAGTACATCATCATCAATCGGTTCGGCTTCACAACATAGCGCCATGCTTCGTAAACGTCCGCCACGTTTAAACGATGGCATGTCACAAAATAGCTTTCAAATGGTTTCATTAGACACCGATGATTCATCATCATGCACATCGAGTCTAACACAACATTCCGTTAATTCACTACGTTCAGCTCTAGCCGGTACAAATACGAATCAGTCATCAGCAAAGAAAATCTTTTCATTGTCATCACGTAAAAAACGTCAACGTTTCAGACACAGTCTCAAACATACATCGGGCAATGAGCGTAAAGCCATGCGTGTTCTTCTAATTATCTTTTCAATATTTGTCATACTTTGGACACCTTTTTTTATTATTAATTTACTTTCATGTTTTACCGAAGAGATACATCCAATTCTAATGTCCGTTGCAACATGGTTAGGCTATTGTTCATCATGTGCCAATCCAATTATATATACGATCTTTAGTCGAGCTTTTCGTCGAGCATTTTTAGATATTCTAACATGCCGAAAAGTTATTCCAACACATCGTGCATCTCAAATGTATCGTCCATCGGTTGGATCAATGACATTGTCTGTTGGACGAAAACTATCAGGACCTAGTAAAACTCAAACAGATTTTCGTTAATTTTGTCAGATGTTTAAAATTCGTTTTTTGTACGAATATTTTTTTTTGCTTTTTTTCTCATTTATTTTAGTTTTAGTTTAGATAACATGAAAACAAAACAGAAAAGTCATTTGTCTTGTTCACTGTCTAATGAGTTTTTAATTTGAAAAACACTCACGCATGACTAACCAAGTATTTGACCAGATGGTATCCATCTGGTACCAGAAATTCATATAGGAATATGTTGTTGATTTGACATTTTCTGTATTTCAATCGAAATGAGTGCAAATAAGAAATCTTCGAATGGAATGAATCTTGCACAATTTGTTTCCAATATACCTGTGCGAAAGAAATTAATCGATCAAAATGATCGAGATAAATTCGAATGGAATCAAGTATGTATTGAAATCAATCGATTTGTTTGCCATTGAAATTAAATTTTTCCTAGTGGCAAAGTGCAACAAAATCGATGAATAACGAGGAAGCACCTGTTAAAGAAAAACATGTTCGAAGTACGTTTATCGAGAGATAGACAATCTTTTTTGTCTACTGTCGTTGTTTAGATCTTATTTTGGGTACATTTCGTCTCGAAGGCTCGAAATTATTCTGGTCAATGGTTGTTCGAATTCAAATCGAATCAAATCCGATTATTTCTTGGAAATTCTCTTTTCTTACACATCGTTTATTAAGAGATGGACATAAGAATGTAAATTTCTCTCGATGTTCTTTGTTAACTAACTAAGATTGAATACTTTTTTCAAGGTTATTTCGGATACAATTTTATTAATAAATTATTTCGAACAATTAGCTAAATATTGGGTAATTCGACTAGAGAGAAAACTGTTCGATTGCGAAAGATTGTTTTAGAGTGGTTTACAACAACAATACGGTCTATTAACGTATCGTTATTGTCATTTGTTAATATTTAAATTAAAATTTCATCGACAATATACAATGTTTAATGGCAATTTAACATTCTGTGATTCATCACAAACAATTCAACTATTATTTCAATCGAATACGAATTCCTATATGGAGTTAACTAAAGAATTCTTTGAGTATTTAGAAGAAATCTTAAATCTTGTTCAAGTTATATTCGTTTCACTCGATCAATCACGTACGAATTCGATGACAGCAACTGGTCAATGCCGATTAAATCCGTTGATTGTTTGCATTCAAGATTCGAGTATTATTTACGATTATCTCGTTAAACTCATGTTCAAACTTCATGAAAGTCATTATGGAAAATCTCTATCGAACAAAAGATAAACGATATGTTTGATTTAGATGTTAAGAACGAGACATTGCAACCTCAACGAGAACGATTAGATGAACAATTTCGTCGAATGAAGAAATTCTATAATCAAGTATCAAAATTACAATATTTCAAAAGTCTTATTCAAGTACCGAATTTACCTGAAGTAAATTTGTTGATAAATCGCAAACACGATTCTTCTCATTCATTTATTCATTCAATAGAATCCGCCAAATTTCGCTCGAAAAGATGATCTAAAACAACATCAAACAGCTCTTGCAATTGTTCATTCAGGAGCAGAGATGACTGGCGACTTGCTTGTTGATCTATCGGATAATTCATCAGCACGATTAACCGGTAGTGTTGATCTTGCGAATCGGTTTGTTTGTTTTTTAAACAAATTCTAATACTTTTTTTTTATTTCCGTTTTAGTCCAAAAGAAATCTCCGATCTCGAACAACGACTCATGCAGGTAGATTTGTTCGCATGAACAATTTCATTTAAAATTCGAAATTAATTTAGTATGACACGATGTTGAAACAAAATCGTTCGGAAACCGATGATCTACATCGAACGATCGCTGCACGTGATGCTGAATTATTAATAGAGAAAAATGTTTGATTGAAATTCGAACTAAAACAAACTTCTGAATTGTTTCTTTTAGCAACGTTCGCAACTCGAAGAACAACTTCGTCAACAAATCGAAAATCAAAAACGTTTAGAAGAAATGCAAACGATCGAACGTAAGATTAATTTATAATTTTCAAAGTTCTTCGAAATCTGTTTGCTTCAGATCAAACGAATTCCGATGAGAAATTCAACCAATTACGACAAGAACATCTAACTGTTCTACATCGAGAAAATGATCTTCAACAGAAGCTAACCGATGCAAATAATCGATTAAGTCAATTGAAAGACGAAGAAAAAGTAAAAATTGAATGTACTGTTGTCAGATTTATTTGTTGTTTTTAATTTTTTAGAAAAAAGAAAATCAATTTTATGAAAATTCACAAAAATTAAACGAAGAAATTCATCAATTACGTCAAACAAACGACGTAATGAATTCAGTTTTTCGTCTTTAATTCACTCTGTCGAGTTTCTAGGAATTACAAGATCGAATACAAGTTCTAACAACCGAACGAAATGATTATCAATCATTAAACGAAAAAATTGAACAGGATAAACAAGTATTTTTTCTCCAAATCTATTCATTGTCAATTCTCTAGTCGAAAATAGAATGTCGAAAAACGATATCAACAATTAGAAAATGATAAGACACGTTTAGATCAGGATAAATCGCGTGTTGAAAAACAATTGAAACAAAGCGAAGGTTCAAAACAGAATCTTGCTGTTAAAAATCGAGTAAATAAGTTCTCTTGTTTGTTTTTGAAGCTATCGAATAAAAAACAATTATTTTTCAAGGAAAATCAAGAAGATCTCATGGATTTAATACATGAACGAGAAATTCTCGAAGAAAAACTTCTCGATTACGAACAAATCAATCGAAATCTAATCAACAAACAAAAACAATTAACAATTAATCATGAAAGTATCATCAACAATATCAATAAACAATACAAACGTATCGAAATTCATCGATAAAGTTTTCGTAGAAAAATTTTTTGGCTATTTTGTTGATAGATTCGATTTTAACTCATTGTATTAATCAATTACATGACGCAGTTGAACGAAAAAATGAGGTTAAAGTATCGACTAACACCAATCATCGTCAATTGATTATTCAAAGTGGAAAAACTTTACATGAACTTTGGAAAAAAACGACTCAATCCGGTGAAAACGATAGTCTACTAGCATTTCTCAATGAATGTCTTAATCTCACGACGAATATGATTGATTTTATTCGAACAAATCCAACAAATGATTCGAAAAACTTGATCAATATCTGCATTGATCTATTTACAAGTTATCAAAATGGTATGTTGATTGATATTGTTTTTGTAATGATTGTAATTGATATGTCTATTCAGGATCAATGGATATCGATAACAAGTCGAACGAATTTCTTGAACGATTGAAAAAATAGAAGATTCGCTTTTTTTTTCTAAATAAAATTGGGATATGGTTCAATTAATCGACTTGCACTCTTCGTTTCTTTTTTTGCATCGAGTGCTTTTTTTCTTTCGTTCATCTTCACGAATGTTTGATTGATCATCAACGAACAAAAAAGAAGCGAGAAAGAGAGAAACAATGTACTTTTACAAATAAAGAAGATACGCATTCAGTTGTATCAAAACCTTGGCGAAACTACCAGTAAAAAGGAGTGGCTTTCTTTTTTTCACGTTTAACCTTCGAGAATCGGTGTTTATCATAATATAACACATTCAAGGAAACTCAGATATATAAGTACAGACGACAAAAAAAAATTTCTTTTTCATCTATAATTTACAATGAAAATTTTCGTTGTTATTTTGACATGGTTGTCCATTGCATTCGTAAGTCGAAATGAAGAACAAATCAAACGTGAATTTAATAAATCATATTGATTTAGATATGTGAAACAACATTACTCTGGCGTATTAATATTGATCCTCCAGCGTATCTGCTCGGTACGGTTCATCTACCCTACGAATCCATATGGCCATCGATATCCGATGAAGCTAAAGCAGCTTTTTATAACAGTACACATTTTCTGCCAGAATTCGATATGACAAATTTATTTTCATTTACACGACTTCGTGGTTGTATGAGTAAATTTATTCCACCGAAAGCAAAGAATTTACTCTCAAAACGTAAAATGTTTTGTATTTTTGTTTTTCACAAATTGACCTTTCTCTTTGCAGTCTACATGTCGAAATCAGGCGGTCCAGAATCAATATTAGATATTTATTTAACACATCAAGCTCGACGTATGCATAAAGTTGTTAGTTCTTTAGAAAGTGTTGAAATCTATTGCGAAGTAAATCAATCGAAATCTCTTATTTTCATCATCGAAACTATTTTTTTGTATTATTAGTTTTCGAAATTTCAACTCGACAGTTTACTATCGAATTTAACATCAATGCCCAGTTCCGGAATCGGCGAAGACGAAAAGGAGATTATGAAACAAGCTTATAATTGTGATTTAAATTCTCCAGACGAATTATTTCCGATTAGTACATCGTTTTTATTCGATGAAAAAATAGCTCAATTTCAACAACGTTTACAAGATATCGTCAGACGACGAGATACTAAAATGACGCAATTAATTGATAGTTTACTCAAAGAAGGTTCATCAACAAATCGATATTTTTTTGCTACTGGTTTTAGTAAGTCAACTTGAGGAATTAGAAACAAATCGATGAATTCTTTGTATTCTAGTACATTTAATGGGTGCTGACGGTATTGTTGCTCGATTGAGACGAGATTATAAATATTCAGTTACACGTCTATGTACTGATCCCGAAGGATTCAGGTTCGAATTTTGTCAGAATTGATATTCAATTGAGTTTTTCTTTTTAGATCGACATTGGGCTGTCAAGGACCTAGTTGGTGTGATGCAAATAATCGAAATTAATCTAACGATCGATTTTTATGTGTTTTCTTTTCGTTTTCTGTAGTTTTTAGTGGTTTGATTTTGAAATAAATTAATTTGAAAGCGCGTAACATTCATTATGAATGCTCGACTTGAAAAACTTTGTCTACCTCGTTATCAACGAGATCCAATTTTTAAATTCTGGCAACCAAGTACGTAATCGGTCAACGAAAGACGAGAAAATAATCTAAAATTTGAAATTTTAGATGCCAAATTAGAAAAAATTCATCCGCCTATTTTCTGGAAAGGTTTTGATGCGAAACAGATCGATTCGAAAGTTGAAATCAGTCGAAATAATCAAAAATCACCACCAGAACGTTCATGTTCAGATGCTTGCTATTATACGACGTTGATTGATAAGGAGTATCGTATTTATGTCGATTATGAACATGAAGATATTCAACATGCGATGTGGAAAGAATCGATTGATGATCAATCTCGAAGTATTCAAAAGGAAAAATCGATTTATTTACAAATGAATATGACGAAAGAGAAAGATTCGATGCGTGAAATCAATGATTTCAAACGATCGAAATCGGAAATATTGACAAGGCAATTTTATCATCGGAAATATTTTGTAATAAAACGAACGTTCTTCTAGTTTTTTTTCTTTAAAATTTATTTTGTTTAGTTGCCTCGATGTTTACGAGAACATACGTTGAAAAATCTTGTAAAAATATCAAAAAGTGGTCAAATCGAAATCGAAATTCTCGGGCACTTTATTCTCCATCCGGTAGAACTTCTTAAATAGCAAAATTATCATAAAATATGTTTTTAGAATGAACTATCAAAAAATGAAATCGAAATGTTCGAATTAACATCCGATTTCGGCGATATCTATGAAGGACATATTCTTCGTATAAATTCTGATAAACTTATCATGTTATTATCTTCAACCGATCATTCCTATATCAAACTTTCATCATCAAATCATATTCCGAATATGATTGATAAACCAGTCGGTGTATTTGAAGAATTCATTCTCGAACACGTTCGAAAATATTTGCAAACGAATGCCAATGAATCTGTTGACGATATTCGACGGATCGAAATCGAAATTGAACCAAAAACAGATTCAGCTCAACATCGAGTTAAAGTCTATTTACTGTCGGATGAGGATTGTATTGATGAGTTGTCATTTGAAATTCCTCTAAACGAAGATTTTCAATCGAATCTTCAGTTTTTACAAGGTATTAATGAAAAATCAATGATTGAATCGATTGAAGATAAACTTCAACAGTCGAGTTCGGATGATTTCTCATGGGACTTCGAGACGATTGATGCAATGCAGGAAATGTTCAATGTTTATGCGAAAAAAAGTCTGTCAAACTATGGACGAGAACAATGCATACGATTAGGAGTTGAATATAATTTTGATGATATTTTGGAAAAACTTGATAGTGAAGAAATCGAAATTGATGAAAAGTTAATTGAACAAATTCAACAACGATTAAAATCACAAATGCAAACACGTTTAATGGCAGAAACAACTGCGCAAGTTCTGTTAGCAGGTCCAATGAAAAAGAAAAGTAAATTGTTTATCGATCAATGAGAAATAGAATCTTAAGTTTTGAAGAATATTAGAAATCGAATTTGCTGATAAACAAGTGATCGTTTTGGACCATTATCGAACAATTTTCATAACGAAATCGGACGAATCTGTAAAAATGAAAGACACACAGTGTCATCCGAATCAGATTATGTATCACGAAGAAACTAATGGCGGACCAAGACGATTTGATCGATTCTCGATGGCAATCGATTCATTGACAATCTTAGCACGTCGACAACAAAGAAAACGATTAGCTATGGAAGACGACGAAGCAGAATCTCAAATCGAATTAGGCAGTGGCATTCGTCAGTTACAAACAAATGAAAACGAACAACAAAGTCAAAGATTTGTTTTTGAATGTGAACAAAATCAATCATCATCTCGTAGTTTATCGACGGATGATCTGAGTCATACGATTGATACGAAAAGTTACAATAAATCCGCACAAATCGAGCAACAAAATTTGAAATACATAGGAAATCATCGAATTAAACGACGACGAAATCGATCGCCAGCTCACTATGAAAAACATAGATTAAACCACAAACAACACTTTCAATCGGTGACAAAAACATCTGAAAATCCAAAACGACCAGTGTTCTTCCATCCATATGATATAAATAGCAATGCTCTATCAAAAGACTCGAATACATCCGTATCAGTAGATGAAATCTATCAATCAGAATCGTCCCAATTAATGTAAGAAGAAAATTCGAAGACTATTTCCTTGAATCAATTGATTTATAGTGCATCACTAGATCTCGCACGTATATTCATCAATTTTCTTCATCTACAAAAAGATGTTGCCAATGAAATGGCAACAGAGATTATCACAGCTCGACAACGTTTAGTTTCACAAATTTCAATCGATGATCGTGCATCGATCAGTTCAGAAATACTGCTGGAAGACGAAGAAGATGTTGTTTCTGAATTAATTCAAAAGCAAAAATCCAATCCAAGATTTATTATGGGCCGTATTACATCATATCTATCGACAGTTGATTGGCGAGTATTTTTTCATATTACAAAACATTTCTTACAAAATGGTTTGTTATTTTTTATCATACATAAAGATAACGATTTTGTTTTCATAGACGGAATCGTCACTCGTCATGCTCTAGAATTTTCATCTGCATTAACCATGGATTTAATGTCCGTTTCATAATAGACAATTATATGATTGTTTGAATGTTTTTCATTTTAGTGAGGATAGTGTTTATCGAACCTATTTTCAGCTAAGATGGTGTTCAAATAATAAAAAAATTGAAGATTATATTGAAAATATAATGATCGAAGATTTACTCAAGAAATCAGTTGATCGATTGAGAAATCATCTTCAATTAATTGATCTACCTTTATTAGAAAATATAACACTGATTCAAATATTAAAAAAATATTCAGGAAATGATCTTGCTGAAGAAATTCATTCGATGTATCGATATCCAACACCAACAGATCGTGATCCTTGCATTTGGTTTTCTATTGGTAAATAAATTTAATAAACTAACTGACTAACATTTGTGTTCTCAGATATTCTCATTAAAATCATATCTTCATTGACAAATGATATTTTAAATCGAGTGAATGATCATCATTTACTTGACTATGCGAAACTGGAAAATATTCTTATATCATACTTTCGGAAAATTGAAATTATTACAAAACAAAATCAATTAACTATGGATTCGGAGAATAGAAAATCTCTATTGCATTTAATTGATTTGAATCAAGCACCGAAATTTATTTCTGGGCAAGCTTTTAAAAGATTTCATCTTAATAAACACAACGATAATATTCAAACATTTAAAGATTTATTTCTGGAAGAAGTTTCGAAAAAAGTATAGATTTCGTTTTGATTTTCATGAAGAAACGCTTGTTGTTGAGTAGAACATCGAACGAGAGAAACCACCATATGTACCATTGAATATGAATGATCTGGTCGTTCGAGAAAAACATCGTGTAATAAGACCTTCGTCTTGGATTATAGCTAAATATCATGGACGATGGAAAGGACAAAGATCGCATTTGAATAAAGAAAATTTAGGAGAACATTCATATCAATTAGATGAACTGATGGATTCGACAAATCGAGATGATCTTCCCGATGATGTGCGTAATCTATTAGACGATATAATTAAGAATTATGGTGCTGAAGATGAAAATTCGACTTTAACATCGTCAGCAGAAGAACAACGACGACAACAGGAGAACTTAACAGAAGAAGATTTAGCACGATTAATCGAAAATGCTATTGATGCTGTTGGTAAATTCGATGTTGTTCATAATATCGATCATCGAGATTTGCGAAACAAGAAAACAGACAATGATCGATTGGCTGAATTTTTTAAATATGCTGGTCGACATGGAGTACCAAGACGGCATTGCTCATATGCATGTGTTTTCTTATTTATTGTAGGTACGTTTGTTAGACGATGTGTTAGACGAAGCTAAGCAACGTTCTAATGATCCGAAAATTTATATTCCATTGGCGGTTGATTTGCTAAAAGAACGTTTGAAACGAGGTGGTGCAAGTCAAATATCGAAAGATGACGATCGATTCGGTCATATATTAGAATCATTGTTAGCAGCGACAAATGATGAACCGGAATTGATAAAAACAATTCTTAAAAAGAAATCTACTATAAAAAAGAAGCCAACAATTGATTCATCTATTGAACATGAAGTTCATCGAACAACTTCATCAACTATTCGACAGACTACTGGTCTTACTGTTGCTCAACTTATCGTTCTTATTAGTCAAAACAATGAAATACCGTTGAAATTAACCGAAACTCAAATTGAACAGTAAGTGTTAGCGATAGATGGCAATCCTATACAAACATAGTACGAGAATATAATTGTCCTCTTTTTGGTGGTTATTCCCGTAAAAAGCAAACGTGACGAATTATAGAAATGCATTTCTGTAGATATCTTGAGGATTCAATTCCACATTTTTCGAATAATATAACAAACTTATAAGCCGCCAACAAACAACCCTAGATGCTAAGCTCGCAGACTACAATTGATGATAAACAGAAAACGCCATCGTAATGGACACCACACATACACTTCAGCCGCTGGACATTGCATTTTTAAAGTTAAGCAACATCTTCACATTATGTGATGTTATCAACAATGTGTATATGGAGGGGGAGATTCATTTATTCCACCCAATTTTGTTTTATGTTATCGAATCATGTTTTGTAATTACAAAGCTAACCATATAAAACATCACTTGCACTTTACTCGACCGAAATAAATTATGTAAAATGAAATAAATTTATTTTTTATTTTTCATCCTAGAATCTGCGAGAAACAGAGTGTTTCGAAAGCAGAAATAAAAGCTTATGTAAACAAAGCTAAAAAATCAAACGAAATAAATACTAAATTTGTATTGACTGAACAGCAACTTGTTCAAATAGCTCTTGAAGAAAATATCTCTCTAACAGAAGGTATCCTCACACAGGATATTTCCTTGTCTACATTCGTTTTTAATATAGTTGAAACAACAAAAAATCGATTTCGATTGAATGAAACTCAAATTCAATCATTGATTAATTATTTGAATGCAAATAACTGTACATCAAATCAACATGAATTAGCACTTATGCTTAATCTCGATCAATTTATTGAACTATGCTATCGACAACAAATCGACATCAATACTCTCATTGAAAATCAAAATTTAACTAAAAATTCACAAGAGAAATTCTCTCTTACATCGATGCAAATTGCAGATTTAATTCAACGAAATAATTTCGATGGGAACAAATTAAAGATTATTGAAAAACAGTTGAAAGCACAACATTTCTATTTGAATCCATCTCAACTTGCTTATTTATTTGTTAATTGTCGTTCAACTCACAATGTCAAAACCGAAGGATTGTCTGTTAGTCAACTCATAGCCTTACATATGTTGCAACAATCAACACATTTTTCTTTGACTTACGATCAAATCAAATACATAGCTTTACAACAAAGTAAATAGGATCATATATGCATGGAAATAATTCATCATTATATTCGTAGATATGAGTTTGGAACATTTTCAATCATTAACTAGTTGGCAAAAGCCATTTGAATTGACCGACGATCAATTAATTTATATTGCTCAAGAAAATCAAATACCAATAGAATCAATTCATCGAGATAAAAAATCGATCATACTTAATCAAGAGCAACTGTGCAGTCTAATTCAACAGCATAGATGTTTGAATGTCGAGCAGATTTTCTTCTTAGCAAAATCTTCTTCTCTCACACTGGATCAATTAGTAACATGTGCAACTCAAAATTCAAAATCAAGCGTACCTTCGAAATTCACTCTCAGTGATGATCAATTTCGAAGTTTACTACATTCGAATTCAGCTTCAAAAACAACACTGATTTCACAAGCATCTGCAGATATTCAAATTCAATTACCATCTTCTCTTGCTGAGCTCTTAGCAGCTGCTCACAAACGACTACAATCAAGTGTTCAATCTCATGCACAAACAACAGAAATCATATCTAATTCCATGTTAGAACGTAATCAAATCAAAGATCTAATACGTCAATCAAGTTTACATGCTACTAATGATATAACAATTCCATCGTTTGTTATTGATCTTTTAAAAACTAGTCCAATAACTGAGGAAACTTATAAATCAATAGAACAAAGTGATGAAGTGAAAGATAATAATTTATCCGAAGAAGTAATTGAACGTATTCGAACTCGTGAACTTACTTATCCTCAAATTCAACGAATACAAACCACATTTCTCACACCTACATTGGTCAATGAATTCAAGTCTAATCGTCTTTCTCCACAAATTCTCGATGCATACAAAAGTCTATCATCATTACAAACTGTCAACAAAATTCGTTCGTCAATAACACAATCGAATCCAATCGTGATCTATCCTGAATCATCTATACTTCGACAGCAAATGCTCGATGAACTTCGTACATGTGTAAACACTCAATTAGTTGAATTGAAAAATGAATACAATATCGAACCAATCAAAGGTATATTTTCTATACTGAATTGATTTTATTTAAGCAATGTTTTCGTTAGGCCAAGCATCGATTCAACAAATCACAGCTAAACTTCGAACAATGGAAATAACGAAAAATCTCGAATTATTAATCGATCGACAAATCGATGAAATTGACGTTCTGAATATTCTCGAAGGTCATGCAAATCATTTTCTTATTCATACAAAAGTAGAAACTGATCTAGTCGAACGAAATAGTCAACTTCGATCAAATCGAATCAATGAACGAATTCAATTAGTTCATCTTCTACAAAATCATATCGAAACTGAACGATTAAAACGTATAACGCTAATTCTTTTAATACGTGCAAAAAAAGAGGAAATTGATTATTTGCTTAGGACCATTGACTTCGAATGAATTATCAGCTCTAGTTCTCGAAGATATTCCCCAATTCGAACAAATAACAAATGTTCATCTTACCGAAGATGATTTGAGAATTATTTCAATGCATCGATTTGCATCTCTTGAACAGTCTCTCACTCGACAGTTAACAGAATCCGAATATCGTCATTTACTTCAAACGAATTCACCGATTGATTATATCGAACAGGAGATCTTGAAACGACCGTTAACCAAAGAAGAACGTGTCGAACAAGACGAACTGAAAGTGAAATCAACAACCGAAGTAAATATTTATCAGGATTTTGTTTGATAAATATACGTGATAAAATAGACTCTCCAACAACGAGCAGAACTTGTTGACAATTATGAAATTCTTCATTCGATAACTCCAACGATTATTCGAATTGAAAATGAACTCAAACGTTCGTTAACCATCGACGAAAAGAAACGTTTAGTGCAGGATGATTATTCGATGATTCAATTTGATCGATCATCTCGAGAGATTCTTCCAACAACAATAGTCGAACAAACGCAAGATAAAAATATTTCAGAAAATATAACTAAAATAGATGATAATCTTGAGAAACCTATTGAATCTCTGCATAAAAATCGATCTACTGATAAAGAATTACGCGATGTGCTTAGCGAACATGAACATGAAAATGATACTGAAAAAGAACTGGATCATCCATTGGTAAACGAACATGATAGATCTTTTTATATTAAGGCTGCGGATGTCTTTGATCAACCAACTTCTCCACTAGTGGATAACACAGTTGAAAAATTGGAAGATATTTCAGAACGACCAATTCAATCTGCTGAAAAGGAAATTGAACAATTGGAACGAAATGTTAGCTCGTCAAAAACTGAAGAAACCAGTCCAATTCTTCAACGACGTTCGACACACGACGAACTCACCGACAAAGAACTCGATCAACAAAAAGAAAACGAAATCAAACAACTACCAATCTATCGAATTCGATATTTCGAAAAGATTTTCAGTGAGTCCAACATCGCCATTCATAAGACAACAGAGACCTTAATTTTCAATTAAAATTAGATCGTCGATTGTCAACAAATGAATTACTTCGTTTTGCTGATGATCGTTTCGAACCTCTGTCTCGTTTGCTCAGCGATGTCATGAAATCCGAGCAGATCCTTGATCTTTCTGCGGGTCGATACGATAAAATCGAACGATTTTTTCAACGTCCGTTGACGCCAAAAGAAAAATACGATTTAAACAAAAGTATTTTACAAGCTCATTTGAAATATTCGAATGATCTCGCTGAATTGGAATATATTATTCAACGACGATTGACAGAAAATGAACTACGAACATTAGCCGATGGCAAATTTGGACGAATCGAAAAACATTTAGGAAAACTATTGACAGAAAAACAATTGAGAAATCTTTTGCAAGGAAAAGATGATCCATCGTTGATTGAAGTCGATGATTTAGTTAAATCTTGGCAACGAAAATATCAAGATGATAGTCAACGAACACAACGAATCGTAACGAAACTTCTCGAACAACTCGATCGAGAATATCATGAACAAGAAAAAGACAATCAGAAAACTGAAACAAAGCCTGTGAAACCCGCAACTCCTCGATCATCGTTACATGAGACACAATCGAATATGAAATTCGAAGAAATTACATCGGATTTATTAGAACAATTGAGTGAAGATGTACGAAAACATGCAGTTGTAAAAACACCTGATGATAAATCAGACATAATATCAAAAGAAGAAGAAGAAGAAGGCCAATCAATATCAGATAAAGAAATAACTCCTAATTCGATTACTTCACTACCTACTCGAGAAACAGATTCAATCAAAGCATTTGAAAGTCCAACAAGAATAGTCGAACAAATTTCTGATAAAGAACGTATTGAAGAAATCACAAGTGTCAATAATCTCATCGAACAGTTTCTTGCCGAAGTTGACAAACCTTTCGTAAAAAAACCTTCATCTTCATCGTTACCATGGTTATTCGATCGTAATGAGCCTATCGATGATCGACCATCGATTCCTAATGTACGGCGGTCAATTGAAACTCATTCGAAAGAAGATATTTTCCTTGGTTGGTCGTTATTTAAAAGTATCGATCGACCAGAATTAGGTTTCAAACAAGAAAAACCACGCATGGTTAAAGTCAAACATATCGCTCAGACATATGTCGTCGGTATTCCCGAAGAATATGCTGATTCCAGATCGAAAAGTTTGATATCTTTCGAATTGTCTTTATTCAAATTGACTACTATTAGTAATTGCAAATAAACTCTATCGAGGCGAAACAATTCGTTATACTTCATCGAAATCACAAATCATCAAAGAAATGAATGAATTCATTTCGGAAACAATACGTTTGCCAATAATCAACGATGCAACTGTAAATTAAAATTCACATTTTTCTTCAATCAATGATCGTATTTTTCTTTTAAAATAGCATTTCATTGTTCCATCACGAGCGTATATGGATCTCATTCAACCGATTGTCACACACGAATCAGAGTTAATCGAAATCGAAGACAATGATCTACAAGTACAGAAGAATACGTCATTGAATTCGTTTTGTTTTCTTCATATTTTTTGTAAGATGCGTGAGTCGTTTGAAACGATTGAATGGTATGAAGAATGTATTCAACGTAACATTCAAGTTCACGCACAGATTCCAATTGGTTCTCAATCATCGATTGTTTATTGTCATACGGGTCGTCGAACGATTATGACGCCGATGAATCGAGCTGAACAACGAAAGATATCGAAATCTGCTCGAAAACAAACAGATAACAGTTCGACATTTCATGTTGGTCTAATGGAACGCATTAGTCAACCGATGTTTGCAAACCAATCTATTGAACCGCCATCGATTGCTCGAACAGTGAGCGAACAAACGGATTGTTTTCTTTTTCATCGATTAATAATTCTTTTTTTTTAATCTTAGGTAACAGATTTAATTATGCATACAGTGACAACGAGTAAAAAAACAGATCTATTAGAAGCATTAGATGATCTATTTTCGGACGAAAATCTTGATAAATATCAAATGACAGAAACTCATTGGCAAGATATATTTCTCATTCTATTGAATTCTTATCTTCGTTCGAATTCAATCAATCGAAAAGAAATTTTCCAACGTTTAACGGATAAACTTCATGAATTAAGAAATAAAGACTATGCACGAGCATCGTTCAACGATGAGATTATCAAAGAAAAACAACCAGCACCATTTCATTTCGGTAGATTGTTATTAGTTTCAGCTTAATAATGTCGATCCATTCGAATAGGTTTACGATCACCATCGAATAGTTTGCAAAGTGGTCAAACACTCAATGAATCTGAATATAGTTTGACACCAACAACAGCCGATCGACAAAGTTTAGTTAGTCACGAAAGTCTTGTTCTACCGAGCATTAAAAATCTATCAAATCAATCACTACCGCATAATCAATCGTCAATTGAAGAGAAA
>Ga0209922_101389_pt1 | contig 23570 bp, 23 predicted proteins | sample ThiBiot_500_biof_FD_183946 | JGI IMG/M metagenome (GOLD analysis project Ga0209922, IMG submission 183946) | Wastewater bioreactor microbial communities from Cape Town, South Africa - Thiocy_expt_500_biof (SPAdes) | ecosystem: Engineered > Bioreactor > Thiocyanate-remediating > Anaerobic-Aerobic ... | reverse complement strand
AACGCTCAACGCTCAACGCTCAACGCTCAACGCTCAACGCTCAACGCTCAACGCTCAACGCTCAACGCTCAACCGGAATTTCCCCATGAAACTAGCCCTGGGCCCGCTGCTGTACTACTGGCCACGCGAGACGGTGTTCGAGTTCTACCAGGCCATGGCCGACACGCCGGTGGACATCGTCTACGTCGGCGAGGCCGTGTGCTCGCGCCGCCATGAGCTGCGCCACGGCGACTGGATGGACATCGCCCGCATGCTGCGCGATGCCGGCAAGCAGGCCGTGCTGTCGACCATGGTGCTGCTGGAATCGACGGCCGACGTTGCCGCCATGCACAAGATCGTGCGCGAGGAAGGCTTTCTGGTCGAGGCCGGCGACATGGGCGCCGTGCACAACCTGGCGGGCCAGCGGCCGTTCGTGGCCGGGCCGCAGCTGAACATCTTCAACGCCGACACGCTGGCCTGGGTGGCCGACCTGGGCGCCAGCCGCTGGGTGATGCCGCTGGAGATGCGCCGCGACGACCTGGCCGCCATCATGCCCCACAAGCCGGCCGGTCTGGAGACCGAGGTGTTTGCCTACGGCCGCATGCCGCTGGCGTATTCGGCGCGCTGCTTCACCGCGCGCCACTACAACCTGCCCAAGGACGACTGCGGCTTTGCCTGCATCCACCACCCGGACGGCCAGCTGCTGAAGACGCGCGAGAGCGAGGCCTTCCTGGTGCTCAACGGCATCCAGACCCAGTCGGCGCGCGTCTACAACCTGATCGGCGACCTGCCCGAGCTGCGCGCCCTGGGCGTGGACGTGCTGCGCCTGTCGCCGCAGTCGCGGCACATGGCCGACATCGTCGCCGCCTTCGACGCCGCGCGCCGCGCCCCCGAACCCGACCCCGAGGCGCTGCAACAGCTGCGCCCGCTGATGCCGGCCGAGCCCTGCAACGGCTACTGGCACGGTCGCTCCGGCATGGACCTGGTCACGCCGGCGCTGGCCTGAGCACCCGAGAGGAGCATGTCTTGACCACACCCACCCCGTTCACCCTGCCGCGCCCGGTGGGCGCCGTGCTGTCGCGCCTGCCGGCCTATCCCGGCTCGGTGCTGCTGGTGACCGCCATCAACCTGGCGCTGGCGCGCCAGTTGCCGGACGACGTGACCGCGCTGCTGAAGGACAAGCGCCTGTCGATCCGCGTGCGCGACGCGCGCGTGGGCTTCGACTTCACCTGGAACGGCCAGCGCTTTGCCCCCAGCGCGCCGCACGCCCAGCCCGACCTGGCCATCAGCGCCAACGCGCAGGACTTCCTGCTGCTGGCGCAGCGCCGCCAGGACCCGGACACGCTGTTCTTCAACCGCCGCCTGGTGATGGAAGGCGACACCGAGCTGGGCCTGGTGGTGAAGAACGCCCTGGACGCGCTGGAGCTGCCGGTGCTCGACCCGGCCACCTGGAGCCCGCGCGCCGTGCTGTCGCGCTGGGCGCCGGGGCTGGCCGAGCGGCTGCCGCCCTTCCCGCCGTTTTTCACGCCACGCCGATGAACACGCCCGCCGACAACGACCAGCTGCTGGTGTATTCCTGCTCGGGCTGCTCCAGCGCCGCGCAGCTGGCCAACCACGTGGCGCTGCAACTGGACCGGCGCGGCGTGGCCGAGATGTCGTGCATCGCCGGCGTCGGCGGCGACGTGCCCAAGCTGGTGCGTCTGGCCACGAGCGGCCGCCCCATCGTGGCGCTGGATGGCTGCCCGCTGGTGTGCGTGAAGAGCACGCTGGCGCGCCACGGCTTGGCGCCGGCGCGCCACTACCAGCTGCACGAATACGGCGTCAAGAAGCGCACGCACCAGGACTTCGACCCGGCGCAGGCGGCCGCGGTGCTGGCGCGCATCGAGGCCGACCTGCAAGAGCACCCGGTGGCACCCGCCCATGCCTGAGCCGCGCCGCGTCGTCGTCGGCATCTCGGGCGCCAGCGGCGCGGTGTACGGCGTGCGCCTACTGCAGGCGCTGCGCGAGCTGGGCGGCATCGAGACGCACCTGGTGGTGTCGGGCGCCGGCTGGCAGAACCTGCGCCACGAGCTGGACCTGCCGCGCCCCGCCGTCGAGGCGCTGGCCGACGTGGTGCACGAGGTGGCCAACGTCGGCGCGCGCATCGCCAGCGGCTCCTTCCTGACCGAGGGCATGGTGGTGGCGCCCTGCTCCATGCGCACGCTGGCGGCCATCGCGCACGGCCTGGGCGACAACCTGCTGACGCGCGCGGCCGACGTCACGCTCAAGGAGCGGCGCCGCCTGGTGCTGCTGGCGCGCGAATCGCCGCTGCACCTGGGCCACCTGCGCAACATGGTGGCCGCCACCGAGATGGGCGCCATCGTCAGCCCGCCGGTGCCGGCGTTCTACAAGCGCCCGCGCACGGTGGAGGACATCGTGGACCACAGCGTGGCGCGCGCGCTGGACGCCCTGGGCATCGCCAACGAGCTGACGACGCGCTGGCCGGGCCTGCCCGAAGACTCCTGAAATCATAGCTGCTGGCGCTCACCAGAAAAGCGCCGAAGACACTTTCAACTCAGACATGCCCGACCTCGACCTGCGCGACTTCCTGGCCCGGCTGGAGGCCGCGGGCGAGCTGCGTCGCATCCGCGAGCCGGTGTCGCCACGGCTGGAGATGACAGCGCTGTCCGACCGCGTGCTGCGCGCCGGCGGCCCGGCGCTGCTGTTCGAGAACCCCGCCGGCCACCGCATGCCGGTGCTCACCAACCTGTTCGGCACGCCCGCCCGCGTGGCCCGCGCGCTGGGCCTGTCCAGCCTGGCCGAGATGCGCGCCTTTGGCGAGGTGCTGGCGCAACTGAAGGAGCCCGAGCCGCCGCGCGGCATGAAGGACCTGTGGGGCCGGCGCGACCTGCTCAAGACCCTGTGGCGCATGGCGCCGGCCGAGCTGCGCCGCCCGCCCTGCCAGCAGATCGTGTGGGAAGGCGGCGAGGTCGATCTGGGCCGGCTGCCCATCCAGCACTGCTGGCCGGGCGACGTGGCGCCCCTCATCACCTGGGGCCTGACCATCACGCGCGGGCCGCACAAGCCGCGGCAGAACCTGGGCATCTACCGCCAGCAGGTGATCGGCAGGAACCAGCTCATCGTGCGCTGGCTGTCGCACCGCGGCGGCGCGCTGGACTTTGCCGAGCATGGCCGCCAGAGCCCCGGCCAGCCCTACCCCGTGGCGGTGGCCATCGGCGCCGACCCGGCGACCCTCCTGGGCGCCGTCACCCCGGTGCCCGACAGCTTGTCCGAATACCAGTTCGCGGGCCTTCTGCGCGGCGCCCGCACCGAGGTGTCGCCCGCCCTGGGCGTGCCGCTGCAGGTGCCGGCGCGGGCCGAGATCGTGCTGGAAGGCCACATCCACCCCGACCCCGACCACCCCAGCGGCTGGCAGCACGCGCTGGAAGGTCCCTACGGCGACCACACCGGCTACTACAACGAGCGCGCCGAGTTCCCGGTGCTCACGGTGGAACGCATCACCCAGCGCCAGGATGCGATATACCACAGCACCTACACCGGCAAGCCGCCGGACGAGCCGGCCATGCTGGGGCTGGCGCTCAACGAGGTGTTCGTGCCGCTGCTGCAACGCGCCTTCCCCGAGATCATCGACTTCTACCTGCCGCCCGAGGCGTGCAGCTATCGCATGGCGGTGGTGCGCATCCGCAAGGCCTACGCCGGCCACGCGCGGCGCGTGATGATGGGCGTGTGGAGCCACCTGCGCCAGTTCCTCTACACCAAGTTCGTGGTCGTGGTGGATGAAGACATCGACGTGCGCGACTGGAAGGAGGTGGTGTGGGCCATGAGCACCCGCATGGACCCGGTACGCGACACCCTGCTGATCGAGCACACGCCCATCGACTACCTGGATTTCGCCTCGCCCGTGGCCGGCCTGGGCAGCAAGATGGGCCTGGACGCCACCCACAAATGGCCCGGCGAAACGCAGCGCGAATGGGGCCGCCCGATGGCCATGGACGCCGAGGTGACGCGGCGCATGCACGCGCTGGCCGACGCGCTGGGCCTGTAGCGGCGCAGTGCCGGCGGCGCGTACCATCGCGCCATGCACCCGCCCGACCACCACGGCCCGCCGCTGCGCATTCCCGCCACCTACCTGCGCGGCGGCACCAGCAAGGGCGTGTTCTTCCGCCTGCACGACCTGCCGGCCGCCGCCCGGCAGCCCGGCCCGGCGCGCGACGCGCTGCTGCGGCGCGTGCTGGGCAGCCCCGACCCCTACGGCCAGCAGATCGACGGCATGGGCGGCGCCAGCTCGTCCACCTCCAAGGCCGTCATCGTCGCGCCCGCCAGCCGGCCCGGCCACGACGTCGACTACCTGTTCGCCCAGATCGCCATCGACAGCCCGCTGGTCGACTGGTCGGGCAACTGCGGCAACCTGTCGGCCGCCGTCGGGCCGTTCGCCATCGCCTGCGGCCTGCTGCCGCCCGGGCGCGTGCCAAACGACGGCCTGTGCGAAGTGCGCATCTGGCAGGCCAATATCGGCAAGACCATCGTCGCGCGAGTGCCGGTGGCCGGCGGCCAGGTGCAGGAGATGGGCGATTTCGAGCTCGACGGCGTGGCCTTTCCCGCCGCCGAGATCGAGCTGACCTTTGTCGACCCGGCCGACGAGGGCGAAGGCGGCGCCACCGCGCTGCTGCCCACCGGCCACGTGGTCGACCTGCTGGAAGTGCCCGGCCTGGGCCGCCTGCCCGCCACGCTGATCAACGCCGGCATCCCCACCGTGTTCGTCAACGCGAGCGACGTCGGCTGCCGCGGCACCGAGCGGCAGGCCGACCTGAACGGCGACGCGCCGGCGCTGGCGCGGCTGGAGGCCATCCGCGCCCACGGCGCCCTGAAGATGGGCCTGATCGGCGCGCTGGACGAAGCCACCCGCCGCCAGCACACGCCCAAGCTGGCCCTGGTCGCGCCGCCAGCCGACTACACCGCCGCCAGCGGCCGGCCAGTGCGCGCGGCCGACATCGACCTGCTGGTGCGCGCCCTGTCCATGGGCCGGCTGCACCACGCCATGATGGGCACGGCGGCGGTGGCCATCGCCAGCGCCGCCGCCATGGCCGGCACCCTGGTGCACGCGGCGGCCGGCGGCGGCGCGCCACGCCAGGCGGTGCGCTTTGGCCATCCTTCCGGCACGCTGCGCGTGGGCGCGCAGGCCGCGCAGTCGGCCGACGGCCGCTGGCGCATCACCGAAGTGCGCATGAGCCGCAGCGCCCGCGTGCTGATGGAAGGCTGGGTGCGCGTGCCGGCCGAGGTGCTGCGGGCCGGAGCCTGACGCGCCGCCGTCTTGCAAGAAAAAATAGCTTGCAGCGCTTTACCAGTGGGCGCCAGCAGCTATTAAATTTGAATCACCCTGGAGGTAGGCCGGTCCCGGCGGCCCATAATGGTCTTTTCGATCCGAAGGACGCCTCCATGACCTGCCACCGCCGCACCCTGCTTGCCTGCGCCGCCCTGGGCGCGCTGTCTGCCACCCTGCCTGCCGCCGCGCAGGACAGCTGGCCCACCAAGACCGTGCGCCTGATCGTGCCCTACGCCGCCGGCGGCTTTGCCGACACACGCGCGCGCAAGATCGCCGACGCGCTGGGCAAGACCCTGGGCCAGCCGGTCATCGTCGACAACCGGGCGGGTGCCGGCGGCGTCACCGGCACCGATGCCATCGCCAAGGCCACCGACGGCCACACCTTCGGCTTCGGCTCGCCCGCGCCGCTGGTCACCAACCCGATGCTGATGAAGAAGATGCCCTACGACGCGGAAAAGGCGTTCAAGCCCATCATCCTCATCGAAACCGCGCCGCTGTTCCTGTCCACCGCCCCCAACCAGAGCTTCAAGTCGCTGAAGGAACTGCTCGACCACGCCCGCGCCAACCCCGGCAAGCTGACCTACGGCTCCTCCGGCGTGGGTGGCGCCCACCATCTGTCGGCCGAGTTGCTGGCCCACCAGACCAAGACCGAAACCACCCATGTCCCCTACAAGGGCGGCGCGCTGGCCGCCAACGACCTGATGGGTGGCCACCTGGCCTTCATGTTCGAGATGGGCTACTCGGCCCTGCCCGCCATCCAGGCCGGCAAGATCAAGGCGCTGGCCGTCTCCAGCCGCCAGCGCGTGGCCGTGCTGCCCGATGTGCCGACGCTGGACGAAGCCGGCGTCAAGGGCTTCGAGTCCTACAACTGGCTGGGCATGATCGCGCCGGCCAGCACGCCCGATGCCGTCATCGCGCGGCTGAACGAAGCCGTCAACCAGGCGCTCAAGCAGCCCGATCTGCGCCAGATGATCGAGGGCAGCGCCGGCATCGTCGTCGGCGGCACGCCGGCGGCGTATGGCCAGTTCATCGCGCAGGAGCGCGCCAAGTGGGCGCCGGTCATCAAGGCCGCCAACATCACACTGGACTGAAGCGCCATGACGACCAGACAACAACTGCGCCGCCTGGCCGAGGCCCGGCGCGGCGTGCTGCTGCCGGGGGCCTTCAACGCGCTGTCGGCGCGCGTGGTCGAGGACCTGGGCTTCGAGGCGCTCTACATCACCGGCGCCGGCGTCACCAACATGTGGCTGGGCCTGCCCGACCAGGGTTTCATGGGGCTGGCCGAGATCGCCGACCACACGGCGCGCATCCGCGACGCGGTGGAGCTGCCGCTGCTGGTGGATGCCGACACCGGCTTCGGCAACGCGCTGAACGTCTACCACACGGTGCGCACGCTGGAGCGCGCCGGCGCCGACGGCATCCAGTTGGAAGACCAGGTGGCGCCCAAGCGCTGCGGGCATTTCTCGGGCAAGGACGTCATCTCCACCGACGAGGCGGTCGGCAAGATCAAGGCGGCGGTCGATGCCCGGCGCGATGCCGACCTGGTGATCATGGCGCGCACCGACGCCGCCGCCACCCAGGGCTTCGAGGCGGCGGTCGAGCGCGCCCAGCGCTTTGCCGAGGCCGGCGCCGACATCCTGTTCGTCGAGGCCGTCACCCAGGCCGACGAGATCCGCGCGCTGCCGCGGCGCCTGGCCAAGCCCCAGCTGATGAACATGGTGATCGGCGGCAAGACCCCGATCGTCGGCGCCGCCGAGCTGGGGCAGCTCGGCTACGGCCTGGTGCTGTACGCCAACGCGGCGCTGCAGGGCGCGCTGGCCGGCATGCAGCAGGCGCTGACGGCGCTGCGTGACACCGGCCAGGTGCTCGAATCCAGCGGCCTGGTGACGCCCTTTGCCGAGCGCCAGCGCCTGGTGGGCAAGCCGCGCTGGGACGCGCTGGAGCAGCGCTACCGCTGACAATGGCCAAATAGCCTTCACCTGGCGTCCGTCGAGCGCCAGCAGCTATTTAATTGATAGCTTATGCCTTGCCTGTCACGGGCTCGCGATGTCCGAGCAAACCCACCGTCATCCCCGCGAAAGCGGGGGTGACGGGAATCAGCCGCTGTCGCCACTGGCGCCCATGCGCGCCCGCGGCGGGTCTGGCCGCCCCGCGAACGCCTGGGTCGGCAGTCAGGACGCCCTGGTCTTGGTGATCGACACCGCGCCGCCCGCCTTGCCGCCCATGGGGGCGTCGCGGTCCAGGCCGGCGGCGGCCAGTCGATCGAGGTACTGGCGCCACAGCTCGTCCTGCCGCGTGCCCAGTTCGTGCAGGTAGCCCCAGGTAAAGATGCCGCTTTCGTGGCCGTCGGAAAAGCGCGGCTGCACGGCGTAGTTGCCCACCGGCGCCAGCGCGGTGATCTCGACCTCGCGCTTGCCGGTCTGCGGCACTTCCTGGCCCGGGCCGTGGCCCTGCACCTCGGCCGAGGGCGAGTACACCCGCAGCAGCTCGAACGGCAGGCGGAAATGCGCGCCGTCGGGCCAGCGCAGCTCCAGCACGCGCGACAGCGTGTGCACGGTGAGCGATTCGGGTGGCGGCTTGGGCGTGGCGTTCATGGCGGGTGGGCGCCGGGCGGCGCGCCGGATCGGATACGAAAGCGCCGATTGTGCGCCAGCGGCCACGGGCCGGCGCCGGCTCCTATACTGCGCGCACCGCCCACCCCGCCAGTCGCCCACCGTGAACACCCCCGCCCTGCAACGCGCCGTCTTCCTGCTGCTGCTGGCCGGGGTGACGCTGGCGTTCTTCTGGATCATCGCGCCGTTCTTCGGCGCCGTGTTCTGGGCGGTGGTGCTGACGCTGCTGTTCATGCCACTGTTTCGCCGCCTGCGCGCGCGCCTGCGCGGACGCGACACACTGGCGGCGGTGGCCACGCTGCTGATCTGCCTGCTGATCGTGGTGGTGCCGCTGGCCTTCATCATCGGCGCCATGGCGGACGAGGCGGCCAGCTTCACCCAGCGCGTGCGCTCGGGCGAGCTGAACCTGCCGGCCTACTTCCAGCAGGTGGTGGACGCGCTGCCGACCTGGCTGCACGGGCTGCTGAGCCGCTTCGGGCTGCTCAGCATGCAGGACGTGGGGGCCAAGCTGTCGGCCGCGCTGGTGCAGGGCGGGCAGGCCATCACCGGGCACGCGCTGGCGATCGGCCAGAACACGCTGCTGCTGCTGGTCAACCTGGGGCTGATGCTGTATCTGCTGTTCTTCTTCTTGCGCGACGGGCGCGAGCTGGCGCTGCTGGTGCGCAGCGCGGTGCCGATGCAGGCCGCGCACGCCAGCTACCTGCTGCACAAGTTCGCCACCGTGGTGCGCGCCACCGTCAAGGGCACGGTGGTGGTGGCGCTGGTGCAGGGCCTGCTGGGCGGGCTGGCGTTCGCGGTACTGGGCATCCACGGCGCCGTGCTGTGGGGCGTCACCATGGCGGTGCTGTCACTGGTGCCGGCGGTGGGCGCGGCGCTGATCTGGGCGCCGGTGGCGATCTACCTGCTGGCCACCGGTTCGCCCGGCGCCGGCATCGGCCTGGCGGCCTGGGGCATGGGCGTGATGGGCATGGTCGACAACCTGCTGCGCCCGCTGCTGGTGGGCAAGGAAACCAAGCTGCCGGACTTCCTGGTGCTGCTGTCGACCATTGGCGGCATTTCGGTGTTCGGCGTCAACGGCTTCGTCATCGGCCCGGCGATCGCCGCGCTGTTCGTGGCCGCCTGGGCACTGTTCAGCGTGGCCGAGAACGACGCCTCCGAGGCCACGCCGCCCCCGCCAGTGCCGCCCGAAGCCTGAGAGGGCTTTTCTGCGTTCTCTGCGAAACCTTTGCGTCCTCTGCGTTCGGCTGTTGGCGTTGGCTGTCAGACCAGCACCCGCTCGATACCCCCCGCGTTGGCCTTGGCCACGTAGTCGGGCAGCCAGTTCTCGCCCAGGATGGCGCGCGCCATCTCGATGACGATGTAATCGGCCTCCAGCAGGCCGTTGGCTAAATCGTCCTCGTAGCGTTTGAGGCCCTGCAGGCAGCTGGGGCAGCTGGTCAGGATCTTGACGTTGGCCTTGGGCCCCACCGCGCCCGAGGCGCGCAGCGCCGCCTCGCCCTTGCGGATTTCCTCTTCCTTGCGAAAGCGCACCTGGGTGGACACGTCGGGGCGCGTCACGCCCAGGGTGCCCGATTCGCCGCAGCAGCGCTCGCTCTTGATGACCTGCTCGCCGACCAGGGCGCGCACGGTCTGCATGGAATCGCCCTGCTTCATCGGGTCGTGGCAGGGCTGGTGGTACAGGTAGGCGCCCTGGTCGGCGGCTGGCAGGGTGATGCCCTTTTCCAGCAGGTATTCGTGGATGTCGACGATGCGGCTGCCGGGAAAGATCTTGTCGAACTGGTAGGTCGCCAGCTGGTCGTAGCAGGTGCCGCAGCTGACCACCACGGTCTTGATGTCCAGGTAGTTCAGCGTGGTGGCCACGCGGTGCAGCAGCACGCGGTTGTCGGCAATCATCTTGTCGGCCTTGTCGAACTGGCCGCTGCCGCGCTGCGGATAGCCGCAGCACACGTAGCCGGGCGGCAGCACGGTCTGCACGCCGGCATGCCACAGCATGGCCTGCGTGGCCAGGCCGACCTGGCTGAACAGGCGCTCGGAGCCGCAGCCGGGGAAGTAGAACACCGCCTCGCTGTCGGTCGTGGTGGCCCGCGGATCGCGGATGACGGGCACGTAGTCGCGGTTTTCGATGTCCAGCAGCGCGCGCGCCGTCCTGGTGGGCAGGCCGCCGGGCAGCTTCTTGTTGACGAAGTGGATCACCTGCTCGCGGATCGGCGCCGGGCCGACGGTGGCCGGCGGGTGCGCGGTCTGCTTGCGACCGGCCACGCGCAGCACGTCGACGGCGGCGCGCTGCGCCTTGAAGGCGACGCCGGTCATGACGGCGCGCGTGGTGTTGATGACGCGCGGGTCGGTGGCGTTGAGAAAGAACATGGCGGCCGCGTTGCCGGGCCGGAAGCTCTTCTTGCCCATCTTGCGCAGCAGGTTGCGCATGTTCATGGTGACGTCGCCGAAGTCGATCTTCACCGGGCAGGGCGCCAGGCAGCGGTGGCAGACGGTGCAGTGGTCGGCCACGTCCTCGAACTCGGCCCAGTGCTGGATGCTGACGCCGCGGCGCGTCTGCTCCTCGTACAGGAAGGCCTCGATCAGCAGCGAGGTGGCCAGGATCTTGTTGCGCGGGCTGTACAGCAGGTTGGCGCGCGGCACGTGGGTGCTGCACTCGGGCTTGCACTTGCCGCAGCGCAGGCAGTCCTTGATCGAATCGGCGATCGCGCCCAGGTCGCTTTGCTGCAGCAGCAGCGATTCATGCCCCATGAGGCCGAAGCTGGGCGTGAACGCATTGCTCAGATCGGCCCGCAGCCGGCGCCCGGGGTGCGCGGGCAGCTCCTTGTTTCGTAGCAATTTGCCACGATTGAAGCGCCCCTCGGGATCGACGCGCTGCTTGTAGTCGGCAAACGGCGCCAGCTCGGCGTCGCTCAGGTACTGCAGCTTGGTGATGCCGATGCCGTGCTCGCCGCTGATCACCCCATCCAGGCTGCGGGCGAGCCGCATCACGCGGTCCACCGCCTCGTGCGCGGTTTGCAGCATGGCGTAGTTGTCGCTGTGCACCGGAATGTTGGTGTGCACGTTGCCGTCGCCGGCGTGCATGTGCAGGGCGATCCACACCCGGCCCTTGAGCACGCGCTGCTGGATCTCGCCCAGCGCCGCCATCAGCGGCTCGAAGTCGCTGCCGGTGAAGATGGCGCGCAGCGGCTCGCGGATCTGCGTCTTCCAGCTGGCGCGCAGGCGGTGGTCCTGCAACTGGGGGAACAGCCGGTCGATGTCGGCCAGCCAGCCCTGCCACAGGGCGCGCACCTCGCGCACCTGCGCCAGCGCCAGCTCGACCTTCTCGTCCAGCAGCTCGCGCGCCGGCGCGCCGGCGCCCAGCGGCAGCTGGCCGCGCCGCAGGAAGGCCTCCAGTTCGTCCGCCAGTTCGATCTTGTTGCGCAGGGACAGCTCGATGTTGATGCGCTCGATGCCGTCGGTGTATTCGGCCATGCGCGGCAGCGGAATCACCACGTCCTCGTTGATCTTGAAGGCGTTGGTGTGGCGGCTGATGGCGGCCGTCTTCTTGCGGTCGGCCCAGAACTTCTTGCGCGCCTCGGGGCTCACGGCCGTGAAGCCCTCGCCGGCGCGCGAGTTGGCGATGCGCACCACCTCGCTGGCGGCGCGCGCCACGGCGTCCGGATCGTCGCCGGCGATGTCGCCGATCAGCACCATCTTGGGCAGGCCGCCGCGCTTGGACTTGGTGCTGTAGCCGACGGCCCGCAGGTAGCGGTCGTCCAGGTGTTCCAGGCCGGCCAGCAGCACCCCCGAGCGCACGGCCTCGGCAAACATGAAGTCCTTGATCTCGACGATGCTGGGCACGGCGTCCTTGGCGTGGCCGAAAAATTCGAGGCACACGGTGCGCGTGTGCTCGGGCATGCGGTGCAGCACCCAGCGCGCGCTGGTGATGAGGCCGTCGCAGCCCTCCTTCTGCACGCCGGGCAGGCCGGCGAGGAACTTGTCGGTGACGTCCTTGCCCAGGCCTTCCTTGCGGAAGCTGGCGCCGGGAATGTCCAGCCGCTCGCGCCGCAGCTCGCGCTTGCGGCCGGCGTCCAGGTAGACCAGCTCGAAGCTGGCCACCTCGGCATCGTGGATCTTGCCCAGGTTGTGGCCGATGCGGGTGACTTCCAGCCACTCGCCGTCGGGCGTGATCATGCGCCAGCTGGCCAGGTTGTCCAGTGCCGTGCCCCACAGCACGGCCTTCTTGCCGCCGGCGTTCATGGCGATGTTGCCACCGATGCAGCTGGCCTCGGCGCTGGTCGGGTCGACCGCGAACACCAGGCCCGCGCCTTCGGCCGCGTCGGCCACGCGCTGAGTGACGACGCCGGCCTCGGTCCAGATGGTGGGCACCTCGCGCTCCAGCCCGGGCAGGCGCAGCGGCTCGACCCGGCCGATGTCGATCAGCTTCTCGGTGTTGATGACGGCGCTGCGCCAATCCAGCGGGATGGCGCCGCCGGTGTAGCCAGTGCCGCCGCCGCGCGGGATGATGGTCAGGCCCAGCTCGATGCAGCCCCTGACCAGGCCGGCCATCTCCTGTTCGCTGTCCGGCGTCAGCACCACCAGCGGGAACTCGACGCGCCAGTCGGTGGCGTCGGTCACGTGGCTGACGCGCGACAGGCCGTCGAACTTGATGTTGTCCTTGTGGGTGTACTTGCCCAGCGCGCGCGCCGTGCGACGGCGCAGCTCGGCCACCTTGTCGAAGGAGCGGTCGAAGGCATCGACCACGCGGTGTGCCGCGCCCAGCAGCTCGCCCACCAGCGCGTCGCGCGCGGCATCCTGGTCGGGGTGGCGGCGTTTTTCGACCTCGGCCAGGCGATGACGCAGCGCCTCCACCAGCAGGGCGCGGCGGCGCGGGTTGTCCAGCAGGTCGTCCTGCAGGTAGGGGTTGCGCCGCACCACCCAGATGTCGCCCAGCACCTCGTACAGCATGCGCGAGGAGCGGCCGGTGTGGCGTTCGCCGCGCAGGGTCTGCACGATCTCCCACGCACGCTCGCCCAGCAGTCGCAGCACGATCTCGCGGTCGGAGAAGCTGGTGTAGTTGTAGGGAATCTCGCGCAGGCGCGGCGCCGTGTCGTCGGCGGCGGTCAGGTGGTCGAGCGGGGTCGGAGCGTTCATGTGATGGGCCCAGCACGGCGCCAACAATGAACGGCTGGTCGTGCGCCCAAGGCGCGCCCGGCGTCCGGCTGGCCGGCAATTTTACTGCGGTGCAACATTCACACACAGGACCTGAGGTCGGGCCCCGGCTTGCGTACAAACCCGCTTGTCAGCGGGTTGACATGGGCGTGCAATCCGCCTGTCCGACAATCCGCGCACGCACCGGCAGCCGTGGTGCGGCGCTTTTTTCACTTGATCGAGGAGGTTTCATGAAATTCCGTCTTGCCGCCGCCAGCATCGCGGCCGCTCTTGTCTCGTCGCCGGTGCTGGCGCAGACCGAAATCCAGTGGTGGCACTCCATGAGCGGCCCGCTGGGCGAATGGGTGGGCGACCTGGCCAAGCAGTTCAACGCCAGCCAGGGCGCCTACAAGGTGGTGCCCACCTACAAGGGCCAGTACGACGAGTCGATGACCGCCGCCATCGCCGCCTTCCGCGCCGGCAACGCGCCCGACATCCTGCAGGTGTTTGAAGTGGGCACCGCCACCATGATGGCCAGCAAGGGCGCCATCAAGCCGGTGGGCGAGGTCATGACCTCCGGCGGCGCCAAATTCGACCCCAGCGTCTACATCTCGGCCGTGGCCGGCTACTACACGGCGCCCAACGGGCAGATGCTGAGCTTCCCGTTCAACAGCTCGACCACTGTCTTCTACTACAACAAGGACGCCTTCAAGGCCGCCGGTCTGGACCCCGAGAAGGCGCCCACCACCTGGCCGGAAGTGTTCGCCGCCGCCGACAAGCTGAAGGCCAGCGGCCACAAGTGCCCGTTCACCACCAGCTGGGTCAGCTGGACCCAGCTGGAAAGCTTCTCGGCCTGGCACAACACCCTGTTCGCCAGCCAGAACAACGGCTTTGGCGGCACCTCGGCGCGCCTGGCCTTCAACTCGCCGCTGCACGTGCGCCACTTCGAGAACCTGGCCAAGATGGCCAAGAACGGCACCTTCGTCTACAAGGGCCGCAACAACTCCGCCGACGCCGCCTTCCCCTCGGGCGAATGCGCCATGATGACCGGCTCGTCCGGCCTGTACGCGCGCGTGGCCAAGGACGCCAAGTTCAAGTACGGCATCTCCACCCTGCCCTACTACCCCGACGTCAAGGGCGCGCCGCAGAACACCGTGATCGGCGGCGCCAGCCTGTGGGTGATGGCCGGCAAGACGCCCGAGAAGTACAAGGGCGTGGCCCGCTTCTTCGACTTCCTGTCCGACACCAAGGTGCAGTCCGAAAGCCACAAGCGCACCGGCTACCTGCCGATCACCATGGGCGCCTTCAAACTGACCGACGCCTCGGGCTTCTACAAGGACAAGCCCGGCACCGACGTCGCCGTGACGCAGATGATCCGCAAGACCACCGACAAGTCGCGCGGCATCCGCCTGGGTAACTTCGTGCAGATCCGCACCATCGTCGACGAGGAGACCGAGCAGATCTGGAACGGCAAGCGCAGCGCCAAGGAGGCGCTGGACGCCGCCGTCAAGCGCGGCAACGAGCAGCTTGCGCGCTTCCAGAAAGCCAACAAGGGCTAAGCCCTGTTCAGGATGGCGAATGGCCCGACCGTCATTCGCCATGCCCGCGCCCGCCGCCGTGATCGCTCATGTGCTGGCGGGCGCCGCCCATGACATGAGCTCGCGTTAGACTCAAGCGCCCGCCGTCATGCCGCGCGGACCCATCCGTATCCCGAGGCCCCATGGAAAAACGCGCGCTGTTTCGCTCCGGCTGGCTGCCCTGGCTGCTGATCGCGCCGCAGATGGCGGTGATCCTGGTGTTCTTCTTCTGGCCCGCCAGCCAGGCCATCGTGCAGTCCATGCAGGCCGAGGACGCCTTCGGCACCAGCACCAGCTTCGTCGGCCTGGACAACTTCGTCACCCTGTTCGAAGACCCGGCCTACATCGAGTCGTTCAAGGTGACGGCGATCTTCTCGGCGCTGGTGGCGGTCTGCGGCATCGCGCTGTCACTGGTGCTGGCCATCTTCGCCGACCGCGTGGTGCGCGGCGCGCTGGTCTACAAGACCTTCCTGATCATCCCCTACGCCGTGGCGCCGGCCATCGCCGGCGTGCTGTGGGTGTTCATGTTCTCGCCCAGCATCGGCGTGGTCAGCCACGGCCTGCGGCAGATGGGCATCGACTGGAACCACTTGCTCAATTCCGGCCAGGCGCTGACACTGATCGTGGTGGCCGCCGTGTGGAAGCAGATTTCCTACAACTTCCTGTTCTTCCTGGCCGGCCTGCAGTCCATCCCCAAGGCGCTGATCGAGGCCGCCGCCATCGACGGCGCCGGCCCGCTGCGGCGCTTTTTCACCATCCAGTTTCCGCTGCTGTCGCCCACCACCTTCTTCCTGCTGGTGATCAACGTGGTGTACGCCTTCTTCGACACCTTCGCCATCGTGCACGCCACCACCGAGGGCGGGCCGGGACGCGACACCGCCATCCTGGTCTACAAGGTCTGGCACGACGGCTTCAAGGCGTTGGACCTGGGCGGCTCGGCGGCGCAGTCGGTGGTGCTGATGGCCATCGTGATCGGCCTGACGGTGATCCAGTTCCGCTACGTCGAGAAGAAAGTGCAGTATTGATGACCCCCCTGAGTCGCTTCGCGCCTTCCCCCCAGGGGGACAACGCCCGTGTCCGGCGCAGGTCCGGACGACATGGCGTTTGCCGGATTGGCCTGCTCCGCGGCCCCGGGACAACGCCGAATCGGCCCCTGTCGCACGGTCACCGGGATCAGTGGCGCTTGCCCGCAAGGAATGGCCATGGTTGAACACCGCCCCGGCCTGACCCTGTTCTCGCACGTCGTGCTGCTGCTGGGCATCGCCGTGGTGGCGTTCCCGATCTACCTGGCCTTCGTGGCCTCCACCCACACGCGCGACGCCATCCTGCAGGTGCCGATGCCGCTGCTGCCCGGCGGCCACCTGATCGACAACTACGGCGCCGCGCTGCTGGGCGCCGACACCCAGGGCGCGCGCGTGGTGGTGGGCCGCATGATGTGGATCAGCTTCGTCACCGCCATGGTGATCGCGGTGGGCAAGATCGCCATCTCGCTGCTGTCGGCCTTTGCCATCGTCTACTTCCGCTTTCCGTTCAAGAAGATCGTGTTCTGGATGATCTTCATCACCCTGATGCTGCCGGTGGAGGTGCGCATCCTGCCCACCTACAAGGTACTGTCGGACCTGAACATGCTCAACACCTATGCCGGGCTGACGGTGCCGCTGATCGCCTCGGCCACCGCCACCTTCCTGTTCCGGCAGTTCTTCCTGTCGGTGCCCGACGAACTGGTCGAAGCCGCGCGCATCGACGGCGCCGGACCGATGCGCTTTTTCAAGGACATCCTGGTGCCGCTGTCGCAGACCTCGATCGCGGCGCTGTTCGTGATCCAGTTCATCTACGGCTGGAACCAGTACCTGTGGCCGCTGCTGGCCACCACCAGCGAGGACATGTACCCGGTGGTGATCGGCATCAAGCGCATGATCGCCTCGGGCGACGCCGCCGTGGACTGGAACCTGGTCATGGCCACCGCCGTGCTGGCGCTGGTGCCGCCCGGCATCGTGGTGGTGCTGATGCAGCGCTGGTTCGTCAAGGGCCTGGTCGACACCGAAAAATGACCTTCGTCCCCTGAACCCTCAACGTCCAACGCCCAACGCCCAACGCCCATAGTCCTCCCATGGCAGCCATCTCCTTTCGCAACGTCATCAAGCGCTACGGCAAGGGCCCCAAGGCCAACCAGGTGATCCACGGCGTCAGCGCCGAGATCCACGACGGCGAGTTCGTCGTCATCGTCGGCCCCTCGGGCTGCGGCAAGTCCACCCTGCTGCGCATGGTGGCCGGGCTGGAGGAGATCTCCGAAGGCGAGATCGCCATCGGCGAGCGCGTGGTCAACGACGTGGAACCCGCCAGGCGCGACATCGCGATGGTGTTCCAGAACTACGCGCTCTACCCCCACATGACGAACTTCGACAACATGGCCTACGGCCTGCGCATCCAGGGGGTGCCGAAGGACGAGATTCGCGCCCGCGTCGACAAGGCGGCGCAGATCCTGGAGCTGGGCGGCCTGCTGGCGCGCAAGCCGCGCGAGCTGTCGGGCGGCCAGCGCCAGCGCGTGGCCATGGGCCGCGCCATCGTGCGCCAGCCACAGGTGTTTCTGTTCGACGAGCCGCTGTCCAACCTGGACGCCAAGCTGCGCGCGCAAACCCGGCTGGAGATCGAGAAGCTGCACCGCGAGCTGGGCATCACCAGCCTGTTCGTCACCCACGACCAGGTCGAGGCCATGACCCTGGCCCAGCGCATGATCGTCATGAACGCCGGCCGCATGGAGCAGTTCGGCACGCCCGAGGAGGTGTACCACCGTCCGGCCAGCACCTTCGTGGCCAGCTTCATTGGCGCGCCGCCAATGAACCTGCTCGCCGGCATCGAGGGGGTGCGCGAGGGCGTGCTGCTGGGCATCCGGCCCGAGCACCTGCGCGTGGTCGACGCCGGCGGCTGGACACTGCACGTCGAGACCGTCGAGATGCTGGGGGCCGAGCGCCTGGTCTACGGCCACCTGAACGGCCCGGCAGGTCCCTGGACGGTCCTGCGCATGAGCGAAATCGAACAACCTCCCGCGCCCGGCCAGACCCTGCAGGTGCTGCCGCTGGAAGACCGCCTGCACGGCTTCGACCAAGCCACCGGGCAGCGCATCGACCACTGAATATACTCCTGTTTTGATAGCTATTCGCGCTTGATGGGAAAGCGCCAGATGCCGATATGACCATCAAAACCACCTGGTCTGCCGAACCAGGCGCCAGGCCCACCCCCGCCCACCGGCTGACGCCATGACCCCCCCCGCCTGGCCCTACCCCTTCTGGATCGCCCACCGCGGTGCCGGCCGGCTGGCGCCGGAAAACACCCTGGCCGCCTTTCGCCTGGGCGCGCGACACGGCTACCGCATGTTCGAATGCGACGCCAAACTGTCGGCCGACGGCGTGGTCTTTCTGCTGCACGACGGCACGCTGGAGCGCACCACCAGCGGCCAGGGCACGGCCGGCGACCAGCCCTGGGCCGCGCTGGCGCAGCTGGACGCCGGCGGCTGGCACTCGCGCGCCTGGGCCGGCGAGCCGATCCCGACGCTTGACAACCTGGCCCGCTGGTGCCTGGCCAACCACCACCTGCTGGACATCGAGATCAAGCCCACCCCCGGCACCGAAGCCGCCACCGGCCGCGCCGTGGCCGCGCTGGCGGCCAGCTTGTGGCAAGGCGCCGCCGTCCCGCCGCTGCTCACATCCTTCCAGACCGAGACCCTGCGCGCGGCGCAGCAGGTGGCGCCGCAACTGCCGCGCGGCCTGCTGCTGGACACCCTGTGGGACGGCTGGCTGGCGGCGGCGCGGCAACTGGACTGCGCCGCCATCGTCTGCAACCACGCGCTGTGGGACGCCGCCACCGTGAGTCAAGTCAAGGCCGCCGGCCTGCGTGCGCTGAGCTACACCGTCAACGACGCCTGGGCGGCCGAGCGGCTGATGGCGCTGGCCACCGACGGCATCGTCACCGACCGGGTGGACCTGTTCAGCCCCGCCAGCCGCTGAACACCGCGCGCGGCCCTATCGCGCCCGCGTCAGCCAGGCCTGGCTGGCGGCGCAGGCCAGCACCAGGGCCGCGTAGGTCAGCATGCGACCGTCCTGCCCGGTCCACGCCAGAGCGGCCACCAGCACCGCCACCCCGACAGCAAAATTGATAGCTACTTGCGCAGGCAGTGCAAGCCTTGGGGTTGAATTTTTTCCCAAAATCCGGCTCGTCAACGCCAAGCCGACCGCCAGCACCAGTGCCGGCGCCACAAAGGCGGCCAGGTGCCAGAAAACGTCGAACAGGCTCATTTCAATCTTGATGCGGATCAAGCCAATGCCCCATGGCCGGGCACAGGCGGGAGGCCAATTTTATAATCGCCGCCATGGCCGTCTGGACCCTGGGGCTGAACCATCACACCGCGCCGCTGGACGTGCGCGGGCGTTTTGCGTTCGCGCTCGACCAGATCGCGCCGGCGCTCAAGGGCCTGCGCGCCTCGCACACGCGCCACCCCGAAGCCGCCATCCTGTCCACCTGCAACCGCACCGAGGTCTACTGCGCCTCGGACAACCTGCAGGTCGACCACACCCTGGGCTGGCTGGCCCAGGCCGGCCAGGTGCCGGCCGAGGCATTGCGCCAGCACACCTACGTGCTGCAGGACGGCCAGGCCGCGCGCCACGCCTTTCGCGTCGCCAGCGGGCTGGACAGCATGGTGCTGGGCGAGCCGCAGATCCTGGGCCAGATGAAAAGCGCCGTGCGCGCCGCCGAGGACGCGGGCGCGCTGGGCAGCACGCTCAACCAGCTGTTCCAGCGCAGCTTCGCCGTCGCCAAGCAGGTGCGCAGCTCGACCGAGATCGGCGCCCACTCCATCAGCATGGCCGCCGCCGCCGTGCGCCTGGCCGGCAACCTGTTCGAGGACCTGCGGCAGATCAAGGTGCTGTTTGTCGGCGCCGGCGAAATGATCGAGCTGGCCGCCACCCACTTCGCGGCCCGCGACCCCAAGCACATCGCCATCGCCAACCGCACGCTGGAGCGTGGCGAGAAGCTGGCCACCCGCTTTGGTGGCGAAGTCATGCGCATGGCCGACCTGGCCGAGCGACTGCACGAATTCGACGCCGTCGTCAGCTGCACCGCCAGCCAGCTGCCCATCATCGGCCTGGGCGCCGTCGAGCGGGCACTGAAAAAGCGCCGCCACCGCCCCATCTTCATGGTCGACCTGGCGGTGCCGCGCGACATCGAACCCGAAGTCAAGGACCTGGACGACGTGTACCTGTACACCGTCGACGACCTGGCCCAGGTGGTGCACACCGGCCAGGCCAACCGCCAGGCGGCGGTGGCCCAGGCCGAGGCCATCATCGACGCCGGCGTGCAGAGCTTTCTGCACTGGATGGACCAGCGCGACCCGGCCGGCGGCGTGGTGCCCCTGATCCAGCAGCTGGGCGCCCAGGCCGACGAGTGGCGCGCCATCGAACTGGCCCGCGCCCGCAAGCGCCTGGCCAAAGGCGAAGACCTGGACGCCGTGCTGGAAGCCCTGAGCCGCGGGCTGACGCAGAAGATGCTGCATGGGGCGATGGCGGAGCTGCGCAGCGCCGACCCAGCGCACCGCGAGCAGACATCCCACGCCATCGAGCGACTGTTTCTGCGCGGTCCGGGTCGCTGACACGGCAACCCTGCCCTGCGACGGGTCGCCGCTCGGCGGTCGGCCCCGGTGGACATCACGCCCGCGCCCCATCGGCACAACCGCTCGTCGCGCCAACCCCGCCACCCGTCGCCCGACCGCATGGCTTGACGGGCCCTGCGCTTATGGTGCAAGGCATGAAAAAGACCGGCACCTCGGGTTTCACGCTGATCGAGATGATGGTGGTGATCTCCATCACCGCCATCCTCGTGGCCTTGGCGATACCGTCGATGCGGGACATGGCCGAGCGCAACGCCATCGCCGGACAGACGAATTCCTTTGTTGGAGCAGCCACCCTGGCGCGGTCGGAGGCCATCAAGCGCAACGCCAGCGTGGTGATGTGCCGCAGCACCAATGCCGATTCCACTGACACACCGAGCTGCGCCGGCAGCGGAACCGACTGGCAAAGCGGCTGGATCGTGTTTCTCGACCGCAATGCCGACGGCCAGTTCCAGCTCGCCCAGGGCGACGTGGTGTTGCGCGTCCAGGGCGCCTTCACCGACAGCGGCGGCATCCTGCAGAACGCCTTCCGGAGACTCCAGTTCCGCAACACCGGTCTGCTGAGCACGGGCGCGTCGCAATTCACGTTCAACGCGGTCTCCGGCAAGCCCAGCCAGCAACGACGCATCTGCGTGCTGATCACCGGCCGGGTCCGGTTGATCGACAACGACACCGACCTCTGCGACTAGACGCCATGAACCCCCGCACTCCCCCCACACGTCAAGGCCAGCACGGTGCTTCCCTGTTGGAGGTGCTGATCACCATCCTCATCCTGTCCTTCGGCCTGCTGGGCGTCGCCGGCCTGACCGCTGCCTCGCTGCAAACCGCCAAGATCGCCCAGTTCCAGAGCACCGCGCTGCAACTCGTCAACGAATACACCGAGCGCATGCGCGGCAACGAACCCGGCGTGTCGACCAATGACTACGACATGACCACCGCCTACAGCGGCGCCACCGCGGGCGTCCCGGTGCCGGCCTGTGCCGTTGCGGACGCCTGCACCGCGGCAGAACTGGCCAGCATCGACCGTGCCGAATGGACCAATAACCTGCGCCGGCGCCTGCCGGCAGGCGGTGCTTATGTCACGCGCAATGGCTTGGCGGTGGACGTCTGGATCATGTGGCAGGAGCCCAGCCTGGACGTTGACGGCACCACCACGCTCGCCGTCGGCGCCACGGGCGGCAGCCAGTGCCCCGCGGCCGCGCTGGCGGGCTTTGGTGGCACCGAGCCGCCCATCTGCATGTATTACCGGGTCAGCATATGAGTCACGCGCTCCCTATCCCGCGCCGCCGCCAGCACGGCCGCACGCTGCTGGAACTGATGATCGCCATCGCCATCGGCCTGGTGATCCTGCTCGCGCTGGGCACTGTATACGTGGGCACCACGCGCACCAACCGGCAGGCCGGCAGCGTCTCGCGCATGAGCGAGGACGCCGCGATCGCCTTCAGCATCATGGGCGGCAGCCTGCGCATGGCCGGCTACAGCACGCCCCGCGCCCTGGTGCTGCCGGGGGGGGCGTTGATCGGCGGCGTCAAGCGGGTTGCGCCGGACCGCAACTTCACCGGCGCCGCGGTACGCGGCTGCGACCATGGCTTCGTCAATGCGGCGGCCACTTTCGACACCCTCGCCTGCCAGACGGCAGACACCACGCAGCCGGCCGCGGTCGCGGTGCGCTTCGAGGGTGATGCATTCAACACCGTGCCCATCACGGTCGGTGGCGTCGTCAACCCCTCGGACTGCCTGAACCAGGCCGTGCTGGCCGCCAATGCCACGCCCTCGGCCGTCGACCCGGCGCTCAATTTCCGTCTGATCGACTCGCGCTTCACCGCCCGGGTCGGTGGCAGCGGCACGCCCGAGCTGTACTGCGGCGGCAACGGCGGCAACATCACCCCGCCGACGTTCACCCCACAGCCGCTGATGCAGTTCGTCGACAGCGTGCAGCTGCGCTACGGCGTGGCCAGCGACGGTACCAGCCGCGACGTGACCCACTACGCCAGCTCGGACGAGGTCGATGCGCTGGCGGGCACGCTCGAAGACAAATGGTCGCGCGTCGTCAACCTCCGGGTCTGCGTGGTCATGCGCAGCCAGGGCGCCGACCAGGCCGGCGCCGGCAACTACATCGACTGCGACGGCAACTCCGTGGCCTCGCCGGACAGCCATGCGCGCCGTTCCTTCACCGCCTTCTACGCACTGCGCAACCGCAGCGGCTTCCTGAAACCATGAATACCCCGACCTCCATGCATCGCACCGCGCGCCCCGGCTCGCGCCGCCGCCACCAGCGTGGCGTCGTGCTCGCGATGTCGCTGGTGCTGCTGGCCATCCTGTCCCTGGTCGCGCTGTACGCCATGCGCGGCAGCATTCTGGGCGAGCAGGTGTCCAAGAACATCCGCGCCAACGAAGTCGCCAGCCAGGCCGCCGAGACCGCGCTGCGCTACTGCGAGGACCGAGTGCGCACTGCCCAGGCGCTGACCATCATCGATGCGCCCGTCACCCTGACACCCGGCGAGCTGCCCGACCAGTGGCAGACCCGCGCCAACTGGTTCGACAACGCCGTGTCCAACGAAATCCCCGCCGACCAGTTGGTCGCCGCCAACATGCGGCCGCTGCCGGTGCGCCCGCGCTGCATCGTCGAGCGTTTCACCCTGCCCCCGGCACCGGGCGAAGACCGGCGCGCCGTGGCCTTCATGCAGCCGCACCTGATCACCGCCATCGGCTTCAGCGCCGACTACGAACGCGACGCCAGCAACCGCGCCATCTCGGGTGGCGAAACCTGGCTCCAGTCCATCCTGATTCCTTGAAAGGCCCTCTGTCATGAAAGCCTTGTTCCCTCACTCCCTCCTGTCCCGGCTCGTCGCCGTGGCGGGCCTGACCACTGGCCTGCTGGCCGGCACCGCCGCCCCGGCCGCCATGCTGCAGCAGCCGCTGCAGGCCGGCGGCGGCGGCGTGCCGCCCAACCTGGTGTTCACGCTGGACGATTCGGGCTCCATGTGGTGGGAATGCCTGCCGGATAGCCTGTGTACATCGGGGTCGAACGGGCTTGAAGCCATTCCCAAGCGCGACGCCGTCAGCACCTCCAACCGCCTGGGCACCATCGTGTATGACGATGTCCCGGTGAAGCAAGGCTCAACGACGACTTGGTCAGCCACGCCTGTCCTGCTGTCGCGCCGCATGCGTGCCAGCGCCTACAACCCGCTGTACTACAACCCCGCTGTCGAGTACAAACCCTGGCTGAAGGGCGACGGCACGCGCTGGCCCAACGCCTCACCCACGGCGGCGCCGGTACTGGCCGGAGCCAC
>Ga0209922_101385_pt1 | contig 23625 bp, 16 predicted proteins | sample ThiBiot_500_biof_FD_183946 | JGI IMG/M metagenome (GOLD analysis project Ga0209922, IMG submission 183946) | Wastewater bioreactor microbial communities from Cape Town, South Africa - Thiocy_expt_500_biof (SPAdes) | ecosystem: Engineered > Bioreactor > Thiocyanate-remediating > Anaerobic-Aerobic ... | reverse complement strand
TGTCCTACAGGGTATATCATTCGACCCAATATTGGCGGCACTAATTGGGGAGGTGTTAATACAGCAACATGCGGTGGACCTTCACAGCAGATGACCCTAATTTTTGAATATTAACGCTGTTACAAGATGATTCGAGTGATTTCTTTTCTTTGAATACAAAATGACTTATACAATCTGTAATATATGCATATACGTTGATCAATACACAATGTTTTGATTGGTACGTGTACGGCTACGTATATGACTCATTACCAAAAGGATTATATGAGAAGAATAAAATAACGTATTCTATCTGTATGTACGATGCTGACCATGACTCAGTTAAGAATCTATGACATCAAAGAAAAATGTGTTAAAATCACTTTGATTATATGACTATAATTAGAATTGCGTAAAAATGAAAAGCACTCTCACAATATTTTATCTCGATCAAAAAACACGTAATCTTCATTGAAAGTCGATCTACAAGTGCATAAATGTAGAAAAGTTGGAATTCAAAACTACTCATGATGTAATCTGATTTCGACGAGAAACATGACCGTTAGTTCATTCATAAATATTAACTATCAAAATCTTTGCTTTTTAACATATGGCAACGCACACACACAAACTGTTTCTTGTTTATACTGCATTGTGATCTTTAGTTTTTATTAATTATAGAATATGCTTGTTTTTCCATGAATGTCATACTTGAAACTTGAATTCAAATTTCAAACTTCAAATTAGGAAATAGTAATTTGAAATTTGAATTCAAGTTTCAAATAAGACACTACTGAATCTTTTATAGTAAGCAATGTAAAAATTGGATTCTATATAATAAAAAAAAAAAGAAAAGAAGTTTTAGTATTCACTCATATTGAAAGTCATATTTGTCTTATAAGTTGACGATCTATCATTCAATTTTAAACATATAATCTACGTAATATAAAAGCGCAGAATCAATCAGCATGTCTTTATTATATATAGGTCAACAATTGTACATTTACTTTGGCTTATCTCTGTTTATTATCGGTTTAATTGGTAACGCAATTAATATTTTCATTTTTACATATGAACGCACTTATCGAGCGATTCCTTCTATATTTTATTTTCTTATTGGTTCTATCAGTAATATACTTTTTGTAGCGCTCGGTTTGGCGAATCGTATTCAACTTGCAAGTTACGGAAGAGATTTTTCAGATGTTTCAATTATCTGGTGTAAAATGCGATTTTTTCTAACTACTGTTTTCATGCTACTTTCATTAACATGTTTGTGTTTGTCTGCAATCGATCAAGTTTTAGTCACATCAAGAAATCCATCTGTTCGCCGTCACAGTCAAATCAAATGGGCTCATCGAATAGTGTTCATTGTGATTATCTTTTGGCTTTTGTATGGAATTCCAACAATTTTATATTACAATATTTCACCTGTTAGAAACATATGTACAATTATCAATATTGGTTTTAGTATTTTTATTCCAATATCCGTTCTTGTTATTCTTTGCATTATTCCAATTTTAATAATAATTCCATGTGGATGGTTAACTTATCGAAATATTCGACGAACTATTGCTTTAGCAGATCAGAATGCAGATCGTCAGTTAATCAAAATGACTTTCTTTCAAGTAATACTTGTAATTGCGGGTTATTGTCCGTATGCCATTACTTACATATACTTATTGATTACAGCAAACGTAACTAAAGACAATCAACAAAAAATAATAGATTCTTTCATGGCAACGTTGGTTAATATGACAAATAATGTGTTTAATTGCGTATGCACATTGATTTCTTTTTCTTTCTATTTAAAGAATAAGAGCTATATATATATATATTTAGGGAAATTGTTATATATTTTTATTATCATCGCGTCGTTTTCGTCAAACGGTGAAACGTCGATTATTTTGTCGTCGACGAGATAATCAGCTCATTGTCAATTAGAAACATTTTACAGAATATTCGAAAAGTAAACTTAACTAATCCTAGGCTGACCGAAGTCTGAAGTGTTTTTTTCCTGCAATCTCATATCCAACAGAAGTACCGAAAATACATTCTTTCGAGGTGATGCAAGAAAAGCAGCTTTTTTCTTAAGTCTATTTTCTGAAACAAATGCGTATTCATCAGTAAATGTTTAGTGCCAAAAAGTAAAACGTGATTAATAGAAGGAGTGATTAAGTTTATTTTTCCGATCGAATTTAATGTCGTAACATTGCTGTATTTTTAGCTGTTTTAGATGAAGTATACTTTGACATTGATTGTCTTGATTACATCCGAAATTTTAAGTCGAACTCAGACTTTCGGAAAATTCTTCTTTTTTTTTTAATAAAAAGTATCGATGAAAGAAATATTTTTACATATGGTTGCTAGTTTCATTATTTCTTATGAGTAATGCAATCAATATAATTATATGATGAAGAAGAAGAAGAAGAAGAAAAACAATCGATTGAAATGTCACCATTCACAAATAACGACTTATGTATATGCAGATACTGATCTATTAATAACTATACTAGATATATGGTAATATCTTGCATCCATTATTATTCTTTTCTTTTCCTCATCTGTGCTCTACTAGTTAATTATCTATGTATAAGACCACTCAGAGAGATAATTTTCTGTTTTTCTTTCCTTGATAGAAAAGTAAATCAAGGGATTCGATATTCGATCGATTACGATTAACACAAGATACGAGTATGTATTGTACTATTTGACTTTGAATTGAGTGAAATAATTCAAAATGATAACATCAAACGAAAGATCATCATCAAGAAATATATGTCACGCTGCTTATTCCGATTTCATTCACACTTTACAAGAATTAAATCTATTCTCTCATCATCCGTTTTGGTCATCGACACTTAAACTTTCTGAACAAATACTTAGCACACGATTGTATATTTTCTTTCTCTTTATTTCTCTACTACTAATGACTATTTATGTCAATCTAAATATTCGAACGCACACGATTACACGTGAACAATTTTCTATGTCTGATTATGAACGAATTCAAAGTCTTTATCCAACAACTACCTATGTTCCTTGTACACAAATAGCCAGTTCTTATTCGAATTTAATTCATCTCAACATTAAATTTCATCAAATCTGTACAAGTTCCTTTGTCGATACGTCTTGGATATCGTCTCTTTTTATTCCTAATACTACTACAACAACTAGATTGCATAATGTTCTCGATATTCATACATTTACATTTGCACAATTGCAAGCACTTGCTCTTCTTTGTCAAACCGCTCATGAATCAATCTATGATGGACATCGAACATTTAATTCAACTCAATTGATCACCACTTCTCTTCGTTCACGCGATGAATTCAATGAAATTGTTCATGTTCTAATCGAAAACTTTCGAAGTCAAATAATAGCAAATGAAAATCGAACAGCAAGAATCGTCTCAATGAATATAGCATACAATCGATTCATGTCAGCTTTACGTACTAATTTTCATGCTGCGTATGATCCATTAATCGATATTTTTATCGTACATAATGATATTTACCCGAGAGAAAATAGTACATGTGATTGTCGATTAGAAGGCAATCGTTGCACTTATCCTGCGAGTATATCTCGATTTAAAATTCCCGGATTAAAAGCTGGCTGTATGCCGCTTGAATCCATTCGACAATCGACTCTTGAATGTTTTTATTCACAATTTTGCATCAATAAATTGCTATCATCTTCTTACTATTCAAATATTTCCAAGCCAAAAGCATTGCGTTTATCTCAATCAAAATTTTCCTCGAATCTAACAATTGGTCAAATGTTTGACGAGTATCTATTCGTGGAGTCATGGCAAAATACATCCAATTATGAAGTCTATTTCAATGCCTGTGCACCTCGATCACTTACGTACAGTTATCAAGGTCCAACTGGCCTTGGCTCGGCATTACTTCGTTGTATGGATGCGTCCGGTGGCGTGGCTATTATTTGGGCATTGCTCATTCCATTGATAATCAAACTTTGTCAATTCATCCAATGGAATCAATCAGCTAACTTTCTCAATGAAATCATTCAACATACACGTCAAACAATTTTAACATTAAATCTATTTCCTTCGGATAATGAAAATGACGTCGAAGAACATTCGATTGGCGTTATTACTACACGTCTATATATTCTATTTCTATTTTCTGGTATTATTGTTCTCGCATTTTGCACTTCTCTATTCAAACATACGCAAATGCATACGATTGTGTCTCCAACAATCAATGAATTCGAACGATTGCATGCGTTGTATAAAGGGTCGAATCTTGCATGTACATGCACTCATCATTCATTATCATTCGGTCGAATCGTATCCATATCTCCTCGATATCATCCCATATGTTCAAGTCAATTTGTAGAACAAACTTGGCTGTCCTATTTTGATTTGCAAGAAATCAAAGAGAATTCAACGCTCTTTCTCACAATAGATTTTCGATTGAATGGTCTGTCATTTTTCAATTTTACTGATGCGCTCTGTCGTACAGCCAAAGAAACAGTTGACAATGCAATACATTCATTTCGATATCGTCGATTTGTAACAATCCATACGTTATCACGTACAGAATTCAATAATGAAGTTCGAATACGTTTGAAACGATTTCAACAACAAACAAAAACATCATTTATTAATCTCATTGAATTAATACGTTCATCGATTCAAACCAATAATCTCGTTACAGATGTATCAACCAATGCTGATATAAAAGTCATAAAAAGCAATCAAACATCAAAATTCATATCGAAACTCTTCTATCGTAAATTGAACAATAGATCATGTTCGTGTGCATCATCATTTCAATGTACTCGTCCGCAAGGCTTCTATTTACAACTCGATGATCGTTCTAACGATCCGAAAATTGTTATACCTGGCTTAGTCATGGGTTGTTATGCAATTGAATCACTTCTTCTCTCGACTTTTCAATGTTTCTTCGAACAAAAATGTCTCCAACTTTTAATTGATTCACATGATTTCAATGCTCGAGGTTTGCTACAACCATTGCATAATTCTACGAAACATATTCAAATACTTCGTCAAGAAACCACTCGTTTCTCTCCTAATACAACTATAGAATCAATTGTTTCACAATTATTCATCGAAGATTGGAATGATGCAATCAATTTCACTGCGTATTATCATCGATGTGCGCCGAAATATTGTACTTACACTGTGAGCAAACGCTTTGCTTGGTCATATATCATTGCAATGGAACTTGGCTTATACAAAACATTATCTGTCATATTAGAAATTAGTTTACCCTATGTCGTTCGATTTATTCGACGATATTGGAAACGAAAACAATCGAATCGTAAGACAATAAACATTCGTCACATATGTAAATCGGTTCGATCTTGGAATTTATTTTCTACTCAACAACAGAAACATGAAGAAATCTTTGCTACACGTGTTTATCTTATTGTTTTTCTTCTATGTATCATGATTGCACTTCTCTATGCTGGTGGTCCATTGAGTAAAAAACTGAAAACGAAAAAAATCTTCTCGCCTACTTCGAATCAAATCGATATGCTTCATAGAAAGAATATCTCGACATTATCGTGTAAATGTTCGACTACTATTATTCCCTATTCGAAATTTGTATCCATCAATCCACAATATCATTCGATTTGTTTGAATTCACGATATATTGAACTCAATGTTCATTCTCGTATGATAGCAACACTGTGTCAACAAGCCAAACGGACAATTGAAGGAGCTCGAAATATATTTGCTAGTCGTGATTTAATTTCTATTGAAACAATGACAAAATCTTCATTTCATTCGCAAACGCAAGCTCTCATCGCAACATTTATATCTCAAATTTCAGCAGATTATCGTCGAACGTTGACGTTTATCATTCGGTCATTTCAAGTCAATCATCTACTGAATACTTTCGAAAGTAATTGGAAAATCGATCTAACGAATGAAACTGAACAACATAGTTATGTATTGACGACATATCCACGCCGTTTTTCTTCATCAAATTGTAGTTGTGCAACATCATTCGATTGCATTGAACAGCTTGACAAAGATATTGCCATCGGTTGCTTTCCTTTTGATGGATTTCGTTTGTCGAATTTTCAAAATATTTCATTGGGTCGATTGAATGACAAACTCTTCGTCGAAACATGGAGAAATCGAAGAAATTATACAGCTTATTTTCAAGCATGTCAACCGTTGGAATGTCAGTATACATTGCCCGATCGAAATAATTTCAAAACTATGCTATTAAGTCTATTGGAATTGTATGGAAGTGAGTTTATCCAACTAGTACTTTTCAATTTTAAATTTCTCTATTCTTCAGGTTTGACATGGGTTTTATACAATACCATTCAACGAATTTTATATGCTTATCAATGGTGCATCAAACTACGAACGTTTCAGTGATGCGTGTCAAATGCATGTTGTACATTGGGTTTTTTTTTCTTTTCGTTCTCGAACAATATATTTTTTTTGCACAAAACGTATGCTTTTCTTCGTTATAAAACTTATTGAGAGACGTTTTTCGCTACAAAAATAATGTCGGCAATAAACATCCATAAAGTTTCGGAACTTATAAAATTAATCGATGAGATAGCAGCTAAAAATCGACAAACAATTGAGCGTATCAATGCGAAATTACAAAAATCTGTGCTTACTTATAACTACATCGTAGAGTTTAGTCGAGATTCAAAAACACTAAATCCGAAATTTCTTGTCCAACAACAACAAAAACATGTATCAACTAAGTCACTTATTGATCAATGGCGAAATGATCGAATCAAGCTATCCATTATTCCTGATATATTCAATGATAAAATTTATTTTGATTGTTTCACATACAACGATATCTCACGGTTGAATCATGCAATGCTACCTGTCGTTCATAAATATGAACTTTTCGGAGAAACAGAAAAAGCTTACGAAGAAGTGAATAAATTTTACAACAATTTTGAACATTTACAGACATTATTGGCAGAAATTGAAAAGATATTCAACGAACCAGAATCTCAATTATCTCATTTAAACGAACGTTTTGATAATATTACCAATGAATTAAACTATTTAAAAGAACGATTCGGTTCAAACATTCAGTATCAATATAATCTTTGACCGAAACACTCTTAAGCTTTATGTTCTTTATATTTATATTTAAATAAAAGAAACCGAATCGAGAATAAGTTCATCCTATATAATGACTTTGGTCAAGAGCTTTTCATTTTTCATATACGTTAACCGAATAGCAACGTGTCAGATTTATAATCGCATATAGCGAAGCATTCGAAGTTTCGTTGACAATGCATATGCACGTACATTTCGCGAATCGAATGAGAATTTTTTTTGAATGATTTTATGAATAGGCCTTTTTGCTCGTTTATTATCTTCTGGATGAATAATCAATATGCTAGTAGTCTATGTTTAAGAAGCCATAGATCTTTAAAACTTTCGACGGATCTCAATGCTTCGAATAAATTAGAATACGTCGATATTTGTATTAATAAGACATTTAACTGGTTCAGCAATAATTTCATGGAGATCAATTCGAAGGAACATATCAAAGTCGGAAAAGGAATTTATTATTTTAATGATGAAAGTAAATACATTGGAGAATGGATGAATAATTTACATAATGATCAAGGTTTATTAACGTGGTCAAATGCCAGTCATATGAACTAAATCTTGAACGTATCAAATTAAAAAATATGAAACATTTATAAAACTTTTCGTTGTAACTAACTATTACTGACTGTTAACTTAAATAAACTAGCGATACTCAGTCTTAGTCAAGTTTTTGTTTTCTATATTAATTTATTTTTACGATCGGCTTCGACTTGCACATGAAAGTGTCTGAGCTGTTCAATAAAGCCATCGTTTGGTTGAACTATCGTTCGAATACGTTGTATCCAAATGAGAGCATTATCTACATTCATCGAGTGCTTCTCAGAATAAATCAGATAGGCAGCAACAATCGCCGGCGAACGTGATCTTCCTTGTGAACAATGAATTAAAATGTTATTGTTTGAATCACGAAGAGCAGTAGTAATGAATGTCAAAGCAGTAGATATCGACGATCTGAATTTCAATGAGTCGACTTCAGAAGCATTATCTCGAATAAACAGCTGTTCATAAATAAAATGATCAGGAAAATAGAATGATAATTCTCTGCCTGCGACTAGCACGTGCGTAATATGTTTACTGTTCAACAATTTAAAATTCCAAGCTCCATATCGACTCGATAAATAAATGTGTGGTGAAATCTCATGCAGTTGTGCTATTTCGTTGTTAGGATCGAAGTCATAGAACTGTAGAATGTATGCACATAGAGTATAGATGTTTGAATTAGAAGACAAACGATAATCTAGATAATGATCAAGATGTTGAAAGAAATGGTAACCACATTTTGTGCGTACTATGAAAATGAACTATGTGTATACGCATAAGTTGTTTTAGTTGGTGTTTTCTTACTTTCTCTTGGAGTAAAAACAAGAATTAGTAATAGAATAAGTGCAGAAGTTGTATAGATTAAGAAAGTGCTCATTTTCAAGAAAGAAAAGATAAATAGAACGGCATATGTAATATTTCATCATTTATCTGATGACGAATCGTTGAGTGGCCTCGAACGATGTCACTATGCAAAGGGCAAGTTTTCTAAAGATTTGTACGATTCGCTGTTGTTGTTTCAATAGAAATTCGCATCGATTGACGTTGAAATATTTTATATTTACTAAAATATTCCTTAATATTTTTTCTGAAGGCTGTAGATGCAGTGATATAGATCCAGAATGATGCACCATTGGTGACAAACGTAGCTAAAATAACAATATACACAACTAATACTTCGTATATCAATTGTAGCGGTGTTTTCGGGACATATAATGTAACTAGAAGGTAGATAAGAAAACTGGCCGATGGTATACCATTGATGAGCAAAATACTCATTTGAATAAGCATCATACGAGTGACTGCAGCATCTAACGTACGGAAACGTCTACGAATTCGTGTTAAATTCACTCGAGTACGACAAAAGCAAATGACAATTAATATCATCGGTAAAAGATAATAGCCAATTATCTGACAACAACTACCATAGTTAGTTATTAGAGGAGTGGCACTGCACGTATTCAATGTAGGCACAAGTGTGAAAGAGACAGCCAATGGCAAAAAAATCGAAAGCCAGAAAAATGCTGTCAATAGAATCATTATCAGAGCTCGAACACGTGTAATAAGTCGATGCCATCTGGCCCGCGGTAATGTAATAAGGTATTGACCAAGAGCTGCAAAACAATTACACATAAAACTAAAGCAACCACTCGAATACGTTATCCAATAGTTGGTTTTGCATAAAAATAACGATCTACTCATTGAATTCGTGCCAGTGAATACAGTAGCAACAGCTGGATATAGTCCAACATTGATATAGAAAAGACTATCAATTGCCGAAGCAATTATAAACCAAGCGTTCGGATGTTTCTTAAGAGCCGGAATACATAGAAAAACAAAACAGTTGCAAAGATTGCCAATTGTACCCAGAATCATAGTGATCAATCCAACTGTTTGATACAATCGATTGATAAGATTGATAACGAGTTGATAAGCGGCGACAATCGAAGACATTCTCGTTTAGAAATGAAAGAATCATCTCAATTGAATCGTGCCTTTCACTAATGATCGCGTGCGGATAATCAAAAGATTATAAATCCTCTTATATAGAAATACTATTCATGATTTTTTACTCTAACATGCAAAAATAGCAAAAAATAGCAGTGTTATTTTTAGTATTTCGTTCTAAATAGTTTAAACTAAATCATCTTTCCAAGATCCATCAAATCGAGTTCCATTTTGTGCTATAAGAGTTCCTTGACCATTTCTTTTACCATCAATAAATTGACCAATAAATATATCTCCATTACGGTAATATAAAGTTCCATTTCCATGACGTTGATCATTAATAAATTGTCCAATATATAAATCTCCATTGTTAGATTGAGTTCGACCATAACCATGCAATTTATCATCTTTCCATTCGCCATCATCAAAACCTCCATTTGCAAATATAAAAGTTCCATTACCATTTCGTTTTTCATGATAAAAATTACCGATGAATTTATTACCATTAGCAGAATGAACGATACCAGAACCATGTCTTTTAGAATCTTTAAAAGTTCCAATATATGAATCACCATTTGGAGATGTTAAAACACCTCGTCCATTGAGCAGATTATTTTTAAATTCTCCAGTATATTTGAATCCATCTTGAGATTCGAGAGTTCCATTTCCTTGTATCGTTCCATTGATATAATCTCCTTCGTATGTCATTCCTTGAGAGAACACAATTTTAACTTTGCCTAATATTTTTCCTCGAGAATAATTGACGATAAATTGATCTCTGTTGACTAGCGTTGTTATTCCACGTCCATGCAATTTATTAAATTTCCAAGTTCCATTAAAAATATCTTTATTTTTATAAAAAACTAATCCTCGACCATGTAACTTATCATTGAGAAAATGTCCCATATAAATATCTCCATTAGCATAATAGAATATTCCAAAGCCAAATTTCTTATCTTTTTTCCACGGACCATTGTATCGATGTCCACTCGTCCAAGTATAAAAGCCACTACCATTTCGTTTATTTTTAATAAATTCTCCAATATATAGATCGCCATTGGCATAATTCAGTGTTCCATTACCATGAATTCTTCCGTTTACAAATAATCCTTCGTATTGACCTCCGTCTTTCCATTTAAAAATTCCTCGTCCATTTTGAGTATCATTCTCGAATTGACCTGTATAAACATTTCCATTTTTATAATAGAGCGTTTCTTGACCAGACATTTTCCCATTTTTCAAACTGCCAACATATCGATCACCAAGTAGCCAAAGTCTTTCTGAAAGAATCTTTTTGTTTCATAGAGAAATACTTTCGAATTGGTTTACCTCCATGGACGAGATTTCCTCGTCGTACGACATAAATAAATACTCCCAACATGAAAATCGAACAAATGATTATCGTTAAAAAAGTTAAGAAAAAACCAAATCTCTTTGCTTTTCTCCATAATCGGTTGCTTTTATTTTGCTCATTTTCATCTAAATTATGATCGTCTTGTTTTTCTTTAGCATCAACCAATTTCTGATGCCATTCAAGACTTTCTTCATATTTTCCTTGTTGAGATGTTAAATCAGCAAGATTTTGATATAAACTATTTCTCAAAGGATCATCAATTGGAAGTTCATCGAGAAAACGAGAAAAATATGTATAAGCTAAATTTAAATAGCCCATTTTCCATAAAATATTTGCAAATGTTGATAAATTCGTTTGTTCTTCTTCATTCTGTTGTTTAAGATATTCAACAATTTCATCATCATTACATAAACTAATTTGAATAGTTATACAGTTATTATTATCATAATAAATCTTATTAATACGAAATATTGAACCAGACATAAATAAAATTTCGGATTCAAATCGAAATCTGCTGATCGGACTGATATCAGCAAATGGTCTCGTTCCAATTAAATTCGGATGTGCGTCGATTTCAAAGAGAACCTTTTTAAAACCATCCGGTGGCGGATCATCTCCTAAATAGGTGAATGCTATGCCTAGATCAGTACTCGTAGAAAATAAAGCATTGATCGATATGTATTGTTTAATTTGTTGTTCAATAATTTGAAATTCTTTTGTTGACATAAATTGACTTCGATAGACATGAACGGATTGCTTACATTGATGTCGTTTGAGTTGTTGATAGATATCGGATAGATATGAATGATAGAGAAATAACATATGGATATTTTGTAAACGTAGTGCTTGATTTAAAGTTCGATAGAAAAATGAATCTTTCGAATACCAGCCGAGAACATCCGCTGGAAAATAATTAGATTGGAATTCTTGAATTAATTTCAATTGTGTATGACTTCCTTCATATAAATCATTAAGAATGTGAATAAGTTCATTTTTATGTGCTTGATTGGTTTTCATTCGTAGAAGACAATCAATCAGTAATTGATAATAAACAAAATTTCCATTGAGACCTGTTGTTGACATACCCATATTGGTATCAGTAGAAAATGTATTGACTGTCAATGGTTCTTCGAATTTAATTTGAGAGATAATTTCATTTGTTTGAATTGGTCCAGATTTAACTTTAGGAAATTGTTCGATCCATGCTGGCTGTGATTGTATATCATGTGTATCATCATCTTTTGAATAAATATAAATCGATGAAACTTGATTCAATGAATGAATTGAAGGAATAAAATCTCGAGCAAATTGATTATTAACAATAATCACGAATCGATCTTCGTTTGATGCTCTTTTAATGTATTTTTCACATTCATTTTTATCATGAAATTTACAAATATGATTAATAATAGGACATAGTTTGATTTCTAATTGTGGACAATATTGATCAGAAATAGTTTCATCAAGCCAGAGAACACGAGCATCACTCATTTTATGAACAATAATCTTTTCGAATTGTAAATGCTTTTAATATTAATATAGTTCCGTTATTTAATTCTTATCAGTTGAAAATGACATTTGAAGAAGAATGGCTCGTGTTAACAACAGAATTCAATGGAAATCTTGTTTATTTTCAAATAATTATTGATTGTTTACTTCGAATAAAAACAAACCAAGCGGATAACAATCAACTTTTGACTATTCTCAAGAAACAATACGAACATGATTGTCTACAACTAAATTTAATTTATGAGTTCCAATATAATTATTCGGCAGCTGATGTTCTCGGCTGGTATTCGAAAGATTCATTTTTCTATCGAACTTTAAATCAAGCATTCTATTCACAAGATGTTAATATGTTATTTCTTTATCACTCATATCTATCCGATATTTATCAACAGCTCAAACAACATCAATGTAAACAATCAATCCGTGTCTATCGAAATCAAATAATGTCAACAGAAGAATTTCGAATTTTTGAAGAACATATTGGAAAATTAATTCGATTGAAATCATTTATGTTGACTCATAACAACCGTCATCATATTGATCAACAAATATTATTCGAAATCGATGCCAATCCAGATGTAACAACAACTAAACCATTTGCTTATATTGACGAATCACAAGTTCTATTTATGTTTGGTTCCATATTTCGTATTAATAAGATTTATTATGATAATAATAACTGTATAACTATTCAAATTAGTTTATGTAATGATGATGAAATTGTTGAATATCTTAAACAACAGAATGAAGAAGAACAAACGAATTTATCAACATTTGCAAATATTTTATGGAAAATGGGCTATTTAAATTTAGCTTATACATATTTTTCTCGTTTTCTCGATGAACTTCCAATTGATGATCCTTTGAGAAATAGTTTATATCAAAATCTTGCTGATTTAACATCTCAACAAGGAAAATACGAAGAAAGCCTTGAATGACATAAAAAATCGATGAGAATCAAAAACGAGGCATGTGCCAATATAAATAATGAATCATGCGATGTTCTCTCGTTAATTAAAACTAAAAATAACAAACGATTGCGATTGGGTTTACTTTTAATTGAATTCATTGGATTAGTAAATATATATTTCAAAGTTTTGTCGTAATTTATTCTTCCTATTAGATAGTTTATATTGGTATGTTTATTAAAAGTCTATCAAAACTTCGTCAATCAATTGAAGAATTATTATTTATCTTATATTATGTATTTGGCCTAGTGTTAACATATAATAGAGGTCGAATAGGATTGTTAATAGTAGATTTTCATATTTGTGTTAAATATCAACTAAAATACACATATTCTATTTATAGTATGGTTGGATTGGTGGTATTCTATTTGCATACGTGTCTTTCTATCCGTTTCTGACTATTGTTACTTCAATTTGGAAGTATTCTCGTGTATATGGTCTCGATTTATCACCAATGATATCTGATATGAATTCTGTTTCTTTGGTTTATTTCATATTTAATTCAATCTCAAATGTTCGTGTTTTTTTGTCTTCGAATAAAAAAAACAAAAAACTTTTATGTATATTTTAGTTGATGAATGTTATGCTGGTGTTTAAAGTGGCGAAGACAATCTAAAGAATAGGTTGCTTTTATTTATTTATTATGAATAAAAATCTGAAATTGGTATATCAGTTAATTGTTTTGGTTCTCAGCAGCAAACGGCCATTTCTTCATGAGCGCTTCGTTGCGACGTTTCAATTCTTCTGTTTTCGATTGATATTCATGCCAGCTGACGATATCTTCTCCATCAAATATTATTTGACCATCGAATGAAGTATAACTTCCATCATAGACTATTGCAATTAATTCTGAATCAAATTGATCGCCATCGAATACCAACCATGCCAAATTATAGTCAGTGTTTGAATGTGATAAATATAATCCAACTGGATTCAAATCTGATTGATTAGCAGTGTGTTTATAAATATATTCTCTTGGAATTGAAGCACTTCAGTACGATTCGATTTCAATTCATAATCATGATGACAAGACCAATCATATCGATTAACATAAACAATACTACGATCGTTATATGTTTGATCAAGAGAACGACCAACAGTAGCACAACGTTTGAAGATGTCAGCTGAATTATAACCAATATTATAAATAACATAGCCTGATTTAAATGGTTCAGATGTTAAATCCCATCGAGTTTCATATGATTTCGCTTGCCAATCACCTTTAACAGTTCGACATCGATCATGAAAATAACGTTGTTTTATTGTCCCTTCATTTTCGAGTTTAGGAATAGATTGAGGAGTATCATATCGATTATGTTGACCGTTAAAGTAACTTTCACAAATACAATGTAATAGACCCCATAGTAATTCATCACTTGAACAATGAAATGATAAATTATGTGAACAACTAGTCATTTGAAAATTTAACCACGTGGGCGATCAGTCGGAAACAAATAAATAACATGAACGTTCTTTTATCAAGCAGCTGTTGAAAATCTGTCGATGGATTTCTTTTTTTTTTTGTTCTTGTAAAACATTTTGAATAAAAAAATGGTGTTGATAAGTTTAATATGGTATTTAATTGCAATGCTAGATTGTATTCAATCGCTCGATCCTCGAATTCATGTCTATTATTCGAACGAATTCAGCATATGAAAATGAAGTTCAACATAATTGTTTATATGTTAATATCGGAAGATCTGTCGATGATATATATGAAAAACTATTGTTTTGTTTGAGTGAATCAATTTCTCAATTTCCTATTGAAAATACTGATCGATTAGTAAATTTTACTTTTGATGAACTCAAACAACAAAATATTAGTAGTGATCAATTATATACTTGGTCAGCACCAATTGATCTTATTGAAGATTATGAATTGTATTTAAATGAATCGAATCAATCTGATTGTATGAAAAGATTTTTCAATTGTACATCACCACGATTTGGCCCACAATGTCAATATCAATTTGTTTTTGATTATTCCGATGATTATGCGGGCGATTTTCAAACTGTATTGAATATCATTGATTTTCTTTATTTACAACATAGATCAAAAGATATGAATTGGACATGTTATGAACATTTAGAATGCGATTATTATCTGTCATCTGGTTGTCTCGATTGGACAGAAATTTGCGATGGTTTTATTCATTGTTTAAATGATGGCATTGATGAAAAGTCTTGTTCACAATTAGAACTAAACGAATGCCAATCGAATGAATATCGATGTGCCAATGGGCAATGTATTCCGTTTGAATTTGTATATCGAATTAAAAGTAAATCTGATTTTAATTTTATGTGCATGGATAAAACAGATAAGTTATTATTAACTGAAAATGTTTATCATGCATATCTTTATGCTGGATTAAATTTTCGACATGATGAATACACATGTCCGAAGAGAATCTTAACAAGTTCATGTTTACATCAACGTCATAAATTAATTGCTCAAGAATTATTCTCTCAAAAAGAAACGAATTCAATTTCTGAATATTGTTGGCTATTATTCAAATGTGTACTCTATTTTCTTGATGATGACGATTGTTCTCAAATTGAATGGGATGATTTATATGTTTCAATTGAAAAACATTGTCCCGATGTGATGTTTGTTCTACCGTTGCCAATTCTGTCTCGTGATGTCTATTTAGTGTTTATAAGGAATTCTTCTCTGCCGTCAATCGATCGAAATGTGTTATATTTATTTATTTGTACGAAAAGTATACAATGTTCTGGAAATTTTACAATTAAATTCGATGAAATTTTGTATGAAGATGAACAATTACTAAAATTTCAATACGGAAGTTTAAACAATGATTTATGTAATCGATCGAATGTTTATCGATGTCAAAATTCATCGGTATGCATTTCGATTCATCGTTTGATGGATTTTATATTTGATTGTCCGTATTTCGATGATGAAAATCAACAGATTATTGCCGATAAAAACTTTCGAACAAGTCATTTTCAATGTCTATCATCGAGAAAATTCATTCCGAAAATTTGGTATAACAACAAAGTTTGTGATTGTAATTATACTGAATTGAGTCAATGTGATGACGAGCCAACACTTCGATTACAAGTCAATAAACCGATTATATTTCAAATGATTTGTGACGGAATTATTGATGATGAAACAAATGAAACTGATGAAACAAATGAAACTGATGAAACTGAATGTCAACAATGGCCTTGCAATACACCATCGACTCGTTGCGATGGTATTTGGGATTGTACGAATGGTGAAGATGAACTAGGATGCGATATTAATTCGCCGTTAAATTGTTCGTTGACAAATCATATTTGTGTTTCAATTGAGACAAGTGAACTAATATGTTTAGCATCGAATCAAGTCAACGATGGTCATGCCGATTGTCTTGGTGGAGTCGATGAATCGAAATTATGTCGAATGAAAAGTAATTTCAATCAATTGAAAACATTTCATTGTCGAAATGATCCAGCGAATATATGCATTAATTATTCGAATGTTTGTGATGGTGTTGTCGATTGTTTAAATGGAGACGATGAATTAATCTGTTCGAAAAATGATTCATCACAAACATTGCCTGATCCTTGTTATGGTGAATATTCATCAGCTCGTTCGAGTATTCATCAAATTCTATGTGAATACATACGAAATCTTGAAAAGAGACGTAAACTATATTTTCAATTTAATCAAAATAACAATCAGATACAAACAAATTCGAAAGTAATGCATCGATTTCAATCACAACAAGATGAGTCCTATCGTTGTCATCGCGGTGTTGATATAATCGTTTGGTTAAATTCAAAACTGAATATTAGCCGACGCACATGTCTCTGTCCACCAGCATACTATGGCTCGACATGTCAATATCAAAATCAACGAATTATCGCTATCTTATATTTCAATCCATCATTAGATTCTCGTCGAACATTATTTTCTATTGTTGTTTCACTTATTGATGATAGTGATCAACGTCAAATTCATTCCTACGATCAATTTACATATATTTATAATTCCTATTGTGATTTTAAATATTACGTTCATTTAATTTATGCACATCGACCAAAGAATCTTTCTCAAAACTATTCAATTCATATTGATATCTATGAACAACATACATTAAACTATCGTGGTAGTTATCTTTTTCAAGTAGTCTATTCATTTCTGCCTGTATATCGTCTTGCGTTAATCATTCAAATTCCATCAAAATATGAGCAAATTCCAAGTTGTTCGAATCGTCAATGTCATCAAGGTAGATGTATTCAGTATTTAAATAGTTCACAAAATGAAATCTTTTGTCAATGTTTTCCTGGTTGGTCAGGACGGTATTGTCATATACGTTATGAGAATAATTGTGCATGGAATTCCGTATGTATCGGACGATTAACATCGAATCGATCGGTTTGTGTTTGTCCATCTTTTCGATATGGTCCTCGATGTTTGCTAACTGATCATAGTTGTCAAGGTCAATGTCAGAATGGTGGCACATGCATAGTATTGAATTATATATCGACATCAAAAGGATTTGAATGTCTATGTCCAAAAGGTTATCATGGATATGTTTGTGAATATTTGGATTATAACATAAGTTTAATATTTGATCAAACTATTCAATTACCTGAAACAATTTTAATTCATTTCATTACTTTAAATAGAGAAAATATAGATCGATTAACTATTTTTCAAACAATACCCTTTCGAAATCGATCGATCGTAATTCATTGGTCAAATCGATATAATTTTGTTTTTATTGAAATTTGGAAGCAAAGTTATTATTTAGCAGTAATTGAAGCTTCTTTCTCTCAAATGACAGTAGTCAAATCAGTAAATTCATCGAATCATTGCCGACATGTCAATCAGTTAGTTAATCAAACGATTGCTGAATATTCATTTGTGCATCGAATGAAATTTTATCATCAAATTTGTTCAATATTTGCAAATGATATCTTATGTTTTCATGATGACAAACAATTCTGTCTATGTCAACAACATTTAGCTGATTGTTTTCAATTTAATTTCGATCAAACTTTTGATTGTGACGGTCACAATCCTTGTCTGAATCAAGCTCTATGTTTCTATGAAAATCGTGATTTATGTCAACGAAAAATAATGTGTCAATGTCGTCCATGTTTCTTCGGTTTATCATGTCAATTGACAACAAATGGATTTAGTTTATCACTTGACTCGATCTTAGGCTATGATATTTATCCAAATATTTCCTTTAAAAGTCAACCAAGAATTGTATGGATTAGTTTAGTCATAACAATGGTATTTATGTTACTTGGATATATCAATGGAATTCTATCTCTGATAACATTCAAAAGAAAACTTGTTTGTGAAGTTGGCTATGGAATTTATTTGTTTGGTTCATCGATGACAGGATTACTAGTAACTTGTTTATTTGGAATTAAATTTTGGATATTAATTCTTTCACATATGTCAACTATTCAAAATCGAACATTTCTTTTAATTCAATGTCAACTAACCGACTGGATGATTCGATCATGTCTTCATTTAGATCAATGGTTACATTCGTGTGTATCGATTGAACGAGCTGTTTGTGCTATTAAAGGTGTTCATTTCAATCGAAGAAAAAGTCGACAAACTGCTAAATGGATTCTAATTGGTTTGTTTATTTTTGTTTTTGCAAGTAACGTTCATGATCCTATTCATCGAACTATAACTTACGAAGAAAATGACGAGAATTTAAACGAACGACTCTGGTGTGTTACTCAATATTCAAATCCTATTCAAACATATGATAGTTCGATTCTTCTTTTTCATTTTTTTCTACCATTTATTTTAAATATTATTTCAACAGTAATTCTTCTTAGAAAACAGTCACAACAACAACAGCAAATGACTCGAGATAAAAAAGACAACCTTTCGACTATTCTACTAAAAAATATACAAAAAAATAAACACTTACTTATTGCACCTTTCGCATTAATTATCTTGGCTATACCACGGCTAATCATTTCATTTCTATCGACATGTATGCAATCGTATGAAAGATCTTGGTTATATTTATGTGGATATTTCATTTCATTTATTCCATCGATGTTAACTTTTATTATTTTCATTCTACCATCGAAATTCTACAAAGCACAATTTAAAGCATCGATACAAACATATCAAAACTATATCAGAAACCATTTACATCGAGGAACGTCTTGATTATATTTCTCTACTCCGATTACATAAATCTATTACTTTTTTTTCTAACTAATGATTTTGCGCATATCATATTTGATCTACATGGAACAGTATATAATGTTTGTTTAAATCGAGATAAAATAAAAGATGTATTTTTCTTTGATATATATTTTTGTGTTTTGTCTTGTCACTGCAATTACTCGATGGACAGTTGATTATTCAGAAGCGAAACAAATTTCAGCTTATAGCGGAAATTATCGTCGAGGTCGTTCAGGAAAAATTAAAGGTGTCGTTTTACATGATACTGCTGGACTCAATGCATTCGAATGGTTCAAAAATCCTAAGGCAAAAGTTTCTGCTCATTATGTCATTGAGCAAGATGGACGTGTCATTCAAATGGTTAGTGAAAATGATACAGCTTGGCATGTCGGTATAGTTAGTCGTAATTCAAAATTTGCTGGTCAATCCTCGCCCAATTCATGGTTGTTAGGTATTGAATTTACTCGAGATCGAACAAATGCTGATGTTATGTCTGAAGTACAAATACAAGCAGGATTGTAACTGGTCAAAGACATGAAAAGACGATATGGTGCAGGATTTAGTGTTTATACATATGATCAATTTCAAACGACGAGAGTTTGTCCAGAACCAAAATTTCCTATTCATCGATTCAAAAAAATTGTGGACGGTTGAAAATACGAACTATATCTATTTTTCCTCTTCGATTAGAACTATGCATCGTCTAAGCTATATGATCACCTCTTTCTTTGTCCTATTGTATGTATACACGTATATGTTATTCATTCCTATATAAATCGTGTTGAAATAAAGGGCAAATAATTATTGATGGTAAGAAAAAAGATGTTAAATTAAACAATAATGTATACTTTTATAATAGACTGAAGCATTGGAAACGCAATTTAACATAAAGGACAATTGTTTATGGATATTGTGGAATATTATTGATTTTAAATCCATAAAAGATGAATACATTAATTCAGATAAATTCTCTGTGCCTTTATTTCCTAAAATATTCTGGACAATGAAATTTTATCCTCTTATTCAAAATGTCGAAGGCAACAATATTGGACTAGTGGTTTGTGTGGATGGTAACTTATTTGCAAAATATAGATGGAAACTTCATTTAAATCCCCGACCGAAATCTTCCAATACAGATCAATCGGCTCAATATTTTCGTTCTGATAATTCGGAAAGTATTATGCACATTATCAATCACTTCGAAATATCTCAAAATAGTATTTCAATCATCTGTACAATTACAATTCCATTTAATTCGTACATTGGCGATGAATGTTTAAAAGCATTCGAGCATTCACTTAGAGTTCTAAATGATCAAAAACATTGTGATTTTATTATCAAAGTTCAAGATAAATGCTTCAATGTTCACAAATGTATCTTATCGACTCATTGGCCACATTTTGCTACTTTAATCAATTCTGAAAGTGGAACGTTAGCAATTCAAGATGAAGCGTCTGATGTTATTGAAGCGATGATTCGTTATATTTATACTGGCACTTCTAATGTTACAGATCTGAACTTAGCTCTCAAACTCATTACACTTTCTGATAAATATGATTTACCGGAATTGAAAACGAAATCTTTAAAGTTTCGCATTGCCAAAATGAACAAACATCATGTTATCAAATCTCTTTTGAAAGCCAAACTTTATAAATTAGATGATTTGTTCCAAGCCTGTGTCAATTTTCTGAAAAGTGACCAAACTATAATCAACACTCTTCCTGATTATGATTTATTAGTGGCGTCTGATAATGGTTTCGAACTTCTTGCTTTCTGTTTTGATAACGTTCGTGGCATTAAACGTTCACTTGATAGTCTCAAATAAAACAAGATTCATTTAAAAAGAGATTTTTTGTTGACTCAATTCGATAATCATCTAATAAACTAAGAATGCTGCAGCTGAATACATTTCTGATTTTTACTCACACTTAGGGCATATCAAAAGTAGTGGCGCCGATCCTGTCATTTTCCAAAGAAGCCTTTTGGAATTTGTTTCTCTATATATTCTGATAGCTCAAGTCGAGCTCTATAATTCTATCATATTTCATAAATCTTCAAACAGTATACCATATTGAAAATATAGTAAAAATAATGAATGAGTAAGGAAAAAAAAATTTTTTTGATGTAAAATCGACGCGTTTGTATTACATCAGATGTTCAAAAGAATCGCCCTGATTATTCACACATAGATGCATTCGTTCGATCAATTTATCAAAAGTCTTTTTATACTCCTCTTTTCTCAATGACTTCATAAATTTGGCTACAGCTTCATGCAACGATTCGGCGTCATCGTGTTTGCCTATATTTTCTTTGATTAAATCGAATAACCAAAAGTCACATGGTGATAAATCTGGCGAATTGGTATTTATTTTCAGTTATATATGCGAAATACACGTGCTCTGTTTATGTTTTTCAGTTCACAACGCTAGTGCATGTATGTTTATAAAGTAAAAATTGAAAAAAGTGGGAGAAAACCTAAAAATATCAAAGCTTTTGCTTGTGTAGTATTGTTTGAAGGTTTATGAAATATGATAGAATTATAGAGCTCGACTTGAGCTATCAGAATATATAGAGAAAAAAATTCCAAAAGACTTCGTTGGAAAATGACAGGGTCGGCACCACTACTTTTGATATGTTCTAAGTATATTATGAATTTTTAATTTCTTCAATTAAGTTCAGTACTTCATTCCAGCTTTGAGCTATGCGAACGGAATTCATAAAATCAGGTTGAAACTTTTGTGCTCCATCAATCTTTTTCTGATCCGAACAAAACCATATTTGTATGATGGAAGAGGGAAAACTACGTAAAACTTGCATTCTATCATCAATCATCACGTTAACTTTGTTTTCATGAGCAATCTTGATCTTCTCGTCGTATTCTAAGCAGTAGTACGTTTTAATATGAGATAAATTGTAGTTCTTCAGCCAATTATTCGTTTTCTCTTGGTAACTATCTTTACATTTTGATATAAATATAAACTGATTGGATGTATCCTCTGCTAATTTGATCACAGATTCTATAGCATTTTCAAATGGTTGATCAGTGACATGATTTTTTACTACACCACCAATATCACAAGCAATAACAGTAATTGGACGAGCACTCATAAGAAAAAGATTATAGCTACTATAATCATGTTTGTATATTTATACGTATGTTATGTATTGCACAATTCTTTGATTTTATGACGTTCTTTTTTTCGTCAGCGTTACTGTTCACATAGTATTGTAATTATGCAATACAGGCGTAATATTATTTTCTTTTGAATTAAAAATCTAATAACGTCTCCTTTGTCTATCGATTAATGAATGAAAACGAGCTAGTTCAATGAGTGATATGTTTTCCTTGATTCGTCGAATTGAATCTTCTTGCAGTAAACTTAGCATTTGTTGTATTTGACCATCCCTCAAATAGTTACTCAAATGAACTAAACTGCTACCGTCGCAATCAACAAATAAACGAGACATTTGATGAAGTTTATTTCGGATTAACCATTCATGTGTCTGTATTTCTGTCCATTCAAAAATATCATCTTTTGATTGAATAGATGACAGGTGATCTTCTAAATTTTCTTCTCTCTTCAATTCTTTGTGTAACATTTCCATTGCTCGACTAAATTCATGTTTGTTAAAATCAATATAAAGTAATTGACCAATCAAAAATAATAACCATCCATCAGGTTTATAACGTTTTTGTAGAAGTACAGGCACAATCGTACGTTGCCGTTGAAATGCATAATGTGCTTCTGCTCGACAATAATTACTTTTTCGATATTCTTCACTCATACAAATGATGACCGTACGTGAACATTCGATAGCTTCTGCCATGGCATCCATAACATTTCCATGCATCTGATCGAAATCAATCCACACACGATAGTTCGACTTGACAAGTTCATCGTAGATTTGTTTGCATAATTCTTTATCTTTATGTGAATAACTAATCATAATATCAAATAAATCTTGATGAGAGTTGTTATTCAATAGTAAATAGTTTTGACGATGACTTTCGACATTCCATAGTATTCCATGTAGAGTCTTTCTCATTTTT
>Ga0209922_101383_pt1 | contig 23666 bp, 24 predicted proteins | sample ThiBiot_500_biof_FD_183946 | JGI IMG/M metagenome (GOLD analysis project Ga0209922, IMG submission 183946) | Wastewater bioreactor microbial communities from Cape Town, South Africa - Thiocy_expt_500_biof (SPAdes) | ecosystem: Engineered > Bioreactor > Thiocyanate-remediating > Anaerobic-Aerobic ... | reverse complement strand
CGTGGGATTTCCATCGATATCATGTAAATGTGTCACAGAAATAAGACGACATTCAAACGATGCTGGTCTATTCACAATTAAGAATCAATTATTGTACTGTTTTTCTTTTGTCTAAATAACTTACGAATCTCGAACACGTGGTGCTTTGACTAATCGACAAGGTGCAGGTTCTAATCCCGCTAAAGTCATTTCATTAATTCCATACGGAGCAACAAATGATGTTGTATTCATTTGTTCAGCTAATTGACGTGTTGCTAAATTGAATACGAATTCGTTGGTTTGTTCAACATTTGTAACTGTATCTTTGTAACCAGACGATGAAAATCCAACGATATGAGGAGATTCACTGAATGCATTGAAGAACGAATATGGAGCGAGATTAACACGACCATCGGCAGATTGTGTTGAGATCCAACCGATTGGACGAGGAGCTACGATGGCTTTGAATGGATCATGTGAAAGACCATGACCGGATTTCATTTCATAAAAATGTACGTCACTCATTATTCAATCTAATACATCGATTTACAATGCATTTTTATATCGAAAGAAACTGCTTTGTCATAGAGAAAGAAGCAGAAAAAAAAATGTTACCATTATTCTTTATCATTTTCCTCTCTTTCTCTCTCTGTGCGTGTGTTTATTGATAAAAACGATCGAGGTATATTTCGACTTGAATTTGATTTGACCGTTGTCATAAATCATTGCTCACAAGGTACATTTGACTATCAAAGAAAAAGAACGAACATCGAAATAAGTACAGTTGCTTTCAACTAAAGATTTGTATTGTTGTAGGTCAGCACCTCTTCTTATTTGTCTCATCTTGATGTACTACGACGTGCGAAGAAATCAATTCCTGCCATTTCACAAATATTACATCGACGTATGAAGACGTACGTTCATTTATTCGTTTTTTTTCCAATCGAAACATTGTCCGTGTTTTTTCTTTTTCAGTTAATATGTTTCTAAGCCGCTAAAATGTTATTATCCTATTGAATTTGCAAAAAAGATTTCTACGGGTATTGATTTTGTTTCTTTTTTTCATAAATTTTCAATCGAAGAAAGTAATTCTCTATCAATTAGACATCGAATTTTTGTCTTTCGCCAACAAATTCAAACCTTGGTTTCCAGCGACCATTGATATTATCGTTAAGATGGATTTTTTCATTGTTAATCACAAACCAGCCGATTTGAAACAGTGAAAATCTGTTCAAGAAAGTTTTAAAAATCAATTAGCTTTTTTTTTGCCTTCATTTAACATCAATGGATTATATTCAATCAACAAAATAAAATTCATTAAAAAGAAAAAAAAAGAAAGATTTTTATTAAAAACGAGGCGGATTTGACACTACTTCTTCGTAGGGAGGAGGTGGTTCTTCATGAATAAACGGATACGAACAAGACGATATCGTCGGTTGAACAAAAACATTGACATTTTGCCGTGATCTCACAAAACGACGTCGTTGTTGTTGTTGACATTTATGTATACAACAAGTTAAACAAGATATAAAACTACAAAGTAAAGCAACGACACTAATTGCAATGACAGTTGGTGAAAAAATAGTCCCATTATTGAAACATTCGCCACTAAAACTTCCGCATTTTTCATTATCTATTTCAACAACAAAATCGAATTGATTTCATTTTTTAAAAAACGTTTTCTCTTACAACTGCAACACCATTCATCGTTTCCACTCCGACACGATTCTAAAAATCGTCAAATGAAATATCAAAATACATCTTCACGTTGAACAACCTACGGTCATAAGATTCACAAGTTTTAACTCGATCGATCAGACTGAACAATAGAGATATACATACGAAATCGAGCATTGATAAACAACACGCACGAAAACCAAAATCTTTTCTTTTTCTCAATAGAGAATATTCGTATATCATCGTTGTCTTATCTTTTCATTGCTTAGTTAGATAACAAATAGAACTTTTCCATATGAAATTTATTTATTTGACAACAGTTTTTATTTATTTAAAATAAAATAATTTGAATAATAGAATTTAGCTCGTTGTAAAATCCGTTCGATCGATTGACGAGAGAGATTTTTCGATCTCGATGAAGATGATTTCGATGAGAAAAAATATCGATGCAGATCTTCTTCATTCGAAAACGAAAGAATCTTTTCACGATCTTCTTCAAGAATCGAAATACAAAGACAAATCGTAAACAACGATCGATGACAGATCTTCGATTTGAAATCAAAATTCAACGAATAAATCCAAATCAATTCAAGAATTCGAAGAATTTGATCGAACGAATAAAATTCTCGTTTACAATCGAGTAATAACCAACGGTAAACAAATAAATAACTTTCACTATTACTCAACAAATCAATTGTCTTCCAAAGTTGATAATCAATCGATTGAAATAAGAAATTAAATAAATTAAAACGATGATTCATTTCGATTTGATCGTGATCAAATATCGAATTCATATAACGTGTCATCAATGAACAGTAAGCAAAGTAACTCAACGATTCGTTTTCAAATACGTAAACTATCGGAGTTAACATATCAGTCATGCCTTGACTATATTCGGGATTTGGATGATAGACAATATATGTCATCATTATATTAAAAATTGATTGTTTATTTTCTAAAAAAACTCAATTTTTATATTCGAAGAAAATCGAAAAATAAGAAATTTTACTTTTAATTGATTTGACATGTCGATCTGTACGATGAACATCCTTAAGAATTGTATCAGCTAATTTCAGATAAAATGAATCACCACGAGACACTCGTTCTTGCCAAACTCGTTTTAATCTATAAATTCAAATCATTTTTTTGATGAGAATTTGCAAACTTCGAATTTACTTTTCATAACGAATTTTTGCTCGATTTTCAAAGATTTTCTTTTCTTTTGAAGTCATTGATGGTGAATAAATATTCAAAAGATAAGGCCATGTTAATTGACGAGTTTTACGAGATTGTTTTCTATTACAAATATGTTCATGTAAACGATCGATATCAATAAGAGAACCATCACGATTCAACAAACGTTTCTTTCTTTGATATCCAATACAACTTTTTAATAAATCTAAATTTATGTTTTCAAATCAAATCTTTAGAATATTGAATTGATTTTCGTTTACCTTTGACATTTTCCCAGATTTGTCTCCGTTGAATCTTAGATTGAGTTTCGACATTTTTTTGTGTTCGAATTTGTTCACGTGAAATTAATTCTAAATGCATTTTCTCTCAGTTCTGCTGATTCGAATGAATTTATATAGCTAAGAGATCATCAATCAGTTGTTTACACTCTCTTTCATCTTTTCATGGAAATAAGTAAGATGATTATTAACCCATAATCAGTTTCTCTTCTTTTTGATTGTTCACATAAACGCAAAAGTCGAATATCTCTATTAACTAAGATTATTGTTGAAAAGCGAATTTGATTTTTAAATGATAGCAGCATATTATTGTTTTTATTGGCTTATAAAAAGAAACAAAGAAATCATTGTAGAATATCATAAATGATTAAAAAAAACAAGTGTTGAGAAGATTGAGTCGTTAAAGTGGAATGTACACACAAAACAAGCGAGAAAAAAGAAACACATGCATTTATAGATTGGTCATTTTATCTGATACTTCATATTAGGCTTGATTATTCTATATACAAGCATCCACTTTCATACACACACAAAGATTGACGAGCATTTAAACAAGAACAAAAAAAAAGAGATTCATTCGTCGCAATACTTTCAATTGCACAACAAACGGATACATGATGATTACAATATAAAGAGAATGATAGAAGAAGAAGAACGAAAAAGGAAGATTATAATAATGTGCAATAGAGTTATTTGAGAGAAAAATCACTAAACTCGAATTAAAATACTGATATTCAGAATTAAACTTCGGTTGGCTCTTGATAAGCATATGGATTTGATGCGGCAGGAGGACTTGAAAGTTGATTATACGATGGCGGAACTTCATCACGAGACATTCCAGCAAGTTGATGAACAACCATTCGCTGAGGTGGCGGAGGAGTTCTCGATCGACGTGATGATGATGATTGGGGTTGTTGTTGTTGTTGTTGTTGTCGATATTCTCCTTGTTTACGACCTGTTGATGATGACGAAGGACCTGGTTCCTATAGAACAGAAAAAAAAACAATCAAATAAATCGAAATGTCATTTAAAACAATCTGAATAGATTATTATTATAAAGCAATAAAATGAAGCGGGGTCAAACAAAATGTAGGTGTTTCTCTCTCTTTTTGCTAGTTGAGCAAGAGCATAATGGATTACAAATGAGACAAACAAATACGAGTAACACTTGACACCACTTATTAACAATAAATAAATCAAACTTACCACACGGAATGTGAATTTTTTCTGTAGAAGCTGAAAGAAAATCGAATGAAAGCACGAGAAATCTCAACGAATACTTACAGGTGAACCTTCGTTTGTATTTTGAAATTGTCGTTGAATTTGTTCATCATCTTCCGACGAAACATCTTGATCAAACTGTCCGGTCCGTTTTTCGATTGCGGTGATTTCGGTGATGCTGATCGTTCATCACGTTTCGGAAGAAGCGGTGCAGGCACATCGTTCGAACGTTTTTTTGTTGGTAATTGTATTGCAGATTGTTGATTTGATCGTAATGAATGAAGTGATTCGGTTAACGATTTACGAGAACCGAATGGCGTTGTTCGAGATCGAGTTGATGGCAATGGAACTGCATTTAAATTCGGATCATCTTCATCGAGATCGTCTCCGTTCGGCGAATACGAACGTTGCGGTGGCAACGGACGAAATCCTGGCAATGAACTTGCTTGAGGATACGTCACGGGAACCGTTATCGGAACTTGACGATACGATGAATGCGTACTGATTATTGGCGAATTACGTGTTGGTATTGGCGGTGGTAATGGTGGAGGTTGATTATTAGTTTCGGTTGATTCAACTAAATGCGATGTTGACGATGTATCACCACGTAAAATATCTTTTTTATATCGAGAATTATCACCATTGAAATTACCACGATTACCCCATTGAGTTTTACCTCCGCGTCTAAAAACACATTTTTTTTTCGACAATCTTTTCAAATTAATTTTTTTTCACTTACTCATTCGCTATTTTTTCCACTAAAATAATTCAAACAAATAATTAGATTTTTGAATTTCAATTATACGAAGTAAACTCACTGCTCGGCGTTCGACTTTGTACCGATTTCGCTTTTCGACGTTTGAGAAAAATCAGTGCAGCAACAATAATCGCAACAAGAAGCGCAAGTAGAATAGCACCAACTACCAAACCAATTATCAACGGAACTTTATACGATTCTATTCAATAAATTAAATTCAAATTGATTGATTCGATTTGAATAACTTACTTCCTTGTTGACCATCGCTATTTAAACTTTTGTGTCCATTTGCTGAGGCTAAATCAAAGAAGAAACAATATGATCATGGATTTATTTATTTATCTGTTCGATTTCTCAACGCAAACTTACGCATAACATTAATAACAAAATGTTGTTTGACGGTTTTGCCTCGTGATTGTGCTTGACATTGCATTGAATGTTGTCCTGGATTTTGATAAATTCTTTGCAATTGTCGTTCATGTCCAAAAACACTCATGCCCGCTGTCGGCATATTCATCTGTGGTTGTAAAGGATATTGATTTCCATATGGATTTTGATGACCATAATAATTCATCATGTTATTCGTTGAATGGTTATTAGTTTGACTAAGATCATACCAAACATAGGACGGATAAGGATTTGCTTCGATTTGACAATCCATGGAAATCGGTCGTAATGCTTCGCCTTGTAAAGTAACTGTTGGTATTGCACCTGCTTCTAAATCAGGACCATATTCGATATCAATCGGTGTATCTCGAATGAGAAAAACATCGATATTATTCGTTGATTCGACTTGACAACGAATAGTTCCATTGTGATCAGCACGTGTTAATGGACGTTGACTAATAATTGTTCGTGTAACAATATGTTCATTGACTGTGTCATTATAGAATTTATTGTTCGGCAATGTTGATGATGGTGTTCGAGTTGAAATAAACAAATCTAATCGTGGCAAATGTTCAACAACTGAATTAGATGATCCAACGCGATTTAAATTATTATTATTTGCTGAGAATGATGCTGAGGGTGGTTGAGGTAATTTAAATGTTGAACGAATAATTGATACTGAACATGAAACACGTGACGAACTATTGTTATCTTCACTGACATGAGCATTTTCGATTTTTAATGATGAAATATCAATAGCACTGAGAATATTCACAAATGTTTGCCAATTTGTATCGACAGCTGAATAATAACCAACAGTTGTTGGATCAAGTGAATGAATTGTTAAACGATTATGTCGTTCATCGTAACTAAATTTCGATTTATTTGAAAAGCCAACATTATTGATATATAATGAATAACCATTTAAACCGATATAGGTTACTTTTGTTGATGGTGGAGCAACAGAAAATGTAAATGATTCAGATAAATTACCAACTAAATAGTTTTCACTTGGTCCAGAAGGATTTTGACCAATTGGTTGATCATTTGATGGTTGTTGAAATTGATTGACAAGTGGCGGAACTTGATAACCTTGGCCTGATTGCATTGGATAACCACTACCACCACCCATATTTCCTTGATAATACTGTTGTTGATGGCCAAACATTCCATTTTGTTGAGGATTCATTTGATACTGTTGTTCATTGATTTGACCTTGTTGAGGATTTATTGGCATTTGTTGCTGTTGATTCATCTGTGGCTGTTGTTGTTGTTGTTGTTGTTGTTGATTCATTTGAATCTGTTGTTGGTTTATTTGAGGTTGTTGTTGTTGTTGATTCATCTGTGGCTGTTGTTGTTGTTGTTGATTCATTTGAATCTGTTGTTGGTTTATTTGAGGTTGTTGTTGTTGTTGATTCATCTGTGGCTGTTGTTGTTGTTGTTGATTCATTTGAATCTGTTGTTGGTTTATTTGAGGTTGTTGTTGTTGTTGATTCATCTGTGGTTGTTGTTGTTGCTGATTCATTTGAGGTTGCTGTTGTTGTTGTTGTTGTTGTTCTTGAATAGGAAGCTGTTGTTGATGCATAGGAAGTTGCTGTTGATACATTTCATTACCAACAGGTGGGCCATATTGACCGGGATGCGGAAATTGCATTTGACCCATTAACAAATATGGCAAGATCATAAGGCAGACTAAAACAAGTCAATATCTTTGTTTTTTTTTCGACATTGAAAATGAAATTGAATTAATTACCAAAAAATTGTTTGAAATCCATTTGAATTTGAAAAACAATGGAAGGCAACGATCACATAGAAATTCGCATGGACGGAAAATCAAGGCTAACAACTAGGTTGTAAACAAAAACAAAAATCTAGAAGAAACAGAAAATAACCTGTCATTAAGAAGAATACTCGAAGCAAAAAACATCGTTCCGCTTAAAATTTATTTGTTTGTTAGTATTATTTTCTCACCAAATAGAAAAAAAAGAAGAAGAAGAAGAAGAGGAAAAGAAAGAGCCAAGAAAAAGGACGAAGAAGAAGAAGAAAAAATAACCAACAACATCAACAAGAAGTACGACAAGAAAAAGAAAGAAAGAAAAGGTTTTGTATATGTGTGCAACAAACATAGACAATGTTGGATTTTCACTGTTTTCTCTTTTCGAATATATATATAGAAGATATATATAAATATATACAGAAATAAATGTTGAGGGTCGAAAAAGATACAAGAACGAATAGCTTTGTGTTGTCAGATCTCAAACCACCGACTTCGAAAAAAGAAAAGAAAAAAAGGCAAAGGATATGACTAGAAATTGAGATAAATAGACAAACAGGAAAAACAAACAGAAGGAAAAGAGAGAGAGAGAGATGTTGAGATGAATAGGTTGGTTTGAATATTGTTGAAATAAATATTTTATTGATTAAGATTTGCTGACGACGACGATGTTGTTGAACCGGCGGTTGATTGAGAATTCGGTGGATGTGTTGTTGTTGTTGTTGGCACATTGCCATTTGGCATCAATAGTTTGCCGATTTTCTTCGATGAATGAAGAGTTAATGTTGATTTATTCAAAGCATCGTTTAATGCCATTCGCCATTCATGAAACGACACAATGTCCTACAATTGACAGGTTACAAATCAAAAGTCAAATATTTTCAATTTTCGAAAAAGAGAAGAGAAGAAGAAGAAAAAAACAAAACGAGACAAATCAAAGTTAAGAAGAGAAAATGAAAAAAGAGTTCGATGACAATAAAAGCCAAAACAACAAAAGAAAGAGAAAACAAACGAGTTTATTCTTGAAGAGCCGATGCAGATAAATTCGGTTTCTTCATCAATCCAAGATTCGCATTTGTTGTCATTTGATTATGATGATTGACATTCGACGTTTGCTGATTCGAATTCAAATTCGACGATGTTGAACTGCTCACATCAGCTCCGTAGATTTTCGACGCTTTTTCGCTGACAGTTAAATGCTGTTGCGATGCAACAAGCGTGTCATACAAAGCTTTTTTCCATTCAATCCATGAGACTTCATCCTAGTCGACAGATTTAACATGTTTTCTTTTCTCAAAAAAAAAACACAAAAAACAACGATTCGACACGAGAACAATCATGGTAAACATTGACAACAAATGAACGACGAGAAGAAGACGAAAGCACGAGATTTGTTCTTGTTTGTTTTACCTGTGGGGAAAGCATCAAACGCGGTTCGTTTCCGCCTTTCAAATGAATTGTAATGGTTTTTTGACCTTTACATTCTTTCGAATCGATATGTTCGATTCTTTCCATCGTGTAAACCTAATCGACGAATTCGAATTTACAAAAAGCAAATTAAATTTTGAAATTTACTTCGGGATCTTTATCTCCTTTTTCGTAGTGTAATTCTAAACGATTTGGATACAATTTTGTGTAGCGAATTTGCCAAGAAAATCCGAATGTTCCCGTGTTTTTCTTGAGAAGTCCTTGTAGGATGAGATCGGACGTTTTTTCATCGTCGAAAATGTTATTTTGCTTAAATTTTGCGCGACGTTTCTGTTCGATCTTATCTGTTTCTTGATTAACCGAATCGAACACCGTTTCTAATCGAAAATTACTCATTAAAAAAAACCAAAACAAAAAAAAAACTCAATTCACCAGTTATTTCCTGTTGCCATCGTTCAGAAATCACAATTGGGAAATTTTTATACAATTCTTGATCAGCTTCGGATAACTAAACACACAAAAACATCTCTTTTTCTTTTCGCTTTTATGTTTTATTTTACTTTAATTCCTTTGGTATCGTCTTCATCGAAATTTCCGATGTCAAATGCATCGGCTGCATTGACTTCGCCACGCGGAGGAATCAACGGTGGAGTTAATTTCAATAGGTAAACTTGTTTCCAATCGATATCTTTGAAAAACGGATGTTCTTTCACTTCTTCGGCTCTAGATTTTCGAAGGCAAAAAAACAAATTCGATCGGCAATTTCGAAATAAAATCTCTCACAATCTTCCCATGCAACCAAGTCGTTTCTCGACTTCTCGTTGAAGTAAACCTTCCAATAACGTTCTCATTTCATTTGTCATCGTCTCAGGCAGCTCAATTGTCTATTTAGTTAAAACAACAACAAATTTTGATTTCGAAAACACTTTTGACGAATGAATCGACTCACCATGGTCATGGTCATTTTATCAATTTCATGTTTATCTTTGGTTTTATGTTGTCTAAATGGACTGTGTCCTTTCAATAGTTTATATAACATGCATCCAAATGAAAACCAATCAGCACTTGAATCGTACGCAACACCTTTAGCTAAGACTTCGGGCGCCATGTATCCGTGTGTACCAACACTTGCGTGTGGTTTTTTCTTGGAAAAATCACAAGCTAAACCTAAATCCGATATTCTAACGTGACCATGTTCATCGAGTAGAATATTTGCAGGCTGAAAAACAGACAAACGAAAAATTTTCATTTGAAATAAGAAAAAAAAACAAAGAACTTTACTTTTAAATCTCGATAAACAATCGATCTAAGATGCATATGTTCCAATCCTAGGATAATTTCAGCCGCATAGAATTTGACTTCTTTCTCCGAGAAAATTCCATGTTGAGACAAATGATAATGCAAATCGCCACCATTCATTAAATCAAGAATAAAACAAAGTTTATCTGTCGTGTGAAATGCATATGTCATACAGACAATAAACGGACAACCTTCTTCCTACGAAAAATCAAACTCATAAATCGACTCGTTCTCTTTTTTTTTCAAAGAAAAAAGATCGTACTCCTGTGCTGACAAGTGACAACATAATTCGCTCGTTCAACGCCAAAGTTTCTCCTTGTTTCATTTTAATTCGTTTCTTATCGAGACATTTCATGGCGTACATTTTGCCTGTATCAGCCTTTCGACATCCGTAAACTTCGCCGAAACCACCTCGGCCAATAATTCGATGAACACTAAAATCATTCATTGTCAATTGAATATTCAATTCGAAGTTCTTCCATTGACAGAATCTCGTGTATTTTTCCGATTCGATGAATTTGTCGAAGATTCGTCCGCGTAATGAATCACAAATTTCTTTTTTATACGGTTCAAATAAATTCGATGGCAAACTATTCTTATTATTATTTGGATTGTATTTCGATAAATGTTTTTTCACACTTTCAACCGAACTTTCCGTGTAAGTCTTCAATGAAACAAAACTAATTCTCAGCAAAAACAAAAACAGAAACAATTTCGAATATTTACATGTGAATTCGATAGAAGTTCTTTCATTATAAATTGATCGTAGATTTCCTTTCCAACTCTCCATCGTTCTTCGTCAGTTTCCAATTTCTCAAATCGTTTTATCTAAATCGAAAGTCAAACGATTCGTTTTGATTGTCAAACAAGAACGGAGCAAACCTCTTCATAGAATTTCAATTGAGGCACTGGTTCGTCACATAAACTTGAAGAGAATTCTTTGAACAGAAGAAAACCTAAAGAAAACAAACGCGTTTCGTCGGTTATTTGATTAAATAAACTCGTTGCATGTTATTGACTTGTTGTTTAACAATGATATTCTCCTCAAGGATTTGACACGCACATAAAAGCGACTTGTTCGACTCGAGAACTGTCATGACATCAAACAAATCAATAAATCTAACAGAAGAACAAGAACGGAGAAAACGATGACACTGTTCTTTCTCTCTCTCTCTTCTATCAGCAGACGAAGAAGGAAAAGAGAAAACAGAAGAAATTATTTAGCGATCAGATAGAATTATCTCGTAAAAAAAAATGTCAATTTAATTGACAAAGTCTTTTTTCGATGAATTTTCTTTTTGCTTTGATTGAATTATTCGAACAAAAAGAAAAAGAAGAAGAGAGATATGTCGAATCTGATCTTTTTCAAAACGTAAAATGTTAATTTGTAAGTCAACGGATGAATGAAAATGCAAAACAAAGAAGAAACGTACGTTTCTTTTCTGGCAAAGGGCAAGACATTCGTTCGTAAGAAAGATTAACACATGAAATAGAAATCGAAGATACAGAAAGAAAGAAAGAAAGAAAGACAGCAACGATAAACAACAACACACAACTGTTTAACGACCGTCATCGGTTAATATCATTATTAACACGAAAAGACAATGTCATTCGTCAAAAACATACCGATTTGTTGATTGAAAATCTTTTCGAATGTATTTTCGTACATTTTCTGCAGATGTTTGTGTGTAACACTTCGGACTCTATTTTCGAATAAAATGAAATCGTTTTTTTTTATTATTTTGACAGAAAAAAAAGATTTGTTAATTAAACATACGTTCGGTCGGGTAAAACGATTTTTTTACTCGCTGATGCAGCTGGTGTGGATTTGGACTTTTCCATCGCCATTAAATACGAAACATCGGCTAATACAGCTTCGAGATCTGCCATTTTGTTTGTTTTTTAACAAGTCAATTTCAATTTAAGATCAACAGAAAAGAAAATATTCGTTCTGCTGTTGTTGTTTGTTTGTTTTTGAAAAATAAATATATTCGAATTGAATAATAAAAAAAACGCTGGTTGATTGGTTGTGTGTGTGTTTCAAATAATTAATGTCATTCTCAATAAAAACTCGTGGACAAACTACATAGAATTGATTTAGTTAGCAAATCAATCGAGATCAGATCGACTTTCGAGAATAACATCGAACAGTTCGAATCGAGAAATTCAAATGCATTTTTAGTTTCTATCTGAAAACAACAACATTTTAGCCCCGAATCAATCAACAATACAAATGGTTTTTTGTTTCTCGTCAATACACTGATTGTTGTCTAGAGTTCTATCTGATTTATTCGGCTCACTGATAATGCCATTGACAAATAACTATCGCCGCAATTCAAATGCATTTTTTGTTTATTTTTTTAATTATTTTTTTTTGAACATTTTTTATTCGATTTTTATTTCGAATTATGCTTTTTTGAAAATCGTTTTCATGGGGATTTTTTACTTGAATGGAAATTAATTATAGATGTCGTTGGACAAATATTTGAAATGTGAGTTCGATTGATTCTTGTTTTTCTTTTCACGTAATCTGCAATTGAAATGAGTTCAAATCTACACATGTATATATATATATATACGTTTGTTACATCATGTAGGCTCTTTCTCTTCGATCAATTGAATTATAAAAATGCATTTGCCAACAAGGACAATATAATCGAATACTTTTTATATTCTTTAACAATTCAATTTCAGTACTCAAACGAATGTCGAGAAATTCTTCGTAATTATAAAACCCAAAGAAAAAAAAAGACGTTGAATTTAAACTCTTAGTTTTGTTGTTGTTAAAGTGACATCTAGTTTTGTACTTTCCGTGCGATTCAGTACACTGATTGAAGTATAACTATGAAAGGAACGTTTGACAAGTCACCGTTTTATTTTTCTCGTCGAAAGTCTGCCGAAATAAACATTCTACTGATTAAGTAAGAGGTGTACCCACCTTCAAACGATTATCGAATATTTTTTACGTTGAAAAAAAGAAAAAACCGTCGATATTTACGGATGACGGATTACCGAAACGTGTTTTTCGAAGAAAAATAAAATATTTTTATTGAATGTCGTGTGTTTATCTGTAGAAAACGAACAAGTTTAAATGACGAATATTGATCAAATTCGGAAGATTTTAAATCAAAACGATGAACAAGGCAAAAGTGTGATGATCATCGCTTCGATTGACGATCAACAAAAGATTATTTCGTGTTTATCACCAGCAAATTCACAATTTAATAAACGAATATTCAATCAATTTGTAAACAAACGACTTTTTTTTTCTTATTTCTCAATCGACAATCGATTTATTTTTGATTTCGTAGGAAAATCAAAGTTTACCGACAAATACAAAAACAACAAATACAAAGAAACGAAAAGGTGATTTAACATGTGTCATTTGTGGAGGTTCAGCATCGGGTTATAATTTCAATCAGATTACTTGTGAATCTTGCAAAGGTTCGAGTTCTTCTTTCGAGTTTTGAAAACAATTTTCAAAATTTTTTAGCATTTTTTCGTCGAAATGCTTTACAATCAATTGTAAATCTAATTTCGTTTTGATCTTTCAAACTAATTCATTGTTTTCTTAAGGAAAAAACGAAATGTTTAACACAATCAAATAATTTCCTCGAAATTCTTTGTCCAATTCGATTTGATATTAAAACCAAATGTCAACGTTGTCGATTATTGAAATGTTTTCAATCAGGTTCATTCAAAATAACGATTTTATTTGCAAAGAAAAACCTTCGATTTAGGAATGAATAAAGGTCATATTTTAACAACTGAAGAAAAACAAATCAAACAACAACGTTTAGAAGAAAACCGTCGTTTACATTCGACAACACAATGCATTTCCAAATCAATAAAAACCGAATCATCTCCAATCGATTTACAACCTGTAAACGAAATAAATATATTTTCCTGGAATTTAACTGAAAACGATCGAACTCTTTTGAATTCGATTGACAACGCCTATCAAACGGCTCTGCAATCGACTCCTCCGGTCTCAACATTTGTTCAACTTGAGTTAGCTCCCGATCGAATGTCAGCATATATGAATACTTTGGATATTCAAAACTATGCGGTTCTCAAACTCATTCAATTCATTCGACAAATCGAAGAATTCGAACAACTCAACGAACACGATCGATTTATTCTTGTTAAATATAATTTAACCTTACTTCTAATGATTCGTTATGCAGAAACATTTGATCCAACTGGAGAACTAATCTACATGGACTCGCGGATAACAAATTATTCGCCATCTGACATTGCATTTGCCCAACATTATAAAAGCTTGTATATTCTCTGTTATGGTTATGAATTCAATTGTTTAGCAATGTCAGTTTTTCATACAATCTACCAATTAGTTAATCAGGATTCAATGTTAACTCAATTATTATTATTGAATATGATTTTTCTCAAAGGTTTATCAGCAGTTGATGATCAAGAACCATCATTAAACGATAGTATATCGGCATTTTTCGCTCATTCGAAATATACAGATTTACTTTTTCGATATTTAATTGAAAAATCATCATTCGAATCGGCTGCAATCAAAATGATGCGAATCACTGAAATCTTTATTAAAATTCAAAGATTAATGAGAGATTTTCAAAATTTTATCAAAAGTAAAGTCGATGTCAATTGTGTTAATCCACTGATGAAATCAATTCTCAATTTTACTTAAAACATATTTCTCTTCACATTTAATTTTAAAATAATTTCGTCTAAATGTAAGCGCCATCTACTTATTTTCAATAAATAAATTTTATTTGAAACAAAAAGAAATGTGTGTCTAATGACAAGGAATGTTGATACGTATTGTGAATGACCTAACTAAATTTGTATGTATTTAAATGTGTCGAAACAGAACATTATTTGACATGACTTCTCTCATAAATCAATCTAAATAGATATATGAAACGTATTTATTCTTTTTCGTTCGTCGTCGTTTGCACATATTTCTATTTCTCTATATGTTTTGTTGGAGAGGAAAGAAAATGAAGAAGACCATTGATCAGCTTTACACATATCGATCGAGTCGAACACAATGCAACTACCGTATCTGTCAAAACATTTAACACAACATTCGATATGCTATGTGAACTTTGCTAGTAGAGTGAGTCGAGTAACATGTTATAACAGGTGTGTGAGCGAGGAACACAACTGTTCTTTTTCTTCGTTTCTTTTCTTTTTCACATAGAAAACTAAATAGGAACAGAGAGGAGAAGAAAAAAAAAGAAGGCAGAGAGAGAGAGAGATTGTTTTTGATTGGTCGAAAAAAATGCACTAATGCCAAAATTCCTTGGTTGCTATTTTTTTCGCTCTCTCTTTTTCTCTCTGTTTCTTCTTTTTGTCGTAGATGTTATTGGTCTTGTTGAGTGTGAACAAGCATAACCAGATGTATGTCTATACTTGACTCGTCGTCGGCATCAGAGAATAGATTCATTGATCCCAATCATCATCAAATTAGATTGACATCATTGATTGAGGAAATAAAGGTAAAACAACTGAAAATATCAACGTCTCTCCGAGTGACATATGCGCTGACTTCTCTTTTCTTAAAGATCGCAAAGATAAATATGATCCGTAACTTCGAACTGCTGTTGTTTATTTGATGTTAAGTCACACAAACATGCTGTTTGTTTGGATAACTCCATAGTCCTACTGCGCCTTTTTTTGGTTCCGAAAAAAAAACAAAACAAACGTCTTCTCTCTCTGTCTCTCTCCGTAATGATCGTATGTTTACCTTAGAGGAAAATAAAATCCAATATTTAACTTCAAATAACGTTCGATGCCGTTCGATCATTATCAATATACTTTCTTTTCTTTTGACATGTGACAGAAGTCTTTCGTGCGACTAAACACAATTTTTTCTTCTCATCTTTTTTCTCTTTTTTTCCCTCGAAATCTCAGATAAAAAAGAAACATTTCCGGATATCCCTCTCCTCCCTTCTTTTCTTTCTTTTCTCTTCTCTTCTCTTCTCTCGTTTTTTTTTGAAAAACGATCCGAGATATCCGTTGAAAAAGCTTCGTAAGTTAAACGTAAGTTTGTCTTGTTCCTCCTACATTTCCTTTTATTCTCAACTAATTGCTCAGACAAGTAGAAGAATGAGTCTCTCGTATTACATCCGTTCGAAAGATAAGAAGAAAAAAAAGTGAAATTGATGAAATAATGATTGACAAAGTTTGTTATTTCAGATCGAAAAGTAATGCCAACATTAGATAATATGATGACAGTTTGTCATGGATGTCGTTCGTTAATCGATGATCGATATTATTTAATGGCTGTTGACCGAAGTTGGCATTTATCATGTTTGAAATGTTTCGATTGTGGAATGCCACTTGAACAAGAACGAACATGTTTTGCGAGATACGGACAAATATTTTGTAAAGACGATTATATCAAGTAACTTTTTTTTTTCTTAAAAAATAGACAAATTGAATTGATGAAATGTTTTTTTTTCTTTTTTCTGTAGAAGATATTGTTCGCGTGTTTGCACACGATGTGATACAATGATTCGACAAGATGAAGTTATTCTACGTGCTAAACAATATATATTTCATTTGGATTGTTTTACATGTGTCACTTGTAATATTCCTCTTCATCCGGGCGATGAATTTGGTTTAAAAGAACATTTAATTTTTTGTCGACATCATTTCTTTGAACAACAACAACAATTGACTCCACTTCAACTTCTACCTTCTCAACAACAACAACAACAGCAGCAGCAGCAGCAGCAGCAACAATCTGCATATGATCCTCATTTTCCAATTGAAAACCCAACACTTTCACATGTAAATCCAATGACTGGTGGTTTTCTGGATGATTCAGGTTATTATACATCGCCAATTCCAACATTAATTCCATCGACTCCTCCAACAAATACAAATACACCAGGTGGATCATCGACACAAATGGTGAAACGAACACGAAAACGTAAAGAACGTCAACAACAAGTTCATCAACAAGATGAAATGATGTCTTCATCCGATCATTTCCTTACACTTTCTCCTTCGACATCTAATATGGGTACGTGTGTGTGTGTTTTTTCAATTAAAACCGTTAGTTATCGATGATTGACAGACATATTCACTCAAGTGAGAATATATCTCTTAAAAAGCTTAAATACGGATTAGAGACTGCTGTTCAATCGATTATAATACGCATTCTCATACTTGAATATTCATGTGCAATACAGAATAGAATTTGTTCAATGATCACTTTTAAATCTTTGTTTCAGTAGGAAACGATGGATCATTATTCGGTCAATCGATCGACTCGTCATACTATGTCGATATTGTCGATATGGATGGTAATGGAACACCGAACGGTAATCTTCATTCTCATCAATCCAATCCAAATCTATCAGGTGGACCGCATCATCATCATCATGCAAGACAAAAACGTGTACGAACCAGTTTTAAACATCATCAATTACGTTGTATGAGATCGTATTTTAATCTCAATCATAATCCAGGTTACAAATTTTGCGTCTTTGCCAAACGATTTTCGAATTTTTGCTAGTTTTTTTTTTCGTTTAGATGCAAAAGATTTGAAAAATCTCGCTGAAAAAACGAATTTGCCTAAACGTGTTCTACAAGTTTGGTTTCAAAATGCTCGTGCAAAATATCGTCGAAGTGTTTCTCGAAGTGATACAATCCCATCGAATTCTCAATCGCAATCTGCATCCCAACCGAATTCATCTCAATTGAATTCATCTCAATCATTAACCATTTCGAATATGATCGATATTCGTCCAGCACGAGAAGATACAACCAATTCATCGAATCTCTCTTCGCCAACCGAATCCATTCGATCGAAAACATCTTCGGTGAATTTCAGCGAATCGGAAACATGTGGTTCCATGTAGTATTCATCATTGCCGTTTCTTCTCTCTTTTTCTTTTTTTGCATATTCATGTTTAGTTTGTATGTTGTATAGAAATCAAACAAAGAAAAAAAAACACTGACTACACACCTTGCTTCTGCTCGACTTTTCTTTTTCTCTCTCGTCTTTTTTCTAGTCATTAATTGTGCAGCATATTTGTATTTATGTGAGCTTTGTAAAGAAAAAAAAACATCTGAAAAACTCGAAATGTCATCTATGCTTTTTTCTCATCGATAAAAGAAAAAGAAGTAGATAGTTTTTATTGTCTTAAGACAATCAAATCAACAGTTGTGCTCGGTTCGTTCATATGTTATTATTCTTGGCAAATTAGCAGTCTATATTTTCTTTTCCTAGTCGATGTATTGACCTTTTCGTCAATGCAGGTGGAATGTCAATTTCTCGTTTATCCACCCAGTTAGCTCAAGAATAACAGAAAAAGGTTTCCTTTTCTCTCGCTCTCTCGATTCTTTACTCACAACATTCTACTAATGTCAATGTTTATTCATGGCGTCATTGTTTTTCATAATATACATCGAACGATATTCGACTAGACTCGTTTATCGTATCAATGATAGTCAATACACTCCTCCTCAACTATCCAATTCAGATCGAATTCAATTATTCGTCATGTTCTTGGACAATGTTGAGACAAAAAAAAAACGCACTACATAGTGAACTGTTGTTCTTGTATTACTAATGATTATTTCGATGATCATCATTGACATTTACCGACATTGACACATTGAGATCAAGGTGATGACATCTCACCTAACTCTCTCTTAGTCTTCCACAGAGACAAAACGAAAATCAATGGACGACTCATCCGATCAAAGAGAATGCCCAATAGTATTCTTCAATGTCAATTGTCCTTCTTCTTCTTCCATCCAGTAGACAAACATTTTTTTCCAGGTTATTCTTTTTACATGATTTGCTCGTTACCTGCCTCATTTGCGTGTTCACTTTTTTTGCAATTAGTTCAATTAGACAAGAGACAAAGAAAAAAAAACGGGGAGCAAACGAATGTATGCAAGTGAGAGAGAGACTCACACACACACACACGTGCCTTCAATCTAATAGGGTTATTCTTCACTTTCTATATATACACACACACACAATAGTCTAGGAAAAAAAAACAAGAGAAGTACTGCTGTTGACAGTGTGCACGATCGTATATAGCACAGCAGGATACTGTGTATGAGACTAACACGCGATGCCAGGAGAGAAGATAAGTCGACAGGAAGATTATATTAAGATGAATGAACACGAAAGATTGTTTAAAAAAACGTTTCGTTTATAGTGAAATATGGATCAAACAGAACATTCGAACTATTTCGAAAATATGATCATCAAAAAAACATTGATCCGCCCTAAAATAATTTCTTTCGAATAAATCTCGAAACATACATCCGTCGATGACAATAAACCCACCCTTAATTGTCCTCTCGCGTTTCTCTATTCATATATAACAAAGGAAGTTCGATCTTGTTCTCTATCTCTTGTTACTTTAACATACATTTGTAAACTTTTCAATAGTAACATCGAATACACACACACACATATGAAACAACAAAAAAGACATTCGATTGAACTCTGTTGGATTGCTGCTGTTTAATAATAAAGAAAAAAGAAAAAAAAATATCACAAAAGTGGGTACATAGGATAAGGCGGCATCAATTGATTAAATTCATGTGTGTTCAAATTTGTTGATGATTCAGTTTGATTATTATTATTGTTGTTATTATTATTATTATTATTATTATTATGGTCATAGTCATCTAATTCGTCAATAATTTCGTCGTCTTCAGTTCGACTTCGATCATTGGATGTTCCACTAGCGAGTTCATCGTCGGTGATCATTTGAAGAAAATCATTGCTCGAACAATTGTTAGTATCGATCGATGTCGATGCTTTGTCTTGTTTGTTTTCTTGTTCCTGAAGTAAACCACGACGTAATTTAGCTCGAGCATTTTGAAACCAGACCTTGATGATGAAGAAGAAAAAAAGAGATTTAAGAAAAAAGACAACGAAATCGTTGAATTTACTTGGAGAACACGTTTGCTGAGTTGAGTTTTTTGTGATAAAATTTTCAAGCCTTTCGAATCGGGATTATGATTTTGAGTAAAGAAATTCTTCATAATACGCAATTGATTATGTTTAAACGATGTTCGATTACGTTTCGTTCGTTGTTGAGAAGTTGATGAATTTGAATTTGCAAATAATGTCGATGGATAATTAACATCTGCATTTGATAGATCATTACCACTCAAAAAATCTTTCAAAAACAAAATGAGAACACAAAATCGAGTCGAAAATTTACTTGGTAATTCTAAATTATTCGTATTATTATCGAGATTATTTAATTTCGTTCGTTGTTTTCGTTGTGTTGTTCCGTTTTGTCGTGATTTTTTCATATTTAAATTATGATTCGATGAATTTTTAATCGGTGAACACAATGAAAATGTCGTATTTGTCGTTTGTTCCAAATGCAATCGACAGAAGAGAAGTGATCCATGTAAACCATAATCATCTCCTGGTTTAAGAACAACATTACACAAACAACATGTAAAACAATCGATATGATAAATATATTTGTCGTCAGCACGCATAACTAAATCGTTGGCTGAGATTATTGTTTGACATTTCGAACATTGTGGAAGATACATTGAACCGAACGATGATCTTCAAGCAAAATCGAAAATATTTTTGTTTTAGTTTTCCTTCGAGCAAATCGATCTGAATTCAATTGACCCCCTGTGCGCGATCCGAGTCGTCTCTCGTACGATTAGAATCTATTCACAAGTGGTTTACTTATTTTCGTGCTTGAGGCGGCGTTCGACGATAGGTTTAGATTTTTGAACGCCCCCCAACTGTGCTCCTATACGATCGTTTTTTTTTGTTTTTATTTTCGAACAAGAAATTCGTTTGAAGACAAACAGAAGCAACGAATAATGAGATATGTGAGTGATTTGATATGAGTTGAATGGTGTTCTAGACGCGGATGATTGACAAAAAAACGCAAGTGTTCACAGATAATGATGCTGGAAATAATCCGAATGAGAGAGAAACACAACTAAAGAAGCTCTGTCAGATCAATCGAATAAATGAAGCCTTTCCGATCGATCGATGATAAGACAAAACAGGTGTGATGAGAAAAAAAAAGGGCAAAAAAAAAGAAAGAACAATCGATAAGTCATTTGTATGATTATATTCGACACTTTCTAATTTATGACACACGACATTTAATGACAACTATCTCAACTATAGATATGTCGTTTTTCTTCATAATTAATTGTAACTGTCTACGCATGAGTGCGTTTCTCTTTCTCTTTTTCTATTCATTAAAAATGCAAAAAGAAAAACTCATCATCAAGGATATTTATTTGCACATACTTATTGTTATGAGCAGTTTGATAATCATGTCGACAGATAAAATGTGATTGTTGATCGTAACCATTTCGAATAAAATATCCTCCGCCAATTGTTATCAATGGTTGATGACAAACGTAACAAATAAGACAATTTTCATGAAATGTTCCATGTTTATGTACACGCAAATAACTTTCATCTTTTATAACTAAACCACACGAATTACAATTCGTATTATCTCCAACAATTAGACAATTGTTTCCAACGATATCATAATCGACTAATGACGATGGTGTCAACTAAATTAACCAAAAACGAAATCATAGAAAAATTCTTTTCAAATTCGAATTTGTTTTTCTTACTTCATGAGGTTCAGAAATGAGTTCTGTTAATTGTGCTGGAGGAGTTGGTGCTAATAAACGTTCAATCATCACGTTCTGTTTTATGCGACGTGTGGAGATAAATGCATAGAGACGCAAACTTTGCTTTCCCTTTCTCGTTTTTTTCTTCTTCTTCTTCTTCTTCTCTTTCTTTCTCGTCTTTCTTTTCTCTTTTCCTATGTCAATAACGAACGAATGATGGTTAGTCGTGCGAATAAGAACAGAAAGAGAAAGAGAAATCGCTTTGCTCGTTTAGTCTTCGACGTAGACACTTGTGTTTAACAACCAACGAGAAACGAGAGAATGTGTTTGACTAAACAAAATATTCTCGACGAACCGCAGAAAAGAACAAGAAAGAGAGAAGAGAAGAGAAAGAAAAAAAAACAGTCAGTTTTTAGTATAGTAACGCTTGTTGAATAAGGTCAAGCTGAGATTTGATTACATCAATATTGAAACGTGTACACATACGCACATACTTTTTATTCGGCTACTGTACTGTGCGAGTGAATGTGTATTCAACTACGATAAGCTTAAAATGAACGACCAATATGTACGCAAGGCGTCTGGTCACAAGAGAAAGACATTTTACTCAACAATAAATCTTACAAACATTTCGAAACGTAAATCAATGTTTAAAAATGCTCGATTAATGATTCAAAGACAAATTTTCAAACATTATTAATAATAAAAAATGATCAATTTTTCTTTTTTTGTTCTCGTTTGATTTTCTTATCTCCAGAAACATCTCCATTCGCTTATCAATAACAGAAGAATATTGATCAAAATTGATTTTCATTCGAGATTCTTTCGATGATATTTAATTACACATTTAACCTTGATATTTCTTTATCAATCAAACATTTTTCTATTCTCGAAATAGAACAATATTTTAAAAGAATTCTTGTTTTTATTTTCATAGATTGATCATACTTAGTTACCTTTTTTCTTCTCTCTTTCTTTCTCGACTGTTTGTGTTGTTCCTCTGACGAAGCCAATTATTTCTTCTCGAGAAACATAAAAGAAATGTTTGGTCGTTGAAACCGAATATCTGGTGTGCATATGCATGAATCGTAAATTCTTTCGTCGACATCGACATATTGTGATAGTAACAAGGGAAGAAAAGGAAACAACTTGTGTTGATCATACTCATCATTGAGAAAGAGAAACAGAAGACGATGTTAGAGAACACGAGTGCGGTGCCCGAAGGCTAAATGCAAACAGTTGACTTTTTCTTTTGAGACAAGCTAAAGGAAATATTATTGTTGTTGTTGTTGATCTTTCATCAATTAGTATTTGAACAAAAGGAATACAATATGAAATCCCGCTTAGTAACACGATGATGTTCAAGTGCATCTTTACAGACGCTTATCGACATAAACGAACAATTTACAATTGAAACCAATCATTCATTCATTCAAACATTTATTAAAATATCATAAGATGCCCCCCAGAGACTAATCTATAACATTGGCAAACAAGTAGATGGCGCCGCTTCTCGAAAAAAAAAGACGAGTGAATGTACAAAAGTAAATAAATCGATGTAATATTGTTTGAATTATAATTGAAATGATGTATCATTTCATCTTACGAGTGATTTTAGTTCACTCGAATATCAATCGGCATGAGTTCGTTAGTATGACTCCTGTTGCTTCGCATGGTGAGATCATCCTTTGATCATTGAGAACGAGAAAAAAAGAAGCAGAAGAAGAAGAAGAAGAGTGCGGTGTCACTGTCATGATCTTGTTGACTTGATTCTCTTTTAAAACGAAATAAAACAAGAAGAAGGATGAAACAGTTAATTCGATCTGACTCTTGTCTCGTCTCGTGACTTTTCAAGTATCGAATGATCTCATGTTGAGATGATTCGCTTTTCCGAACATAAGCACCCGGACACACTTTCGTCTTGTTCGATATTAACCGTAATCGATAACTACTTAAATCAAAGAATTTGTCTGTTGAAATGAATTTGTAATTGGCTGAATTTGAATGCATAAACCATCGAACACAACAGTTCCACGTTGATCTGTTTTCCATTCGATTTCATCGT
>Ga0209922_101380_pt1 | contig 23673 bp, 20 predicted proteins | sample ThiBiot_500_biof_FD_183946 | JGI IMG/M metagenome (GOLD analysis project Ga0209922, IMG submission 183946) | Wastewater bioreactor microbial communities from Cape Town, South Africa - Thiocy_expt_500_biof (SPAdes) | ecosystem: Engineered > Bioreactor > Thiocyanate-remediating > Anaerobic-Aerobic ... | reverse complement strand
TGTTGCCGGTAAAAGTGGCATTACCATTACCTGTCCTGTCACTGTAAGAATGAGGAAAGTTACTGTAACTACCTGTTGTCGTATCACTTTGGTCACAAATGTAGATATCATGACCACCACCAAATGTTGGACCATAACCACTAAGATCATGTATCGCATATTCTGGTCGAGCGATTTGATATTTAGCTGGAGGAATTCCATGAGGATTGGTTAAAGTAAAAAGAAATGGGCCGTTGCTATCTGCAACGTAATATCCTTTAGATATCCAAGAAATAGAAGTATATCCACCAAAGAGATAACCACTAGTTTTTGATTGAATTATAGTCATTGTTGGACCTTGATTATTGCAATGTTGGTGAAAGTCAGTACTTCGAAAACCATCCTTGGTTGCCTTATAAATTAAGACCCATTTTGTATTCCACTTGCCATAAAATTCATTTAGCTTTTCTTGATGTTCTTCGATGAGTAGTGCACCACCGTTAAACAAGGTTTCATCTGGGATCTGCAACAACATTTCAATGGGCTTCAGCTCCATTTTCACGAAACAAGCTTCTTTGACGTAGCTATATCGTTCCTGACATTCATTAATTGCAGCCTTAATTTTTTTGACCTGTTTAAATGATGCATCACCTTCATCAATCAATTCTTTGACTTCTTGACGGATTTCGTGAAGCTTTTTCATTTGTTTTGATAATTTAATTTCTACTATTTGTTGAATATGCTGTTTTGTGTTATTACATATCTTATTAACTTGTTGATGAGCATTAGAACGCCATTGTTCTAACTTATTCAAGGCATCTTGCAGAGGAACACCTTGTTGAATATCGTTAACAATACAATTAAGATTATCTGCTAATGGAATAAGCTCTTGATTGACTGATTTCAAATGTTCTATATAATGTTTTGGGCATACATTCTTTTGACAATGTCCGCATAGCATATCAAAATCGCGTTTACAACTATTTATAGTACATTTCGAAGATGCCATGATTCGTATAAGAAGTGTTACTGCTCGTTTGTTTGTTTGTATGTATATAGAAGATACTTCATGATTGGTTTTCTAATTGAATGATATTTTAAATATAATACATTTCAATAGCAAGCGCCATCTCTTTCAGAATCTTTATTTAAAGAAAACGACTTTACAATTTTTTCAAGCTAGTCGATATACTTCAATATCAGTTGTTGTAAAATTCCTACTACCAGTAAAAGTCTTTGAACCATGACCAGTAGTATCAATGTATGAATGTGGAAAGTTACAATAATTCGCTACTGATGTTTGACTATTATTACGCACAAATATATCACCACCACCGAATATCGGTCCGGAATTTGTTGAATTTAAAATCGAATATTCGACGAGTTTGATTTCGTATCTTGTTGGTGGAATTTTATATGGATTCGTCAGTGTAAAAAGAAATGGATCATTGTTATCTGTACTGTATCCTGCATTAGATTCCCATGAAACGGATGTATATCCACCAAATAGATAACCATTCATTGCTTGAATAATAGTCATTGTTGGACCCTGATGATCGCAACATCGATGAAAATCAGTTCCTTGAAAACCATCTCGTGTTCCTTTGTAAATCAATGCCCATTTCTGATCCCATTTACCATAGAACTCATTTAATTTAATTTGTTGCTCGATAGATAATAATGTTCCTCCACTAAACCATTCATTCGTTGTTGTTAAACTCGCATCGATTTCAACAAATTTCCAATTCATTTCAATACAATCTATTCGATCTAGTTCTCGACATTGTTGTTCACATAGATCGATATCATTTTTCATTTTTTCTACTTGTTTAAACGAAACATCGCCTTCAATCAACAAATCTTTCATTTGTTGTTTCAATTTTTCATTAAAATCATCTTGTAATCGTTGTTTTTTCTCATGATAAATCTGTTCAACATAGTCATGAGTTTTTTCACGCCATTCTTCTAATTGTTGAAATGTGTGAGACAGACAATTATTCTCTTGTACTGAACTAATAATCGAATTCAATCGATCAATCAATGATAGTAAATCATCATTGGCTAATTTCGCATGTTCAATATAATGTTTCGTACAAAAATCAGTTCGACAATGAGCACAAACAGTATCAAAATCTCGTTTACAATTTTCAACACTACATTTTAACGACGTCATTCTATATAAGATCTACTTCGAGACATTATTTTATCACATCGATAACAAACGACGTTTCTTTTTTTTTCGCTTTCTCTTATCTATTTACGGTTTTATTTCGACACAAAAATCATGACTCGTTTACTTGCTTTTGTTTTCTTTCAAGGGGAAAATCATTGATATGATTATTGTTGAGTCGTAATGTTCTGCTTGATTTGCTCGTAAAAACAGAAATGAAATACGTGGCTTTATTTTGCACGCATCGAGTACTTCGAGAGTCATTTATCTTGTTTTGTTTATCGATGTCAAACCGAATAAATATTAAATTACGTATTCTATGATGCAATGATTTCAAAGGAAAAAAAAGAAAAGTGTATTCCAAGGACGGCTCTATCGTTTTTTTTTATATTTATTTATTTCGTTTTTGTTCTGTATGATTGTACTAAATGAAAACATGTCGAACATTAGATATTCGAGCAGTATATAGTATGTAGAACGGTGCTTTTCTTCATTCCATAATTGTTCGTTCGATCGATCGTATCAACCGTATCACCCCTGACCAGAAATATCTTTGACGTTATTCCACATTGTCATTCGCCGGCGATACAGGACACAAATACTGAAAACTAACGAATTACAACAACGAAAAAAAACCAACGTCCAAATGTCCGTTGAACAGAAAAGAGTGAATGAAAAAAATGAATAGAATAATTGAGTAAAATGAAAAGAAGAAAGAAAATGAATTCGATCGATTCCATACTCGCACAAAAGCCACCGTATTTTGAAGAGAATAAAAAAATAAAGGTTTCTATCCGCACCATGTTAATTATACAAGAAGATCAAAGAGAGAAAAAGATGAATTGAAATGTTTTTTGTTTGTTTGTTTTTGATTGACTGACATTGTTTTTATCTTATCAATGATGTAAGACCCAAATCATTTAAGGTTTTTTCTACAGCAGCTTGATTTGGAGCATTTCGTACTTGAACATTCGGTGGTGGAACCGGTATGGGCGGTAGAACTTTCGTTAAATGAGTTGTCTAAAGAATAAACAAAAAAGAAAATATTCAAAATCGATTCAATTGAATATTGAATTCAAAACATACTGGAATGTGTTTTGGTCGTGGAGGTGGAGCTTCACGAATAACAATTGGTTCTTGTTCGGGTGGTGGTGGTGGTTGAATACGAACAAAAAGTGGTGGTGGAGCTGGTGCTTGTGGTGGACGAACCTATTTTAAAAGAAGAAAATCTCTATTAAAATGAATCACAAAAGCAAACGACGTACTTCTTTGATGATAACTGGACCTGGAGCTGGTGGCGCAGGTGGTTTAAAGTAGGCAACGTTGATTTTTTGAACGTAGGTAACTGGTTTCGATTTCTTTTGAATAACAACTGGATTTGGATCATGAAAGAATTTGTCATTGCCAGGTGTTCTCAAAGGTCCGAAAACTTCAACAAAACCACCGCCGGGTGTTGCGAATTGCAATGATGGATTGCTAGCTAAACCGAATTGTTCCGGTGTAACTTTTTGTAGAGCATCACCATTCATAACATTAGCAACTGGATCATTTAATGGTAAACTACCAGCTTGTGTTGGTGTTGCTAATGGACCAGATTTTTGCGCAAGTTTGAGCATATCTTGAAGATGAACTGATGGGTAAACATGTCCGACACGATCAATGGCAACCATGATGAAAGGAATCAAGAGAGAATAAGATAGATTCGAATTGGGGGAATAATCAAGTGTAAAGCTTCAGAAGAAAGCGTTTATTCACCGATAAACATTCGGTATTTATACAAGTCAGTTGACTACAGAGAGAAAAACAAACATCATACTAGCCCTTCCTTTTCTCTCTTTCGTTTTTTCGATTTCAAGGTTATTGATTGATGATAACCATACCGTCTCTTGATGGATAGTTTTTTCTGGTCGCATCTCTTCACACAAAACCACCATACATACTTTGCCCTTTTTCTCCTCTCTCTCTCTCTTTCTCGGTTTCTCTCTTTTTTTGCTCTTTTTATTATCAATACATGCTTGCATCAACTGAATACGCAACCCGATGTTTATTCATCCATGGCCAATATCTGATTTCAATGCGAATCAAAAAAGCAAAAAACACATACAGACAAAAAACCACTTTGTGACTTTGATCGATTTATTTATGACGCAAAAAAACATAATTAAACAATGGATCTATTCATTCGCCTTCGGATGAATCAAAACGAATGTTCGAGAGAACTAATCAATGACTGATGCATTACTCGGACGAAGAGAGAAAACTTATTGCGTCACAGTTGACTGCTTATCAAAATTCGATCAGAGTATTGACGAGAGAAAAAACATCAAGAAAGTGCATATCGATGATGCAATTGTATAAGTGCAAAATATTTGTAAATAAAATTCAAGTTGACTTTGAAATTTTGATAACCATCTGTGAGACAATCTCAGAATGACGATGCTGAGTAACAACAGCAGAAAAAAAAAGCAGAGCAACTTTTTTTTTTGTTCTTCTATTCGATTAAAATCGTGTGAAAAGAAGAAAAAAAAACTTCAAACAAACGAAAAATAATAATCACATTTGTTGAACAGAACGAATAACACTTCTATTCTCTTCTCGCTCTTTCTTTTGTTCAAGTATGTTCCAGTATATTCTTTTTTTTCGAGCGACTTCTCTTCACAGTCGGTAAGATGAATTTTGACGGTCAAGTTTATTTATTTATTCGTTCTAGAAAAGATATCTATTTTGTATATTTGACCTTTCATTGTTATCTCAACAGATATAATAAGTGAACATTCAAGATTCAACGTTTCGTTTGTTTTTTCTTTTATGTATATCGAATCAAAGATGTCGGTAGTTAATAAAGCTTGCTTTGCTTTCTTCTATTCACCAAGCTCCAATCAAATCCGTCGAAAGCAACACCTTCTTTTCTTTCTTTCGAAAAATCGAATAATGATTATTTATTTTTGTTTATTTCTTTATTTATTCTTACTCACCTAGGGAAAAAAATTCCCCATTTTACGTATATAGAAAAAAAAACACAACGAAATCTCTACTCGTACATTGTTGTTATACTGGTTTTTTTCTCTCTTTCTCCACTGAATTGCGCAATTACGTGTGTCATTTATGTTATTGCGTATATATTTTCAGATATTTTGTATTCCGTCATTGGATTTCATTTATACAAAAAAATAAAATCAAACGACATGGATTCGTCAGCTGTTTATCTAACAACTGAACAACTTGATAAATTACGTCGAATATTGAAACCAGTCATCCCTATTTATCCATCGCCAGCAACTGCAACATTTCCAACGATTCACGTTACACCCAAAGATTTTCTTCGACAAGTTCTATTCAAATTAAAAGAACATTCAATTGACATATCAGCCATTCGTTTACATGGCAGTGCTGCATCCTATGTACTTATAGATGATTCCGATTTTCTCTATCGTGATATTGATATATCATTTCATATTCAAACTCCACTTTCATCTCAACAAAAAACCACTCTATTTTCATCGAATAATCAACCATATCTATGTGATGTTTGGACAATAATTAAATATATTGTTTCATCGTGTTTAATTGAACATACATTGAAAACATCGACATGTACACAATATTTTGTTTCGTCCGTACTCGATGCGTATACAAAGAAAAATATTCAAATTTCATCGGAACAAGATTCGTGGGCATTATTGTCATTACAAAATCTCTTAGGACGAAATTTAGAACTGAAATTTGTCGAAAATCTCAAACGCCATTGGCTATTCAGTGTTGATTCATTTGAAATCGATATTAAACCGATTCTTTTGGAGAAAAATAATCCATCATCGATAACAACAAAAATTCAAACAAAAGATCTGCTGATTAATGCGATTAATGGCATAACAATTATTAAAAAATCATCGACAGAGAAGAACCAAGATGAACAACAATCATCGACGCCAGGCCCATTAGAATTCGGATTTTTTACACCGTCAACATCGCCTGAATTTATAACTGAACATGAACATAATAGTTATTCAACATTAGCAACGATAACAACGATTGAACGAACGAAAGCTCGTTCGATTTCACCGAAAATTTCATCGACACAATCGAATCAGGACGACGAAGAAGCTCGTAGTAGTACTACGACGAACGATATCGATGATGAAAATCAATCGGAACTTCAATTTCATATTTCAATTAACGAAGATGTTGACGATGGTATCGAAGCTGATGTTGGTGATTCGACCAACGAAGATGATGAACAAGCGTATCAAACGCCAACGGATTCAGAATTTATTCCACCTTCAACATTAAAACCTATTGTTCAAGTTTATTCATTTTATAAAGATTTACATCAAGCACTTTCGCATCTCAATAATAAAATCATCGCCACTTATGAACCTGAAACGATACGTGGCGGTGGTCTTCTCAAATACTGCGATCTTCTCGCACGAAACTACAAACTCTACGATGTAGCTATCATGACTCATATGCAACGATACATGTGCTCAAGATTTTTTATTGATTATAAAACACTTCGAGAGCAATTACATGTTATTGCACAATATGTTTCAACACATTATTTACCATCATCAGTAACAAGTCATGGATACACGAATAATTCGAGTGAATCAGTTGAATTTTCCGCTGCTCTTCATCATCGTGTCATGACAACACGTTTACGAGCGGATAATAAGATCGATCAATTCGATCTTCTCAATGCCAGTTTATGTTTACAGTTTTTTGAACATTTACTTATCATTATTCAACAGAGTACTGTTTGTTTAACACATGAAGATCGCGATTTATTATTATATAATCTTCATGTATTAAAAGAATGTTATCATTTTGAATATGATCCTATACTTATTCATGACAATCAACATTATCAAAAATATCATGTATATACGAATTCATCACATTATTGTTCAAATACATCGACGAATTCAAGTCGATCAGTAAGACAATTTCGACGATCATGATGAATCAATTGTTTGTTTGTTTTTTTTGAAGACTTCACCATCAGCAATGTCATCGAAATCCTATAGCAGTCATCGTCCATATCAAACTCGAAACAATCATCCTCGACATTATTCAAACAATTACCATCGTTCATCGATGCCACGTAAAAATCAATCTTGAAAAGTGTCTTGTTTTTTTCTTCGTTTTTGTGTTTATAATTTAAATCAGAGAATCTAAATCAGAATCAGGATGAGGTTATTCTTTTTGAAAGAAAAACAATTTTTCTCATGTTTGGACGTTCTTTATCTCTGCAATCTTTCGACCCTTTTTCTCTTTTTTGTCTTCTCTCTAATAGTATCATTCCTGGTGATTATTCTTTAAATGTTATATTCTCAACAAAAAAAAATAGAAAATAGCAAAAAAAAAGAGGTTTTTCTTTTTTTTGTGTGACTTTCGTTTGTTATTGTATATTACTCTATAACGGTCGTTTCTTTGTTTGTATTTTTTTCTTTGTGTGTTTAAAAAGAGACAAATTACAACCCAAAAAAAACAAATTATACAAGCTTTTTTTTTCTCTGTTTTCTTGTCTAAATGAAAAAGGGTCTTGACAACACACATACACATACTGCACACGATATTTTGATGGAATATTAAGTAGACTGAGTTTTGTGTGTTCTATGTTTCTTTTTTTTTGATTAATTGAAATAAATGTATTAGTGAACAGAATGAAAATTTTTCTCTGCACTGGGAGTGTTAAGCAGATTTATGTTTCGATGATGATTAATCAAAAAGAAATGAGACAAAGCGGATTATTGTAGAGAAAAAGAAGAAGAAGAAGAAGAAAGAATTTGATCTTCGTTTATTAAGTTCTTTATGAAAATCTATCCTAATATTTAACAAAAACAAAACAAAGGCACAGAATCTAGGTTGTGTCGGGTCAAATCGATATTCTTTGTTGTTTGGAAACGAGATTGTTTGAAATATGATTTGGTAGAATGGATGTTCGAACCAATGTTAATTTATGATTATCAATAAATTGATTGAAATAAAGTAAATGTTTGATATTTTGTGGCGAACGACGTAAATGCCAATGTCGACGTTTACGTTTTCGACATGTAAACAATGTTCGACAACAATTTCGATCCGATGAGAAATTTATCTGTGAATCCAACGATGAATTCGATGATGTTTGACTCGAAACCGATAGCCAAGAAATAGCTTTCGTCGATGATGATGATAATAATGGTGCAAGACTCTTTTGTGGTACTTGTACGAGACTATTTGTATGCGAACAAATACGTGTTCGTTGTTGAACACTCAATGATGCTCGATGTTCGGCTATAGCAGCTGCAATAAGCTCTTCTTCATTTCGACCGAGTAATTCTGATATACCACCGAGACCATTTTCAGAATGAAATTGAGCTAAACGAAGTACGAGAAGATTTAGTGATGATGCCATAATGGCTAGACCAAAGAGAATAAATGATATGGTAAATATAAAGTAACCCCAACGAGAATAAATTGATTGACCACTTCGTTGTAAACTTGCTAATGGAACGAGATCACCAAAGCCTATAGAGAAAGAAATAAATTTAGATGTTTTATATAGGAGTCAAATTTCCATTTACCAATTGTCCAAAATGTGACAAGCGAATAATAGATTGATTCTAAATATGTCCATTTTTCTTGTTTACAAAAAATAAACGAACCGCCAAGTACGAGCATTGTTGTCATGCCGAATTCAACGGCAATTAATTCGAAAGCGGAAACTTTCTGATGACGGAAACGAAACAAACGTTTTAGACGTGACAAGATAAACGAAATAATTGCATTTAATCGTTCACCAACTGATTGAAACATAATTAAATTCAGAGGTCTACACAAGCACAAAAATCAAATTCAATTATTGATATGATTATCCAATGACAAAAACACAAATGTCTACTCACACACCAGCTACCGTATAAACCATGCAGAAGATTTTTCCGCCAGCTAAACGAACAAGTCAATTGAAATGAAAAATGAATGAAAGAAAGAGAATTCTAACTTGTTTTCGGTGTTGTTTGTCCATAGCCTAGAGAATAACGAAAAGAATTAGGAATTGCCTTGTAGATATGAGATAGAGAGTTTACCAATTAAAGTAACAACTAATGTTGAGAAATAGAAGGCACCTGGAAATGTCCATTGCTTGGCTGTACCATTACGAAAATGTCGATTTTCGAATATTGCTGTTGTTAACGAGATGAACAGTGTTTCGTTTGGAATCGTATCACTTTTGTACAGAATTCGAGCTAATTTCGTTCGTAAAGATTGTCGTAGACGTATTTCTTCTTTCGATTCGACTAAATTTTTTCGAAAACAAATCGTCTTTCAAAGAAAAATCGTTTTGAACATACGAGCATTAAATACAGCAGCACCAAACATTAAATAAACTAGTACAATAAACATGAGTGCGCATGTACGCAAATTTTGCGTACCAACAATCATTGGAAAGACAATGGTTAATCGAAAATCTTAAGACATTGATATTAATTGAAAATAGAAAACGTTCGTCAACGTCGTATGTGTGTGTGTGTTTTGTTTTTCAGAAAAAAAAGAAGAAGAATGTATCCTATCCTACTCATCCACAGATCGAGAACAAAAGAAGAAAAATAACGGAAAAAGCAGAGAACATTTTTCTCTGATTACTTGGAATGCTTACAGAGAAAAAAAAAGAAGAACAAGAAAAAAACTGACGCTGATACTTAAAAGAGAAACTATCGTAAATAAATGTCTGTTTCCTTCTCGTTTTTTCCTTTCTTCTTCTTCTTCATTTCAATATTGAAAATCATCATTTCTAACATCATTTTCCTAATTGAAACAATTCTTTGTCTCGTTTCTCTCTCTCTCTCTCTCTCTTTTCACTTGTTTATGCTAAAGCGATTTTTGACTACTTTCTTGCTTAATTAATCTCAATCCTATTATCAAAGATTTTCTTCGATTTCCGTTTTATGTATTATTTCTCGTTTTCTTTCTTCATGAGTACTTATTCAATAAAAACGAAGAATCAAAGAGACGAAATACTTAGTATCATGTTAATCATCGTTGAACGAGATTCTAAAATTCAATATCTCAACGGAAGAAAAACACAGAACGAGAAGAAGAAGAAGAAAAGGTTTCCGTTTTCTTAGTCTTTCATTAAAATATAAATGTATGCTTGCATGTTCTTCAAAAAAAAACACAACAACTAAAAACTTCGATTGTTGTGAACACTATCAGCACCTTATTAACATTCATATACTAACCAATTTCTTTTTTTCTCTCTCTCTCTTCTTCTATGTGCGCTCGACGGAAAAGAAGAAGAAGATCTTCTTCAGACACGACGTGCTGAGCATTGTCAAGAGAAAAGACGAAGAAAGAAAAATAAAGGAACAGGAATAAAAAAATTCAATTTTCTCTGCCGTTTTCGAGTAGCAACGTTTTTCTTTTTCAGTTTTTCATCAACAGCAACTCAACGAGATAGAAGAGTTCTTCATTTCTTATTCCATAATTTAATTATCGACACAGAATACCACGAAATTGATTTCTATATTATATTACCTGAATCACGAGCTTTCGAAAAAAAAAATCCCCGCTGTCATAACACGGCACAAACAAATAAATAAATATATGTATATTATTTCCCCAAAGAGCATCACATCTTAGACTTTTGATCTGTTGGAAAAAGAAAATTATTTGACAATACGCTTGATTCAAGTAGATGTTTTCAAGGCACTCAGACAATCAGTAGAATCACTAATTTCTATCGAGTTTTTCTTTCTCTTTTTTTTATAGATCAACTTGTGAATGATTAATCATTTTTTTATGAAATATATTGTTTGCCATAGAAAAACTAATGTTAGCTGTCAGTTTCTTTTTCAACCGAAAAAAATTTTCTCACTTACACATTGTTCATATGATTACTTAGATCAACTCAAGGTAAATAACAGTTGACAAACTTATTAAATATTCATGGATTTTCAAAGAAAATCAATTCAAAAAAAAAGAAGGCGTTCCCACATACTCTCGATTCGATCATCAATAAAATGACAGAATTTCCTTTTATATTTATTGTGGAAAAAAAACTGACAAGAAAAATAATGAATACCATCGTTGGAACTATGTGAACAAAATAAAAGATTAATAAATTTGCCAAGTTGATGTTATCATTTAGGACGGTTTTACCATTTCACACATTTCTTTCATTAAATTAACGAGTTCTCACCGACCGAAAGCCAGCTGTTCGTTCAGAACAAGGCTACCAAATGCTGGCTGGGCAAATCATACTTATGTGAAAAATATGAGAATAAATAAAAAAATATTCTTAACAAATCTGTTTGCTTTATTTGAAGTGAAATATTCATGGAAATTCTGTATAAATATCATCAATGGTAATCGGTGTATAACTTCGTTTGAAACAATTTTTATATTGTAAGCACCATGTTTCAATTATTGCAGGAGAAATACGTGAACAAAATGACAGATCAATGAATTCAATTGACGGACAATTCTGTAGGATACATTCGACTGCTTCAGGTTGAATTATACTCGATCCGAGAATGTCAAGTTGACGTAATTTAGGACAATTTTTAGCGATTGCAAAGACATCTTCATTCATAACAACTAATCGAAGAAAAAAAAAGAAAGACGAAAGGATAGTTTTGATTTTTAAGACAAAAGAAAAACTTAATCTTACAACGACAAGCAGTAAGAAAGATTTTAATCAACGATGAACCAATTTGGCTGACTAAATGCTTGATAGATCCTGCTGGTAGTTGTGTCCAACCGAAATCAATTTCTTGTAAATATTTCAAATGTTCTATCGTTTTAATTCTGAATGGCATTTCAACGCATGAATAAATCATTTGTAGATCTTCTTGAACATCATCTGGAAGTGCCATTAAACGATTTTCTTCTTCCATACGATTATAATCTAATCCTAACATCATCAGAAATCCATTGCCACTCAATTCACTACCACGCCATAAATCAATTGACCGAAGATTTTTACAACGCCCAAATAACATCTTGACAATATCGGTTATGGTAATTAAATGTCGACAAGCACCTGAAAAACAACACAACAATATACATGAATGTCATTGAAACTTCTTACCGAGGTTGATATGTTCGAAATGCTCTCGATTTCGATAGATCAACGGTAGTAATGTTCGAAAGTCGATCTTGGTTCGATAGACATTTAACGAACGAAGATGAGACAGATGTTGTAATGGAATGAAATCAAAATTGGTTAATGAATAACAACTTTCAAGGTTTAATATTTGAATATTTGAACAATTATCAACAATAGTTTGAATCGAATCTTTTGTTAAATATTGACAACAACTTAATTCGAGTTGAATTAAATTTTGTGAACAATTCGTGAGCAAGTTTTTAAATGAATCGAACTGAATAGATTGAGTCCATGCTAATGATAGCCAACGTGTTTGTGAGCAATGCCGAGAGAAGAATGCATTGATCGATTGATCTGTTATTCTATTCCAATAAGGTTGAAGATTTAATGAACGAAATTGAAGTGCATGAAGACTTTGCTCACGAAGATATCGGCATGTCATTGAAAGATGAACTAACGAACGTAAATCGAGATAAGAATTAATAAGACAAAGAATATCAAATGGAAGTTTCGTTAAATCAAAGTTCGTTTGTTCAATAGGTTTGTTCGGAATTGATTTTGGAGTTGAATGGGACAAATTTACAACGGAAATATCACCACATAATCGAACCGTATCGATTTCGATATAATAATTCGCTGTTGAATGATCGAATTCAATGCGAATGAATTTAAACGGAAATGGATATGAGCCATCGAGAGGAATTTTTAGAATTCGAGGGAAACGAGCTGCTGGCGGATAAGAATGTTTCGTATTGATACGTTCAATTAATTGATTATCAGTAGTCAAATGGAGAGAGTTCATCGATGAGACTAACGAATCGATTTCATTCGGGAAAAGATCGTTCATTTGTTGACGACCATTTCGAACGAGAATTTCATCGTCATTTCGAAGACAAATACGAAAATCTTGAGGAAATCGCCAGACTTCATGCCAAGTTATATGGCCATTGGACGGATCATCTTGACCAATGTAAACAACTTCAACTGAACCGGGATTATATGTTTCATAGATATTTAGACTTTCACCTCGATAAACATAATTTGGAAATTCGATTTCAACAAAATCTCGACTCGTAAATTCGTATTCGGGCCGAAAAAAGCCCTGGCGATGTTCACGATACGATGGCAAATCAATCCACCATGGTCCGTACGTACGAAAAACTAATGCCTCGACAGCATCACCGTATGCTGGGTAGATTTGCACATTGCCACAAATATTTCCTATTGAATAACTATGTGCACGATCGGAACCATATTGTGATGAAGCTCGATGAATTCGGTTTGGTGTTTGTTCAGTAATCATTAATTGACCTTAAATTAACGAGCGAAACAATGTAACCCTGTAGAAACTCAAGGACGAAAATTGTCTGATTGCTTTTTTTCCTCATCTTCTGATGACGATTGAACAAAGAAAATCACTCATGTGTGTTTTTCGCTCTTTATGCGCAATATATTCATTTGATACTAACGAGGAAAATGAATCATATTGAAACGTTGCCTGAAAACCGTGAAGTTATCTATCCAAACTCGAATTTGATCGATAGCGAACCATTCTATGGAAATTTTACAACAATACAAAATGAACTCGCACGACAAGAAGTCGGCCATTTGATTGGCATTGTCGAAGAGATTGGCTACAAATCTCGTTCGAATATTACTAAAGAACATTTTCAAAGATCGTATCAAAAAAAGTATTCATGTTCTGCATCAATGATTCACTCTCCGACGACGCCTATATCCGATGAAAATCAATCATTTAGCCGATCGAAAATAATGAGTGAGCAAGACGTTCTACGTTGGTATGGTCTCGGTGACGATGATGAAACTGTGAGTACAGTATCAAGTCAAGGTTCATCAATTTCAAGTCCAGAACCGAACGAAGAGATTACGGTTCAAGAATATTATGGAAATCACGAACGACCGTGTTTAATTGTCAATGGATCGATTTCATCATCGGAACAAAGTTTAAGCGATGACGAATACGAACTAATCCTTCAAAAGCATCCCGATGTCTATCAAGATCCCAATCCGGAAGTTATCAATCGATCAAATCCCGATCCAATGACTTATCAACAAAATGTATCAGTTCGGTATCTTGTTCCGCCAACACCTCCCCCGCATGGTCCTCTAATTATCCGAGGTACAAAACTAAAATCTATGTTTCTTTAAAAAAAAGAGGCACCGAATTTCTTTAGAAATTCTTCCTCCACGCGTACCAACTCCACCTCCATTGGTCATAAGTCAACAAGATCCCAGATCCTCAACTCCACCTCCACTAATCCTTCGCGAACGTCCACCAACACCTCCATCTCAACAAGAAACCGAAATTATAACTAAAACTCTTCCTCAAGAACCTCCACCTGCTCGACGTGTCGTCATCGAACACACTCCTCAAGTATATCTACTACCATTTTTATTTCTCTTTATTCTTCGCTCTTGTCCTTAGCTACCACCTAAACCTCAATCGATTATTATCGAGAAATGGTTGCCATACAAACCACCTCCACCTCGCGAGATTATTTACGAACGTGTTACCGAAGATACGCGCATACCAATTCCTGTTCATATCGAACATGATAATTCGAGTCTATTCGAGCAATTTGCTTGGTCAACTCAACAACATCTACATCGTCTTCAAGCTCAACATCGAGATTTCTATGGACAATTCTCAACTCATCATCTAACAACGCCAGCTCTCATTATTAACTATCCACCTGTGACGCGAACAACAACAACATTATCGTCATTCTTTCACAATGAACAAATTATTTATCCTAACTATATGTAACTTGTATAATAATAATAATTACCTTTGGGTTGTGAAATAAAAATCAAATGACCTTAAAATGTAACTTGACACGAAATTGTAATTGTGCAATATTAAAAATAGATTTTGAAAAAATAACATTCAATTTTCTGCATCTACGCAAACACCTGCCTGTCAACCTCTTGTTACTGATTAGTTCATAGGTCGACCAACCAACATCGGTTCTTTTAATATCAAAAAAAAAGTTTTTTTCTTCGTCGTCTTATCATCATTGTATATTTGTCAACACAAAAAGAACGAGAGAGAGAGAAAGACAGAAAAAAAAGAAAATAATCGTCAGTTTTTATTTGAAATTATGTCGAATGGAGCAACATCAAATCAAGAATCGTCATCGAACGATCGACGATTTCTTCATTTTACAATGAAAATCACAAAACGTTTAGAAACAAAAAATTTCGTTTGTAATATACTCGGTATGAAGGTTCTTCGTCATGAAGAAATGGATGACGGTTGTGCTGCACAATGTAACGGCGATTATCAATCACCCTGGTCGAAAACCATGGCTGGATACGGTCAAGAGAATTCATTCTTTGCATTCGAATTAAATTTTAACTACGATGTCGAAGGTTATGTATACGGAAATGATTTTTCATCGGTGACAATCCATAGCAAACAAGCTTTTTCCAATGCTCAACAATTTCTTGATAGAAAATATGTTGACAGTGAGGATGAAGAAACGATTGTTGTTCGTTCACCTGACAATCATAAATTCATTCTCGTCAATGAAGATGTTCCAGCCGGTGATGATCCCGTTCGAATCTTATCATTAAATGTTTCGAATCTACAAAAATCTGTTGATTATTATACACGTTTACTACAAATGAAAATTAACGAAAATCAATCGAATGATAGAAAAGTTCGACTTTTTTATGGTCTCACAAATCCACATGGTTCACAAGTCAAAACTGCATCGGGCTTTCTTGTTGATCGACAATGTCAATTGGAATTAATCGATATTGGTCAACCGATCGATCGAGGTACTGGCTACGGACGAAAAGCATTTTCTTGTCCAGTCAAAGATGTTGATGCCATTCAAACAGTGATGGAAAAAGAAGATTATACAGTTCTTATTCCTGCAATAGAATTAGGCGGTTTGTTTGATTTACATAAAGTTAAAGTCGTTATTTTAAAAGATCCCGATGGAAATGAAGTGAGATTGAGTTTGTTTTGACTCTTAAATGTTCATTTCGATTTCGAATTAGATCTGCTTCGTCGGCGAAGAGAATTATTTCAATGCATGTGCCAGTGATCCCGATGCCGAAAAGAAATTCTACGAAGGTTTAAAAAAAACAGCGGATGAACCGAATAAATATTTGATTGGCGAAGATGAATCAACAAAACGACAAAACAAATAACTTGCTGATATTTAACTTTCTTTCTTTCTTTTTTCTGTTCTATTTAATCATACACCAGCATGAAAGTATATTGATTAGTAGAAAGGGTTTATATTTTTACAGACACATCATAATTCCATATGTAATCTGTGTCGAAAAATTCGAAATAAACGCTAGTTTTTAGGTATGTATTAATTTCTCCATGCGTTTTGATAAATAAATTTTGTTTGTGCAAATCTTTGGCATTCGTATTAAGAAAAGAACATGATTATTTAGTTTTGCTACCTGTGTAAATGTTAAATTCGTCAGGAGCAGCACCTCCTGACATCTGATTGAGTTTCGATTCGATTGGTTAGGTTTCTTTGGACTAACAAAGCAATAAACAAAACAAATACACGTCGTCGTCGTCGATCAATCGATCGAAAAAAAAAAGAAAGAAATTTGTCATAACTAACTGTGATTTAATAATCGATAAATCGAACTTTTCATCTTTTTACTCATGGCTTTTGACGATCCATTCAATAGCAATTCACCTAATCTCGATAATGTCGAAAACAACGGCAATGATTTCTATAATTTCAATGATGAAGATCCAGCTGCTGAATTTCTCGAACGTGAAAAACGTGAACTAGCTGACATAACAGGTGATGCCGATGTGAATTCATTCGATGATCCATTTAATACTGATACAAATCAAAACAATGATTATCTTTCCAATGGTAATTCGACTTCGCTTTTTTAAATAAATCGATTTTTTTTGTCTCTCCTCAGATTCGCCTACGCCTGTGAATCAATCGAATGGCGGACCTCAATATGAAGCATTTGCACAAATGAATGAGCCCGAAACGATTCGTAAATGGCGTGAAGAATTTACAAATCGCATTGAAAAGAAAGATACTGAAGAAGAAACTAAACGTAAAGACTTACGTGAACAAGCTAAAAAAGAACTCGACGATTTCTACAAACAACGTACTGAGCAATTAGAACGTACGAAAGGACAAAATCGTTCGAATAATCATACATTCGAAGATGATCTCTTCAAAAATGGCCATTCGACTAATGGCAAAGTTAACGATTGGGATAAAATAACCAATCTATGCGAATTCAATCCGAAAAACAATCGTTCTCAAAAAGATCTTACACGTTATCGAAGTGTTCTACTTCAATTGAAACAACAACAAACCACAGCTAAATAACTCGATTTTTCTCAAAAATATCTTATAATCAATGATCTTTAAAACTTTATTAATCTTCTTTTTCTTCATTCCGTTCAAAAACTTATGATCTTCTTCTTCTTCTTCTTCTTTTTATTTATTATCACTAACGATTCTCTCTTGTGCACAAGTACACATTTAAACTCAATCTGTTATTCTGCAAAAAAAGCAAACACAGACAAGAAACAAAAAAGCAATCTAATTTCGTTTTTTTTCTCTTTCTGTATTAAATCGTTATTTGATGTGTTGCCAAAGTGCTTTTTTTTTAGTTCTTCAAACAACAATATACTATAACTCAGATTTCTTATTTCACATGAAATCGAACGAGCTATGTTTTTCAGCACTCTGTAAATCCCAATAGAGATCATTGTGTATTTTTTTTTCTGTTCAAACCAAAGACAAAACAACAACTAGAAAGGGAATCAATGTCAAAATTTGATTAGATACAAGTATTCGATCGAGGTTTAGTCGCGTCAGACGGATCAGTCGTTTGAGATGTCAGAGATATTTGATGTAATTCAGCGACGGATTGTTGATCGAGTTCGCACGAATGTCTCGGAAGAACTTTATTGGGTTTGCCTAGAGCTGATATCGTTTTGCAAGAAAGATCTGTTGTATTCGAATGTTGAATCGTTTTCTCTTCGATATATTCAGCGAGAGTTTTTCGAAAGAGAGCTATGATATTTTCCGGTGTATGAACTTTGATTTGCGAGCGTGATTGACGACGAAATTGACTGACAATATGTGTGCAATCATTTGGCGAAACATTTCGAATTAATTCCATTAATTCCATTTTAATTATATCGGATAAATGATATAATTCATTGGGTGTTTGAAGAAGATTATTCGATGGTGTTAACCAAGAATAATCGACTGAATGTCGTTTCGATACAGATGTATGTTCGTAGGTCGATGCAAGTAGACCACCACCGGATGAAATATCATAAACTTCCGAGTTACGTTTCGATTTTGTTGATGAATTGAAACAATTTTGACATTGACTTTCGAGTTCTTCGAGTAGCATTTCGGCTATAGAACTCTCGTCGAGACATGCGTAATTCGATGCTGGGCTTTCGTGCGAACCTGAATGGCGTCGAAAGAGATTCGTAAAGGCCATAGAGTTATGATCGTAGAAAAAAAACAAGGAGGAAAGCCTGAGTTTGCTTTTTTCAGGATGTGAACACAAACCGACGGCGTAAAAAAAGAGTTTCTTTTTTGTGCTGAGAAAAAAGAAGATGATAATTATTATATGTAAAATAGATGAGCATTAAAAAGAAGAAGAGAGAAAAAAAAGGAAAAAAAACGACGAAAGAAGAAAAAGGAAAGTCGTTGAGATGACAAGATTTTTTCTACCGGCAACTAGAACAGAGATTAGAAAAGCCGAGAAGAAAAAGAAGCTTCTTTCCCGAAAATAAAATGACGATAAATGACAAGACAAACTTCCAACCGTCTGTTGCCTTGCAGAAAAACAATAATCTTACAAAACTTCGACCTCAAAATCGATTCGAAATGTGTATGCATTTGATGACCTTACAGGTTTTGAATAGAAGAAGTATTTTATCTCAAAAGCTTCTTATCTAATGAAGCATGTTCTTATAATGATGTTGAACGCGTATGCATATTTAAAAAATCTATTTTTAATTCGGATTGAAAATAAAAAAAGAAGCCTTAGATATCGATAAACAGATTCTTCGGCTAGAGATGGAGCCGGTAGGCATTTATATATAGATACATGCGTACATTCTTTTTCGTAATTTGAGAATATTGTTTCATTAATGGATATTTCTTAAACAAAAACATTAATCCCATGTATGTATACTCTCAACTTAGACTAAGTGTGAACAGGAAATTGATCTGATCAAGTGTTGATGATCGATTTGTCAATAAAGAGATGGATCAGAATGAAAATTTTTTTTTCTCTCTCCTTTCTTTCTTTCTCGTTTTCCTCTTGTTCATAATTGATAATTGATTACTTGACCAACGAAAATGAACTTTTGTCGAGAAAGTAAAATGTCAATATTGACTTGTCCTTATTTCTCAGTTTGAAAAACAGATGTGTGAATTGTAGGCTTTCAAACTTAAGGCAAGGTAGTCGAAAAAAAACATGTAGTTAGTTAGTTAAATAGAATCTCTGTAAAACTTTGATCATTCGTCGGCACGAATACAAAGACATTGATTTTTAGTTATTTAAATGTATTCTTTTAATGATTGTTATCGTTCAATTCAATCCGTATCAAAAAGATCAAACAAGAGACGAAGACAAGGTGTGAGTTACTCAGCATGAATTCTTCTTCGAAAAAGATATCATTGACATGTGTTACTTTTTCCGTTTTAAGAAACAAATCTTTTTGAAATATGATACCAATGATGATGTAAATAGAAGGAGAGAGAGAGAGAAAACGTTTTTTTTTCTTCTCTTTTCTCAATTGAAGTTCTATGTCTTCTATGAATAATAAACATCGATCGATTAGATCCGATTTCGAATTTATCATCACGCAATTCGTCCTCTAACATACACGAAAGGCATAGGCTCATATTTCAAGTTTTGTATATACACAAAGCACTTAGAAATTAAATATTTACATATCGTGCTAAACAAAAGAGAAAACGATTAGTCATTTTCATGTTATTTTTTATCTGATCCCATTGAAAATACGAAGACGAAGAGAAAAGAAAAACGAAGAAAAAGAAAAACGGAGAAAAGTGTTCGTAGAGTTTAAAGTGATTGATAATCTTTAAAAATGCCGCCTGAATCAACTAAATCCGTGCCAATTGGCTTCATATGATGTTGATGATGGTGATGGTGGTGATAATGATGATATTGAGGAGTATTATAATCGATTGAGTAGCCTTTTGCTGTAGGTTCACTACCAGTCGAACCGAGATCATCCAAAGAATTATCGTCGTTATGTGATGGACTCATATCCAAACCTTTTCTACAAAACGAAAAAACTAATCTTACGAACATCTTGTTTTTTGTGCTCTTACCGATCAGTTGAATCGGAAGCTCGATCTCGTTGCCGTCGATTTTTAAACCAATTTGATACTTGTGTTGTTGTGAGACCAGTTCCTTCGGCAAGTTCACGTTTTTCTCTCGGTGATGGATAAGGATTATGTAAATACCAATCTCGTAGAACATTACGAGATTTTTCTTTGAAACAATAACTCGTTTCTTCGCCATCCCAAATCGTTCTTGGTAGAGGAAATTTTCGTCGGACACGATATTTGCCGACAGCACCTAATGGTCTGCCGCGAACTTTCTCGGCTTCATTGTAATGTGCTTGTAACCATAATTGTTGCAATTGTTGATGACTACATGGTGCGAATTGATAATGTTCAAGAATATGATAAAGTTCACGATAATTTCCTCGACGAAAAGCTACAACAGCTTTGGCTTTAACGACACTTTCATGATTATGAAATGGTTCACATGTTGGTAATGTCCATAGAAAATCACCTGAAAAAAGAAAATGGTCAAAAAAAAATTCGTTGTTTTTTTTCTTTGATTACCGAGTCTTTGAATATCATTGCTGTGCTGAAGTACTTCGCAAACACAGGCAACTTGTTCGGGTGTAAAAATACTCCCGATTGTATTACTTATAGCTGATGTATTGATGTTAGTGAAACCAGCAGTAAGCGTTGTTGGTGGTATCGGATTGCTTTCAAGCATTAGTTAAGAACTAGAGAGAAGAACACAAAAAAAAGATATAAAATATGAAAAGATTTGGTTTCGTTGCGAAGTTTTATTTTTTAATAGTAACAGACATCAATCGATCGAATGATTGATTGACGAAACGATGCATGATAAAGAGAACGAACAAATGATTAACTCGTTTTTTCTTCTTCTTCTCCTCTCTTTCGTTCGTTCCTACGCTTCTCCTTCTTTCTCATAGTCAATTCGTCTACGATTTCAAATCAAATTGAGACAGATGAAGAAACGAATTTGAAAAAAAGAAGAACGACTAATCCTTTCGGACGATGAGATTTCTAATTGTATCAAAGTAATAACTTCTTATTCTGAATGACACATCAATCTCATCTGACAAGACGAAGACGAGTATGAATTGAACGAGAGACGAACAAGATGAAGAGAGAAGAGGAATTTTCTCTCTGTGACAAGTATGTGAACCAATCAGAAAAAGAAGAAAAATGAGAAGTTTCTTTTTATTTTCTTCTTCTTGTAAGTTTGATAATCATATTGTATACATATAAAAGAATGAGAGAGAGAGAAGAACAAGTGGATGCATCTCTCTTCTTTTTTTATGGTTTCCTTGATATCTTTGCGCACAGGCTATATACAAAAGATTAATTGACAGTAAACAGCTGTGGTCTATGTGTATACACATACACATAAAGAACAAATTCGTGTCTATCATGATCGAGTCAGTTCATGATGGCATCATTTTCTGAGAATGCGTATGTATATATACATGGCATTCATATTTTGAAAAGAGGCATGACTCTTCTCAAATTTCTCAAAGCAAATTTGTCTTTCTTTATTCTTGTATTCGCGACAGCTGTTGGACAAATGTGTGTAAAAGAAGAATTCGAGATGCTTGTCGTTCGTTTCTATTCCCCATGCAATGACATGCGTGATTGGTGACAAGATTTCTTTTTCTTCTTTCTCGATTGGTTAAGACGAACAAGCAAAGATGCAATTCAAAAAGGATATAACACTTCCATCAATCAATTTTAACAGCAAATAAGGCAAGAGCATAGATATTGTATTCGGATGAGTGACTTTAATGTGTGATGCGCATCATCAACGAACATTTCGATTAAAATCACATCCAATAATGAGATATATCCATCTGTTACAAACATACGATATCTTTTTCGAACGAGTCAAAAATGAAGATTTGCGGACAGAGAAGAAGAAAGAAAAATCGTTGTTTTGTTTTTTTTGTAATCAGAAACTTGATTAAATTCAGTTTGATGATAAGAAAAAAAAAAATGAGAAATCGAGCTTTTTTTTTAGGAACGGTTTTCTTTTATTCTGTTATAAAAACTAAAGCAAAACACGTGACAAAAAACAGATCCTAGTCTATTCTTTCAACACCGGTAAATTCAATTTGAGAACGACTCTCTATTTTCTATTGATTTGAATCTGTTGCATTGGTTTGACTTTTTCAGAAACCTAGAAGAACAATAAAAATTCTATTTAAAATGTGAAACTAAACAAATTTGATTTACTGTTATTGGACAGGCAGTATGTTTAATAATATCATCAGGTGTATAACCATCAGCAACTTCCGTTAAAGTCAAACCTTTTTCTGTATCGACTTCAAACACACATTTTTCAGTAATAATCAAATCGACAACACCTTTGCCTGTCAATGGCAATGTGCATGATTCCAAAATTTTCGATGAACCATCCTAAACATAGATCGAATTCGATCTTTCTTCTCTTTTTTTTCACTTGCAGAGCACATACTTTAGCATTATGTTCCATAGTAACGACAACTTTCGTTCGGCCGCTGCCAACTAAATCCATAGCTCCACCCATACCTTTGATTAGTTTTCCAGGTATCATCCAATTGGCAAGATCGCCGTAACGTGACACTTGCATAGCGCCGAGCATAGTTAAATCGATATGACCACCACGAATCATGGCGAATGAATCGTCACTTGAAAAGAACGAAGCACCGGGAAGAACAGTGACGGTTTCTTTGCCAGCATTGATCAAATCGGGATCTTCTTCACCTTCGTATGGAAATGGGCCTAAACCTAAGATACCATTTTCACTTTGTAAATGAACAGTTAGCCCGTCGGCGATATAGTTCGATGCTAACATCGGTATACCAATGCCAAGATTGGCGTACATTCCATCGGTAAATTCCAAAGCTGCTCGTCGGATGATACGTTCTCGAGCGGCATCGTCTTTTTTCTTCTTAGCTGGATTTGCTAAACCGGCACTGGTTGTTGCATCACGTTTACGTACTGTTCGACGCTGAAATTCATTTTCTTGGATTAAACAAAATTCTTTTTTTCTAAATCGTTTTACCTCAATACGTTTTTCATATTTGTCGCCTTTGATAATTCGATGAACGTAGATATTC
>Ga0209922_101376_pt1 | contig 23695 bp, 26 predicted proteins | sample ThiBiot_500_biof_FD_183946 | JGI IMG/M metagenome (GOLD analysis project Ga0209922, IMG submission 183946) | Wastewater bioreactor microbial communities from Cape Town, South Africa - Thiocy_expt_500_biof (SPAdes) | ecosystem: Engineered > Bioreactor > Thiocyanate-remediating > Anaerobic-Aerobic ... | reverse complement strand
AATTGAATGTTGAGTTGAAATAATGAAAATCGGCTTCGTTGGATGGAAACGAACGTGTTGTACAGCGCCTTTGAGTTGTTTGAATGGATATTGCGAACGACCTTTGGAGAGATGATGAATGACAATCGATTTCGATTGAGATTGATCCGAACGAGGGACGAGAACGCACGCTAAATAATCGCCACGGCCTTGCCATTCGATTTGTCGAATGGGAATCGAATGAGTTATTGTCAAACGAATGAATTTGTCCGTTTCGTCGGACGTTTTCACCCATTGACAATCGTTGTCAGTCGATGGTTCGTAGGACAATTGCTTGATGAATTCATCGGTGAATGTTACTTTAGCATTTTCGCCTAATCGTGGATTGACGAAGATGATTTTCGAGCCAGTAGCAACTGCTAATAACGAGAGAACTGGATTCCATTGAAGTGAAACGATAGGTTTCTCGAAATTGAAGACATTCATACAACGAGTTGTCGCGATTTCCCAGATTCTCACTGTACAATCGTCGCTGCCACTGGCTAACCATTGTCCCGATGAATGACAAGCGAGAGAACGAATGATATTCTTGTGTCCTTCGTAGATCAACGATTGTACCAAAGGATACGGGTGTAAATCTTGTGGTTTGGGTTTGTCCGGAATGAGATCGTTCAAATCGGTGATGTTGGCTTTCATTCGTTTCTGTCTCGGGCAAAGATAAAGATCGAGACAACGTTGAAAACGCTCGTAGACGAACTGATCGTACGCAGGCACTTGACGAAGACTTGTGTATTTCTTGGGGATGAACAAAGTTTTCGTTTGTCGTTCGTTTTCATCGAATTCGGATTCCATTTTTTCTTTCAATGCTTCGACTTCGGCATCGTCGAGGAGATATTCAACTGGTGGATTGTACGATTCTCGATGATCGGGCAAAACAAGTTTAGGCGCCGGAATATGTGAACGTGGGAGATTGTTGTTCGACTCATCGGCCCATAAATCATAATTATTCGATAGAAGTGGATCTTCTTTCGGTGGTGCTGGCTTAATCCAACCCATTTTAATGGCGTTTAAGTATTTGCCGACTTTTAAACGTTCCCATTTCGAGGGAATAAATGATGCTTTGGATTCAGGGGTGTTTAGGATTGGATGAATCATGACTTCGGATGAAAACGTGTCTAACCATGGCTCGTAAACTTGATCATCAGGATTGGTCTGTGCATTTCGGATTTGTTGAATATAGGCAATGTCTTCATTCGTTAATGTGACCTTTTGACCAGTTAAATCATCGTAAACTGTACGCCAATAATCGGCATTTTCCATTTTTTCAAGAAATTCATCGATTTCATCTCCTTTACCAGATGAAACTGGTTTGAGAATCTTTTTTGCATCGAGATCATAACCAATATGATCGTGATTTTCGTACCATTTCAATGGGACGTTCGAACCGATGGTATTCGATGGTACTTCTTCATCAGAATCAGTTTCTTCGTTGCTTCCAATTGAATCTTTACGTTTTATTGAAGTCATGTCCTAAAAAAATCTAAAAGTGAATGAACAAAAGAAAATAAATAATATTCTATTTAAACTATTGGTCTATTATTGTTAACCAATAACTTTTGAAATTTAAGAGACATCTATACTGTAAAGAACAGTCGCATATAGTATAGATATAGTGCAAAGATAAGCTGAAAGTTTTGTCGGATCGTTCACAAAACTCTTTTGGAATTTGCTGGAATACACCTATATCTCTGAGAGGCACAAAGCGATTTAGATTTTCAAGTCTCATCTACTACGTTATAAGAAGGATAACAACAATCCACGCGTTTTGTATTAATTCGATTATTCATTAAGCTTATAAAGTTCATACGTATCTACATCTCACTCGGATCCGCGAAGCAGTGTCATATATCAAATGAATAAATATAGAGTTTTTAAAATCATCAAAGTCACAACTTAAATGGGCCATCAAAAAACACAGCCGATGTAATTAAAAAGCTTAATGAACATATTTCACACAATATTATATATGGGCTACTTACTAACTCTATTTCATTAAACTTTGGATTATTCATCTTAGAGAGAAGATGGGAGATACAAAAGCATATTTCAATATCGTTATGGTTTGCAGTTATACTATTAAATATGATTAAACTAAGATAAGTTATTGGACTGGACGATACAAATTTAATATTTTTCAAAGTCAACACGTCTATTGAAAAATATTTTCAATAATAGAATCGGCATCAGTATATAGACGTTAATTAAGAATCGCCACTTCATACTACCATGTTTAACGAATAGCTTTTCAAATAAACCAAACAATATTTCGACTCTGCTACAGGTGTATGATGCTGCATAAACAGCCAAAATTATGAACAAATTCAAACAATCGTATCGGTTGACTTTTTTTCGAATAATAGAGTTCTCAAGATGCTATGATGATGATAAAACTACATCCTATTTTAGCAATTACTTAGTTTTGCAAGACGTCGTAGCTTTGTAATAGACTTTATCCTATTGATTCCACTTCATGCAGTGTGGCGGAGAAAACATAGTTGAGTATTTTTGTGTTTCAAAATAAAACTTTCTGTTATTAAATTCTTTCATTATTTTAAATAAAAATTGAATCTGAGCGTACACTGAAATATGATGAACATTACAACGTATATACGAATGACATCAATTTATACCAACGACCTCTCTTGTTTTCTCTTATAGAGGCGAGTATACACTTAATATGCTATGGAAAAAATGTATGTACATCGAAGAAGAAGCGTATATGACTAGTGTGTGCCTCTCCTATGGCATTTATATATTCATTTTACTTTGTATACAAAAAAAAAGACTTGTCTTTTCTTCATGAATTACGTGAGAATAGAACAAATAAAATTATGAGCAACACATTTATGCATTAATCAAAGAGATATGAGTCACAATCGCTCAGTATTTTTTCTTGATCCATCGGAGAGAATAAAAAATAAAAATTATCGTTCCACATGTTTATTAAATAAAAAGTATATCAAGGTCAAATCCCATCAAATTTTGTATCGCACATTTCGCTTATTCTCTCTCGTAATTGTTTACAAAAGAGCGACAAGTCTCTTTGAACCTTACACTCTCTGTTCATTTCACAAATCTCTATCTAGCGCCTTAAATCAATTCCAAATCGATTTATTTATTTTTTTTTCTAGACAAATGATCTGTACGTTTCATTTGTATCAATATTAGATTATATTTCATTGATCTTGGAAACATTTGTACACATGTCAATTTGGTAGGATTGTTTTACCAAATATAGTCATATGTATTTTGGGGTCGTTTTAGATTGGTTAAAGTGTATGGTAATTCGTTAACAGATTGAGTAAGTTATTTTTGAAAAGGTTTCAGTCGATGTCGTAATTTTCGTTCTTTTTTGTTCTTACTCATAAACGAAATAAATCCTGATGCAATTCGATGAATATTTATTTCTATTTTAGATTCAAAATGAGCAAAGTATCAATTCCAGATGATAAAAACAAGAAAATGCGAATTCGCCAATTTTTTGTAAGCAAAATAGATAGAAAAATTCGCCCATAAATCACCGAGCCTCTCACCTCATTCTTCTTTCTCTCTCTCTCTCTCGTTTTTTTTTGTTTCTCCGTTCTCTTTCTTTAACCTCTCATGATGATGTTGCTGATTTTCGTACTTTAAAGTCAACAGAACGTTTATATATGTCGAGTACAGACACACAAAGGGGAGTTAGATGACAAACATTGAAGCACACCGGTCACGTTGTCAGTTTCTCATTCGGCCGGAAAATTCCGATGCTGGTCGAGTGAAAATCTCGCCTCAGAACTTACTTATCCTTGCTGCTCAACGAGTATAATCAGCTTTTTTTTTGCTGTTTTTCTTTCGACTAAACCGAACTATCGACATACCCTTTTTTTGCTTTAGCCGACGATGGACGACGGATATATGAATGATGTTTGGAATAAATCACTGAAAGCAGCCATTCAAGAAATTCAAAAAAAGAATAACAGTGGTCTGAGTTTCGAAGAATTGTACCGCAATGCTTACACCATGGTGCTACACAAACATGGAGAAAAACTGTACACAGGCACGCGAGAAGTCGTCATTGAACATCTCATACAAAAAGTCAGACAAGATGTTCTCGATTCGTTGAATAACAATTTCTTAGCAACATTGAATTCAGCTTGGAATGATCATCGAACAGCAATGATTATGATACGTGACATTTTGATGTACATGGATCGAGTTTATGTGAGCAGTCAAAAACTTGAGCCTGTCTATAATTTGGGCGTTATCTTATTCCGTGATAATATTGTTCGATATCCGCCTATACGTGATCATTTAAGGCAAACTTTATTAGATTTAGTTGCTAAAGAAAGACGTGGCGAATTAATTGATAAGTAAAATCAACGAAATTCTTGAAAGAATGAAGACATTTTGTTTGTTTTCGTAGGAGTGCTGTGAAAAATGCTTGTCAGATGTTGATGAGTTTGGGCATCGATAATCGTTCCGTCTATGCCGATGATTTCGAAACTCCATTTTTACTACAATCAGCTCAATTCTATCAAGTAAATCGAATTCTTCGACACGAACAAAAAGTCGATTATTAAATTGTCATTTGTAGCTCGAAAGTCAGACATTATTAGCTGAGAATAGTGCATCGGTTTACATACGTAAAGTAGCAACGAGAATCACTGAAGAAGCCGAACGAGCCGTCCACTATCTTGACCGATCAACCGAAGAACGTATTGTTCGGGTTTTAGAAGGTAAAAACCTCCCAAGATTTTCTTCTCGATTTTCATTTGAAAAAACTTCGAAATCTAGAGGAATTAATCACCAAACATTTGAAGACAATTGTCGAAATGGAAAATTCAGGTGTTTACTCAATGCTTAAATTCAACAAATGTGATGATCTCGCTACAATGTACAAACTATTCGAACGTGTTCCCAATGGTCATTCCACAATAGCCGATTGTATGAGCAGTTATCTACGTGCACAAGGTCGAGCACTTGTCACTGAAAATGTTGACGAAGGCAAAAATGCGATCACTTACGTTCAAGTAAAATCAAAACTCTCATTCTTCACCATTGAATTTCATTTTGTTCGTTTAGAATTTACTCGATTTGAAAGATACATTCGATTATTTTCTTAAAGATGCCTTTAATGACGATAAAACATTTAAAAAACGGATCAATTCGGATTTCGAATATTTTATTAATTTAAATCAACGAAGTCCAGAGTATTTGTCATTGTTTATTGATGATAAACTGAAAAAAGGAAGTAAAGAACTCGGCGATCAAGAAGTCGAGATCGTTCTCGATAAAGCCATGATGTTATTTCGTTATCTCGAAGAAAAAGACGTTTTCGAACGTTATTATAAACAACATTTAGCCAAACGTTTATTATTAAACAAGTCCGCATCGGATGATGCCGAAAAAAACATGATTTCGAGATTGAAAACTGAATGCGGCTGTCAATTTACTTGTAAATTAGAAGGCATGTTCAAAGATATCACACTATCAAACTCAACAGCTGATGATTTCCGTTTGCATGTTCAACAGAAACGAGTATTGACGATCTAATTTTGACCGAAAATAGATAAAATAATCGATTGAATTTAGTTGAATTTGAATGGCATCGATCTATTTGTTCGAGTTTTAACCACTGGCTTTTGGCCAACACAAAACACCAACAATCAATGCAATCTTCCGGCTGTTGTTCGAGAAGCTTATCAATGTTTTCATCGATTTTACTTGAGTAAACACAGCGGAAGACAATTGACTCTGCAGCCGAGTTTAGGTTCGGCGGATTTAATCGCTATTTTCTTCGGCAAACCGAGAGACGACGAACAAGATGCAGATACACGACCGACAACAACCATGACAACAACTACTAAAGAAAGAAAACATACTTTACAAGTATCGACCTATCAAATGGTTGTCTTAACTCTATTCAACACGAAAGACTCATGGACATTCGAAGTACCATCACTCTCGAAATATTTGTCATGTTTTTTGGGTTTTTTTTGCTTAGGAAATTCATCAAGAAACAGATATCAATGAGAAAGATCTTCAACGTGCGTTGTTGCCACTAGCCATGGGCAAAACAACTCAACGAATACTGGTCAAAGAACCGAATTCGAAGGAAATTCACGCACACGATCGATTTCTTGTGAATGATTCGTTTACATCGAAGTTATATCGAGTCAAAATCAATCCAATTACGGCCAAAACCGAGACCGATCCCGAACGACAGGAAACAAGAAACAAAGTTGAAGACGATCGTAAACATGAAATCGATGCTGCAATTGTCAGAATAATGAAAATGAGAAAAAGCATGTCACATACACAACTAATTGCCGAAGTAAAATCGAAATTTTTTTGTTATTAAAATACTAATCGAACATGTTCGTTTAAAACTCAGGTTACGCAACAATTAAAAGCTCGTTTTATGCCAAGTCCAGGATTTGTTAAAAAACGAATTGAAAGTTTAATTGAACGAGATTATTTATCACGATTATCTGACGATCGGTAAGATTGATCTTATTCGGTTTTTTTTGTTTTCTTCTTATCCTTGATTTTTTTATTTAGAAAAATGTACAGTTATGTTGCTTAATCAAAACACATTCTTCGAACTTTTTATCTTCAACATCGATCAAACCATGACGATGAAAACACTGACATCAGCCGCATACAACATAGACTTGTCTTCCTGGTTTATCTTCTGTTTGTTCTCGTTCTCTCTCTCTCTCTCTCTCTCTTTCTCTTTTTTTTTATTTCGTCAAATTTCTCTGAGCCCTTTTCGTTTTTTTTTTCGTATCTCTCAACAAAAAACAAAAATATATATGGATATATGTATGCATATATCTGGCTCATGTATGTATGTGTGCGCGCGCATGTAAACTGTATTTGTAAATGTGTAAAGTGAAGATGCACAAGGATTTCAAATGTCTCGAATGATTCGTCAATTACAAAACGAAAAAAAAAACACATCAACACACAAAAAAATCATTTGTAAACTATTTAAAATCATTCGAAATAAATCGAACAAAGACAAAGCCTTTTTCTTTTTTCTTATTCGCAAGTGAATGATTGTGATTGCCTTTATTTCAATGTTTAACCAAGGATTATCAAGCGAAACGATATATAAGAAACAAAAAAACGAGAGACAGGGAGAGCGAAAAAAATCTATCTATATACGGATGATTGGGTTCGCTTGTGTATTCAAATGTGGTTTGTTTCGTGCATTCAATTCGATAATTTATACAGTCCTAATCATCGCTATCGATGGCTTCAACATATCCAATAAATTTATCATCAAATGATAAAGAAAAAGTCGAGAAATTATTAAAAGATTCAAATAAATTAACTTGGGAAACAGGCGAATATTATTTTCATAATTTCGTTGATTATTATCAATTACCGCAGATTGTTCGTGTTGAACAAGGTTGGAATACGAATTTAGCCAAAGATCAAACACTTTATTTGCAAAGTTTATTCGATCGATATTTTCTCATTGCATCGCCGTTAGTTTCATCGAGCAAGAGCAAACCAAACAAACAAAAATACTTAATACCCGATTGGTTTCAAGGTGAATGTCGAATTCTTTCGAAAAATCCGATTTTAAAGAGACGTTGGTGGATTTTTCAGGGTACATTCGAATTGTACCGATTCGATCTTCCACGTTCGATTAAAGTTCTTACGGATACACCGGCACATTTACGAAAAAAAGAAGCGTCAACAACACACGAATGGAATAAGATTATTCTCCGTAAAAATGCTCATTTAAATGTCGTTCGTCGTGAACAATATCAATCACGAATTACCAACGACAAAGGCGAATTAATTGCTAGTGAACCTAAAGAATCATTTATTCTTCAAGATCCAGCAACGTTAGATGAATTTATTCTTCCACCAGGTGTACCTTTACGTTTTGCAACATTAATTCAAGATAAAGAACTACATGAACAATATAAAAATCATGATGGTACATTTACATTTCCGGAAATCATGATGAGATATGATTTTCCACTTGATGTCGAAATTACAACACATTTGCCGGTGGATTTACCTGAATTTAAAACTCAAGTTCGTTTGGAAAAATTCTGCGTTGCCAAATCAGTTCTCGCTTTTCTTATTGGACAAGGTGAACCGCAATTAATCGAACTTTCTCCATTGACACAATTTACAATTCGTTGTGCAAAGTAGAGAAAAAGAAATAGTTTTGAATTAAATAATTTTGTTTTGAGAATAGATGTTTGACTGTTGGTCTTCCACGTGAAGGCGAAAATAATGCGCCGGATACGAAGAAGAAAGAAGAAAAATTCGATGAAAAAGAATATAAAAAATATGAAGATATTCGAAGTAAAATGAATTTGGTCTTCGATGATTCAGCTGAATTGCACAAGAGTAAAATTCAAGTTGCTACAACTGAAGAAGTTCGTTTGTTCGAAAATTTGAATTTCATCTTTCATTAAAACTATTCTCTTTCGATTTGACAGTTGGATTGTATGGAAACAGCATATGAAATCAGCATTAAAATGAAACAAGAAGATGATCGACCAGCTGAACAAACCTATATCTCATTGGAAGAAGCACTCAAACATGTCAAACAACAAAAAGATGAAATACCATTTCCAAAAGCTCAACCCAAGCGTTTTACTGTTCACGCAAGTGCTGATCCAAGTGAGTTCACATTGACACACAAAATACGTTTTTCGACTTTTTCGATTTGCAAATTTAGGCAATCCGTATAATGAAGTTATTGATTATGAAGATATGGATAAATTAACCGAGGGTGTTGGTGATAATGCACAAGGTGCATCAGCAACGAAAAAAGAAAGTTCGAAATCGAAATCGAAAAAATCAAATGATAAACCTCAACAACCAACAAATCAATCGAGCAAACGTCCAGCTCTCGTTGTTCAACAGTTACCACCACCAATGCTTTTACCACCGTAATTCAATTGAATTTTAGCTTTAAAAATAGTTTCATTTTTGTTATTTTTCTCCTAGTGAAACATTCGAACGAACAGTTAAAGCTATTCCCGATAAGCTTTATACGGATTTTGTTTCGACAGCAAATATGAAGTAAAAGATCAAAAAATTTTCTTTATTTTTTTAAATAAACAAATTTTTTTTCTTCTCATAGAAAAGTCGACAAGAAAGAAAAATCATCGAAAAAGAGTCAAAAATAAAAAAAAAAGATGTTAACTAACCAAACAAACAATTTAGCTCATTTAGATCTTTTTTTTTAAAAAAAAAATAACATCTAGTTATACTTCAATAAAAATAGAAATCATTTTTTTTGTCTTTCAAGAAAGATTTTGTTTTGATTGAAACGCCATTTCTCGACGTGGTTCGAGACGAGGCAAAGGTCCATTTGCATATCCCTGCATTCGAAATTTCGATGCCCAAGAATTCTAAACAGCCAATATTTTTGTTCTTTCTCCTCAAACATTTCAATTTACTTCAACAAAACAAAGATTGGTCAATTCATTCGATCGATTTGCTGTTTGATTTTCATTCGCAGTCGAAATTTTCGATGACGATGGATCGATATACGCAATATTAATCTAAACGAAATCATTCAATTCCAACTTACATTTGCACGAACTTACTTGATTAAGTTTTGCACGGATAAAAAATGTTTTATTTTGAATAATTAACTATTCAAATAATTGAAAATATTTTTCCGTGTTAAAACTTTCGAAGAAACTCTACCTCGAACAAGCAATAGGCTAGAAGTTGAATACTAATTTGAATAGTTTTTAAGATTGTTATTCGAGGATTGATAACAGCATCGAAATTAATCAATAGGACAACGATTGCATTGATCACGAACCTTTTTTTCCCCGTATTTCGAACAAATAAATCAATTCATTTGAAATTTCAAGTCAAATTCGTTTTACCAGATCGAAAAAATTAGAAAATAACCAAACTTCGGCATTACATTTTTATTTGTCAATACGAATGAAATGATAAACCAAATCCAAGTTAACAAATACACAGTCATCTGAAGATAATTACATGTCATCAAAAGATTTTCATTTGAAATCGATTGATTTGCGATCTTGAACAAATCGAACAATGTCAATTGTAATAGAGATGAAGTCAACGTTTTACTTACGATTGTCAATAGAATTAGAATGATTAGTTGTGAAATTGTATAGAGAATTATGAACGATTGAATTTCGATTTGAGTTGATTTTTTCAAATGAATTTGAAGAATTAAATAACCTTTGACACAAAGAATTAACATGAGAAGAAACAGAATTTGAGCTGCGAAATCAAATAATCGTGCAAAAAATAAACAAAATTGATAGATGAACATTTGATTTGATCCCGTCAAGGCAAAAATAAGACAAAGAATTAAATTTAATAAACTATTCAGCCAGGAACAAACAACAGACACAATCGATAATTTGATTATGAAAAATGATTTTCGTTTCGAAAAATCTAAATGAAACTATCAATTCGCATAATGTTCAATTCAAAAACTTACAGATCGATCGTAGAAAAACAAAGAGAAATATCATATAAACAATTGTACTGGCCAGATATAATCCTAAGATTCCTAGAAAAACGAAATATTTTTCTCGATCATTGACTTGCTTCTCACCTCGTTCATCATTGGAAAAATGTTCAGTAAATAAATTCTTTCCATTTGTTAGAATAATTTTATACGTTAAATTGAGATTCGTTCGAGTAGAATTGCATAAACTCAGAATTAAATACTGCCGATTTGTATTCGTAAATGATGTTGATAGAGTCCAGATATTCGTTTGATTAGTATCTCGAGTTAATTTAAGCTCATTTTTCGAACAAATATTCGCTAAATCATCGATCCATTCGTTTCGATTTAGAAGATAGAATTCCCCGAATTCATCTGTCGATTGAATGGAAATATGTCCTTCATGTGAATGAAAGGCAAACTTCGTCAATGAAATCAAATTCTAAATTATTGTCAAAAATTAAACAAAAAGAGAATTTTTGTCGACTTACAATATTTGCATTGACGTATTCATTGAGAACTTTCCCTTGAATTTCTCTTAGCAAATAGACAATTAACGTGAACAATATCGAGAAAAAGTTCATTCTGTTTTGATTGAGTCGAGATTTTCTTTTTCTCTTTTAAAAATGATTGATAGACTATGCCACCGACTGATTTTATTCTCTCGATTTCTTTTATACGGAAGGAGAAAAAAAAAGAACGAACGAACGAGCGAACAAACAAATAAATAGATAAAGAGAGAGCGAGAAAGAGTCCGGTTTTCAAGACATACGCACGTACGGTGAGGAAATAATATAGCATACATCCGATTTTCATTTAAATTAACACGCAAATTGTGTTTTTTAGTTGAAATCAAATCTTTAGCAAACAGAAAATGACAAGGTGAGACACCGACCGACAGTAAGCGGCACATGTAAACGAATAGATGATTGCTCTATTCGATGCACCATTTAGAAAACGATTTCTGTTGCCGGTTTTTTTCGTCTTTTCGTTTATGATGTCGACTATCATCAGTCAATTACCATTGCATGGAGTAAAAATTCTCGACCTAACGAGAGTTTTAGCTGGACCTTATGCCAGTATGGTCCTAGCTGACTATGGAGCAGATGTGATTAAAGTTGAAAAACCAGGTAGATCGATAGAGCAAAAAGTTCGATTGTAGTTTGCTGTCAATTGATTATTGAAGGACAAGGTGATGATACACGAACATGGGGACCACCGTATGTCGAAGATCAGAGTGCGTATTTTTTGAGTGTTAATCGAAATAAACGAAGTATTGCAATTGATATGAGTCGTAGTCAAGGTCAAACGATTATTCGAGAGGTTGGTTGTTCGATGAAATCGAATATGTATATGCAAAGAAATTTGTTTGATGTTCTTCTCTAGTTAGCGAAAAAAAGTGATGTTTTAATTGAAAATTATCTTCCTGGACAATTGAAAAAATTCGGTCTCGAATATCGAGATCTTCAATCGATTAATGATCGATTGATCTACTGTTCAATAACGGGTTTCTATTGAAAAAACAAAACGAATTCACAGAAAATCAATTTTCTTATTGAAAGGTTATGGAAGTCATGGTCCTTATTCGAAACGTCCAGGATATGATTTGATTATTCAAGCATTAGGCGGAATGATGAGTATAACCGGCAGTACAGTAAGATCAATCGATTATTCTCAATAAATCTTTCTTCGTCAATATAAACAGATAAAACGTACTTAGGAACCTGTGAAAGTTGGCGTTGCTGTCATTGATTTAGCAACAGGCTTGTCAACAGTTGGTGCAATTACAACTGCACTTTATCAACGTGAAAAAACTCTCAAAGGAACGAAAATTGATTGTTCATTATTAGAAACACAAGTAAATATTTCGATGAATGATTTGTTTTCTCGTTCGAAATATCGATTTAGTTATCACTTCTTTCGCATATAGCGGCGAATTATTTAAATGCTGGTTGGGAATCGAAACGACATGGTACTGCACATGCATCGATTGTTCCCTATCAAGCATTTACATGTCAAGATGGCGAACGAATAGTTGTCGCAGCTGCCAATGATCAGTTTTTTAAAGAACTTTGTTCGGTAAAATTATTGCACGATCAGATTGTGTTTTGACAGATAAAAATTCAATTTGAAATAGATCATTCATATGCCGGAACTAGTGACGAATGATTTATTTCGAAGTAATAAACTTCGAGTAGCCAATCGAATGCAACTAATAGAAATTCTATCGAAAAAGTAGAAAATCTTTTCTCATCCGAAATTGTTGTTTTGTATTTAAAGAAAAACAAATTCAGATTTCTGGAAAAAACTCTTTCCGAATGGCTTCAATTATTCGAAAAATCAAATAAAATTCCATACGGTCCTATCAATGATATGAAAGGCGTTTTTGAAAATGAACAAGTTCGTTATCTTGAACAAGTTCTCGAAATGAAAAATCCAAATCGAACGAAATCTGTTCGTGTTGTTGGTACGAATCCTTTCATTGCACAAGTTCTCTCTTAATTCACTCGGTTTCTTCTTAGGTCCTTCGGTGAATTTCGAAAATATCAATAAATCATCCATGCTTCGTCATTCCGCTCCACTTCTCGGTGAACACACTCGTTCGATTCTCGAAACTGAACTGAACTATACTTCGTCTCAGATTGAGAAACTTTTTCAAGAGAAAATCATTGGTTAAACGTTTGTTTTATATCTATTTTTCAAGTACAATTGCAAAAAAATATAGAGATACACACACACACATTGAGAAAGCGAGAGAACGATATAATTATTTACAATAGAAAAGTTAGAAATAAGTTTCGCTTCTATTGAGGTTACGTAATGTTTACAAAGAGGATGTCTATGTATATGCTGCTGGTGATGATGGTTTTGAAATGTTATTTACAGATGATTTACAAATATGAGAGAGAGAAAAGAGATTGCTCGTGATTAACATTTCGGTTCATCGTTTTGGTCTTCACTGATATGTTCCAAATCTTCGTATTCGCCATGTTTGTATTTATGTCGGAGCTAGGAGAAGAAGAAGAAGAAAAAAACAAAATACGAATATTTAATCAGCAAAACGAATCTTACTTCATGCATAAATAAGCACGATACATTCATATCCAATTGAGCTGCACCTGGAAGACCTTGAATCGGCGTCAATGTGCTCAATAATGACTGTGGATCGGCCGTATCGTACATTTGTGATTGAAGTCTAGAGCAGAAAAAAGTCAGCTACACAAAAAGAAAGTCAATCGATCTACTTTGAGAGAACGCCGTATGGTGCAAAACTTCGATAGGGTATATCGGCTCTCGAAACTCCGCCATTGAGGAAACTATGTTGTGCAATTGATGCATTCGGTTGAAATGAAACTGTTGTATGTGAAGGTGAGAAGACGCTTGTGTTGACTAATGGTCTCGAAATAACCGAACGGTTATGCATCGACATTGCCGATTGAGGATCACTGTAGACACTTCGATGATTTTGTAGAGTTTGCACTTCAGTCATTGATTGTTGCAGAATCGATGAACCTTGAAGATCCTCGACAGCTGAGAGAAACAAAAAACAAAACAAACTGATTCAGTTTTTTAATCGATTTGATTCGATTTACCTCGTTCTTGAATCTTGCCTAAATAAGCTTGACATTGCTTCGGCATTTGCCAATTCGGATTCGTATGATGAAAATGCATTAGTGATAATTCCAATTTGCCGTCGTTCATTATGCCTGCAGGTTCAATTCCATTGACAATTTTCGGTACTGTTGGTGCGAACCACTAGAAAAAAACGCAAATTAATCTTGATTTTCGATAGTTATGATCGATTTTACCTTCATATCTCCATGTTTGGCAACATCGAGTTGTGCAAAACTGCAAACATCGCCGACTCCATCGACGTGAACTGTAAAATTTCGGAGAAAATCAATGATTTGCAAAGATTTTCGTCGCAAATAGAAACAGAATATCATCGGGGTTACAAATGCGCTCAGTAATTCTTCGAGAAAATAAACCTTTTCAAAGCAAAAACTCGATTCTTAAAAATAAACATTCAGTTTTTTTTTGTCTATACGTATTTTAATTGAAACATTTGACCAAATTGTGCTTGAACGTAATCGGTATGCGCGTGATCTTTCCACGAATCAGGTTGATAATGAACTTGCGCGAGAACAAGTTGCAACATTTGTTCGGGATCGAAAACGGCGTGCTGAAAACAACAATCAACAGTAGATCAAACGAGCTAAAGAGACTCGATTTTACTTCATCGGGTATTAATGATCGACAAATACCAACAAGAACACCGAGACTTGTCATTGCTGTTAACATATGTTCAACAGTTAAAACATCTTCATCATAAACTGTTAAAATAATTAAAACAGCTAAAATAGCACCGCACGCAAAACTGATAAATCTAAACAAACACAAATTTTAGCTGACATTCGCGTTGGGTTTTTTGTTTCCCTACTTGGCAGTTTCGACAACGCTATAATTGACAAACGAGTTCATATAAGCGATCGCTGGTCTGTAGCCTCGATTAAGCCGTTGATTAAGCGAATGGTCAAGTTCGTTAAAATGTCGTAAATACAATCGACCGTAATTACTCCAACGTCGACTACCTAATACGCCTGGTTCACGTCGAACGAGCTTCAACGAGCGAACTCATATTATTAAAAACGAAATTCAACATAAAAAAAAAACGTCCTACTTCAGTGTAGCCATAGAAGAGATTTAATACTTGCCAAATGAAAATGAATGGCGAGAGAAGGAGATTGGCTAAACCGTAGAGTAAGATGAAACGTGACAATTCTTCGGCGAGTTTCTCTCGTTGACTATGAACTTTGTAATCTTTTCTCAATTGCCAACGTTGATCAAATGGTGCCGATGGTCCCCCTACAAACCAAACATTTTCTCATTCGAAAACAGTTTTCAAAATTCAAATCAAAACTTACAAAATAATAATAATCTCAAATTAAACTTCATTCCCGTTGTTAATGAAATTCTAAAACAACAAAAAAACAAAGATCAACTCCTCAATCTTCAACAATCGACTCATACATCTCTCCGATGCCTGGCAAAGTGAATCTCGGCGGTAGAATGCCTTTGTTAACAAACGCAATTTCATAGTTTTTATATCGTAATAACCGATTGTGAATATCCAATTCGGTTAGATTCAATTTATGTATGCATAAATGATGAGTACGTTGTGCAATTAATAAACGTTCTTGAACTTCGTGCCACGTCATGTTCAACAGATCATTCTAAAGAGAAAATTCAATGAAAAAAATCGATTCGAATATGTAAAACCAACTGGTTTGATGTCCAAAGCTTGGGCGTAGAAAGCTCGAATATTGAAATAGGAGATTAAATCCAAAGCTGAACGTGAGAAACGATAGATCCAATAGATAATTGCGAGAATAATACAAAGATTGGTTAATAAATTCATACTGAAAGACGAAAAGGAAAAAAAAAGATATTGATTTTGGATTGTTGTTCGTATACTTATGCAAACATTGTTTTGGTGATTGAATAACATCGCTGAAATGAAGTTTCTGTGTGATGTTTCTCGCTTGAGGAGTCGAACGAAATAAAAGAGGATAATCAATACATTGAACGATTAAGAGAGTAAATGAGACGATGAATATGAATTGTCTAGTAAACGGAAAATTGATGATTTTAAAACCAATACGAAAGAAAAAATTGATTATTTACACAAGACTGAAGATTTCGGACAGCAGTATGCAGAAAAATCCGTGCCGTTGATGATATTGATAAACACGAACGAAGAAATCATCGAGATCCTTTTGATGACTCCATCGTGATTCTTCAACAAGAGAAAAAAATTCATTTGTTTGTTTGAAACAAAGTCGATTTCGTACGTTTTTCACTGCTATTTTCATCTTCTTGTGTTTCGAATTGTAAATAGGGTGATTCGTGTCCTTCAGGAGGATCGTTCTCTTCGGTGACCAGAGGTCGACATTCCATGATTTTTATATCTGAAATCATAACAAAAAAAAAATACAAATCCTTTTGCAATAAACTCAACAAAATGAATTCATTTCGTTCGAAAAGCTCGACGTTTTTTTCTCTCAACAACAATCGGTTTCTCTTCAACTGATTCGCCAATCACAGGAAAAAGATCACCGGGCTCAGCATGATGAGACAAACGATGAATGCCACTAAAACAAATCTCATTCGAAACAGTCAATTCAAAGACGAGTCTTACGCGCCGTGTTTGTTCTTCGAAATAGGCACGTTCACATATTCACCATTCGGACAACATAAACGAACGTGTTGATGACGTTTTCGATCGATTATTGGCTCGATCACACGCGGCCATTGGCCGTAAACATCTTTAACAAGAAATTTTCGAAAAAAAGAAATCGAGAAAAGAATGATTTCTACCGTTTGGATCTCGAGCTGATTTTCTAACGACGATATACGACATTTGAATTGTCGTATAATCAGGCGCGGTCTAAAGTCGATTGTTGGTTTCAATCGAGAAGGAAATCCATCGGCCTACTTGTTGGAAATCGAAGATTTGCAATGGACGATACCGAGTCGAGATTCGACAAGGAATATTCAAGTTTTTCTTCGGACATTCTGCTTCATGAGGGCACTGTTTACACAAAAAAAACGAATGAGATCTTTTGAGAAATTATATCGATTTGTTTTTTACTGGCGAGAATATATGCGCCGGGTAAAATCGATGGTTGACTGATGAATCATCAGATGTTTCTTCAATTTCATCATCGTCGTTAGCTTTCCTTTCTACAGCAATACGCTAGAGAAACAAAAGAGTGAAAATAAAAACTTTTTTATTCATTTTTCTACATTCAGAATGTTTTCTCGTGCTTCATTGATCGCCGTATAACCGGGAATTGTTCCTCGTTCGACTAGAATCTTAAATTTCATCGTGTTATTTCAATCAACCCGAAAAAATCTTTACCAAAAATCCTCCAGGTTTGACATTATACCACAACGATCGCACGGCTTTCAATCGCTCGAATTTATTCTCAAATTCGAATAACGTATGATCAGCCACCACAAGTTCGAATGCATTCTAAATTCACATGTTCCCAAACTCTAAAATTTCATTTCCTTCTTCATACTTCACGTCCGTGCGGCATAAACTGTCGATAGACAACGTTTTCCACAATCGGCGGTTTATTTATGTGACCATTTTGAAGAATCAATTGAGATAAATTATTCATCTCGCGTGATTTATCGACGTTTAAGATCTCGGCAAATGCTTTTTTGCCCCAAGTATGTAAAGCTGCCCTTTGGAATCGATGAAAATTTTCTATTCAAACGCAAAATCAATCGAGTCTGTTTACCACATGACTGAGCCAGTGCCGGAGCCGAAGTCGAATAAACGAATCGGCTGAAAGTTCGGCTCACGTTGTTTGATCTAATCAAATCCGAAAATCGATCGTTTTTTCGCCTATTTTCAATCTACTTCATTGAATATTTGACAGAACATTGCGTAATGTGACGCGAAATTCGCTGCTAAATAAACCTTCGATTGATATTCATTGAAACTAAACAGTTTAAAAGCTAAATTTTCTGTTTCTCGTTTGAATTTTTACTTCAATGGTTGCCAATGATAGATCGATGATTTCAATCGTCGAACTAATTCTCGTTGTCGAAGTGACTCTAATTTGCCTCGTTCTTCGGGCGTCATTGCGATTGTATTCAATTTCGCTGCGAACAAACGAGATTATTCAACAATTCAAAATCGTTTTGCTCATCGAACTTACGTTCGCTATTCACGAGATTTTCGATGACATTCTGTGCGATTGATTGTAGTTCTTTCTGTTCGATCGGCAAACGTCGTTCGACTAAATGATCCTGTATGATTTTCACGTCGTTTTTCAATCGTTGCGGTTCGATATCTGAAGAATTCGAGATAAAATTCGAGTTTTCTTCGCTAGGAAATCAAACCGGATATAATTGTGTTGATTGTTTCTTCGAGTTTTTTAGTCAGCTGAGTTTTTTGATGAAATTTGCCTTTGTGTTGTTTGAAAAACGCTAATTTTCGATTGTCGGATTTGAGTTGTTCGCTAACAGCTGGATCGAGTTCAAGTTGAACATTTTTCGAGAGATTTTGCACGAACTAATCGACAGAATCAATGAATTTTTTAAACTAAAAACAACAAAAAAACAGTACGAACTCGACGAGAAATGTGATTGATCAGTGACAAACGAATGATCATCTAAAAGATATTCATCCTATTGCAAATTTAACTTATGAAGACGAAGGAAAAGAAACAACAGAAAAAGAAAAGATTATTATTTTATTTTTAAAGTCCGAGCGTTTTTCGAACACTTCGTTTGGCCATTTCATCGAATTTCTCGCGATTCTCTCGGAACATTTTCGCCGCATCGACATTCGCCGGACTCGCTTCATTCGGTTCTGCAAAACAAAACAAAAAACAACAAAATCCAACAAAATATTCGAAAATTCTATCGACCTGCAAGCAAAGAAACGACAGATAACAAAATCTTCTCGATACTTTGTACAGGACTCCACCGTTCAGCACTGGTTTCGTAGCCCTAAAAACAACGATTAAGCCGACGAATCCAATTCGAAAGATCGTGTTTTTACCATCGGATCATCGCCTGGCGCGTGTAAAATGGAAATGCATACTCTTCCATCCGGATAAACTGAAAAAAAACGATGATTTTACTGTTAAATTTCGAAGAAAAACTTCGTTTTCTACCGTTGGGATGAAAAATTTCGCTGATAAACTTCATTTTCGGCGGACTCAATGGATAATCCGGTGGAAAATGCAATCGAGTGACGAACACTCCGAATTCAAACGACGTACCACTCGGTCCACTAGAAAATCATTCGAAAGCAAAACTCTCGGCTCCGTTCACCAAACAATCTGCTCACGTTATCAGAGCTTCCCATTCGAAGAAATTCTCATCACTAACCGGTCCCGCCAGAATTCCATCGGGCGGATTGTTTGTCAATTCTAAAATTTCGATCAAATTCAACCTCCCAAAGCAAAAAACGAGGTCGTCCTACGTTTATATTCAGCAATTAATCGTCTTAACGCTGAGCCTGCCATCTAGAAAAAAAAACAAAAATGAAAAACGAACCAGAGAAAAAAAATCGTTTATTTATCCTAGAAAAAAGAAAACAATCGACTCTGTTTTTAAGATTTCGATTGCTGTGCTTTGACGTAAGTGTCAAGATAGTGACTGAGCAATCGAGCTGGATGACTGGCTAATGAAACTGTTCGGCTACTTGGCAGTTGAGTGATCGACACGAGTTCACCTTGAAAATGTTCGATGTTCGGCAATTGAGAGAGAGTTTCGAGACCAGCTCGATTGTACAAACGTCCATTGACGAGACCACCGAGTAGAAGAAGATTGTTTCGATATTTTTTCAGTAATTTAAAAGCTAACGGAAGGTTATTCTCTTGATGAGAGAGATAAATGGTTTCGAAGCCGAACGATAAGATCGGCGGTAGGAAATTCTCATAACGAGGATCGTTGGCTAATGCTAAACTAGAATTGAAAGAAATCGAATTTTAGATAATTGAAATGGTTGTTCGGCAAGTCTACTGTGGAACTATTCGAGGATATTTCGTGAATGTAAAGCCGTTTTTCATGAACTGCATTTTAGCGATTGTGAATCGAACTGAAATTGAGTTTGAATAGAAAACAAAAGGAAGATTTTTCGTCGTTTACTCGGTGGAACAATGCAAATTTCTTGGCATAACAAAACGGTTTTACTCGATTCGAGCATTTCGCGAAAACGTCTCGCACGAAATTGATCGAATTCCGATGCCTAAAGACGGATTTGTTGTTGTTTTTCTCCTTTCAAAAATTTGATTTTTTACTAATTCGATATCTTCTTGATCGAGAAGAATTTTCGTTTTCATTTGTTCACGATAACAATCTTCGACGGGATCTGGCAATGGTCTTTCCAAGATAGGCATTGAGATGTCTTCCATAAAACGAACTAGATCAGGTCGAGATCGAGGTCGTCGAGTGTTCATTTTCAAGTGACGAACGCATGTGATCGTCGACGGACGAGAAACTAAAGTTTTATTTCAAGTTCGTTTGTTTTCTCTCAAAAGACAAATTAACATACGAAGTCGAAGAATCGAATTCATTACGATTTGAATTATCTAATCAATGTCTTTATATTTATTACTAGAATCGTTGTATGCGCTCAGATGACTGAATCAGAATTTGATTGGTGAAATTTACAGCCAATCGAAAATAAAGAATGTGACATCTTGTCAAGAAATTTTTTTATTTCGAATTATTTTTATACAAGAAAAATCAAAATCGAATTGTGTTTTTTGTCGAAATAGTTTTTTTCTGCAAATAAAATTCTTCGTTCGATTTTAATTGGACGTAACAGAATCCATAATGTCTACATATCAATCGATTAATATATACATTTTTTCCTTCCTTCCTTCCCTCTTAGCTGCAACTTGTCAATCAAGAACAAGAAAAAAAAACGAACTACGACCAGAGAAGAATAATCATCATCAGTTAGTACGACCTTTTGCTAGTTCTCTCTTACAGTCTAATCGATGATCATTATAATATTCTACTCTATTCTTCGAGCATAAGCTCAAGCACAATGAGAACGAGAGAGACGATGAAGAAGTAAAGAAAAAGAATTATTGCTCTCATAGAATAACATCAACGAGTCAAAGAGAGACAGAGAAGAAGAAGAAGAAATGTGATTATACAGTTCCAATAACTTCTTAGTTCCTACTGTGTATTTGATCGTCTCAGTTTTCATTGTTGATTCTTCTATTGAAATATTTCTGCTCATTTTACCTCTATTTCTAGATGATATTTAAGATCAGATCCATATAAAAAACAAAAGACAGAAGAACATCGATAGTTTTGTCCTATGGCAAATAAATTAAATCCTCATCAAAGTGTACCAATCAAATTGGTCATCGTTGGCGATGGAACGGTTGGAAAAACTTGTATGTTAATGTCATTTACAAGTAACACATTTCCCGAAGAATATGTTCCGACAGTGTACGTTGAAATAAATCGAAATCATTTTTTAAAAAAGAAAAGAACAATCCATCATCGTTCTAGTTTTGACAATTATACATCGAATATTGTCGTCGACAATGTTAAAGTTTCGTTAGGTCTTTGGGATACAGCTGGTCAAGAAGATTATGATCGACTTCGACCGTTGTCTTATCCTCAAACCGATGTATTCGTCTTGTGTTTCAGTGTTATAAGTCCAACATCATATACAAATATAACTAATAAATGGATGCCAGAGATTCGACATCATTGTCCAGATACGCCAGTTATTCTATGTGGTAGATTGAGAATGAAAAATGAATTCATTATGCGTTTTTTTTTATTGGTAAACTAGGAACAAAAATTGATCTACGTGAAGATCGGGAATTTGGCAATCAATTGCAGAAACAAAATATTCAACCGATTAAACGTGAACAAGGACAACGGTTGTGCAAGAAGATACGAGCATTTAAATATGTTGAATGTTCAGCATTGACGCAAAAAGGTCTCAAACAAGTAAATCTTTGAATTGATTGGTCTTTTTTTCGTTGATGAGTTTGATTTTAAGGTATTCGATGATGCTGTTCGAAGTGTTCTCTCGCCGAAGACGAATAAAGTCTCAAAATCTAATTGTGTTTTTCTTTAAAATTCAAACGAATTGTTTTCTCATCAAAGTCATTCTTATTCGAACTTTAACTGTACATATAACCAATTGAATCTCTCTTCATATGTGCTTATTTGACAATCAAAAGAAAGCAAATCTACATCAATTCAAGATATATATGTATATGTATAATGTAAAATACTCTCTTCTATCACAGTGCATTTTTTCTCTCTCTCTCATTTTCTTTTTTGTTATTGAGCTTCCATTTTGTGCAAGAAAAAGGTTCATTGCTTTGTTCTTCCTCTCATTCTTTGACTTCTGATTTTGTTCATATTCGTATGCATATTTGCGTTCAGGTTGGCGTCTCTTTTTTTTTATACAACGAAAGAATAAAAACAAAAAATAACGAACGAAATTCATATCAAATCATCAAAGTTTTCTTTAGATTATGATTTTTGTTTGAGTTCAATATAAAATCTAGGACAACGAAAAATGCCGGTAAAAGAAATCTTCTATAGTGAAACATATAAAGATGATACTTATGAATATCGACATGTTATTTTGCCACCAGATCAAGCACAATTAGTGCCTCGAACACATTTATTAACTGAAACCGAATGGAGAAATCTAGGTGAGACAGACGGAGATTTTCGAATGAAGAAAAAGAATGTTTTTGATCTTCGTCCGTTTTAATTTCCATAGGCTTACAAATGTCAGCTGGATGGGTCCATTTTATGATGCATAATCCAGGTTAGTCAATGACGTAATTAGAAAAGAAAATATTATATAAATCGTTCGTTTTCTTTGTTATTTTCATTTGGAAAATCCTGTCATAGATAAGCATCATTCGATTGTATTCATGAAAAATGAATGATCACATAATTGACTTTTTTTTTGCCTTCGCTTTCTGCCCTATGGAACTGATTGACAAGGCATTGATGTATATGTATTTTGACATCGATCATACATTATTGATATCAAGAGAAAGAAAAAAACGTGATAGGAGAAGAAGTCTGATTAGCGTAATCATAATAATAATAAAAAAAAAGAGAAAATGATGACGACAACTGTTTGATATAACTAAGTTAATGTATTGTTTATTTTTTAGAACCACACGTTCTGCTCTTTCGACGACCGCTGAAAAAAGCTTGATGACAATGAACTTTTTTTTGTTATTTTGATTGCACATTGTGATAGATGTTTTTGTTTTTTTTACAATACGCCTACGAGAAAGTATTTTTCGTAAAATAAACGGGTATGAAAAATTGATTTGTTGCATTCTTTTTGGTTGAAAAGAAAAAAAAGTAATTGTCATGATTTCAAGAATACGAAAAGTTCCTAAAGAAGTTTCTCGAGATCAGATAATCTATTTCGATGATGAACAAGGTTGGGTATATCAGCAACCTGATCAAGCACTTATACATTCGATTTATAATGCGATAGAAGAAAATTCAGCTGAAGATATTGACATAGACATACATCTGAATAAAGAATACGCTTGCAAAAACCAAGTGATTTGATATAATCAACTAAAATTGTACTTTTTGTTCTGTCGAGAAGAAAATTCGTTTTCCTCTACGTATACATGATAGAACGAA
>Ga0209922_101374_pt1 | contig 23725 bp, 22 predicted proteins | sample ThiBiot_500_biof_FD_183946 | JGI IMG/M metagenome (GOLD analysis project Ga0209922, IMG submission 183946) | Wastewater bioreactor microbial communities from Cape Town, South Africa - Thiocy_expt_500_biof (SPAdes) | ecosystem: Engineered > Bioreactor > Thiocyanate-remediating > Anaerobic-Aerobic ... | reverse complement strand
GTACATGAGGTCGCGCCAGCTCCAGAAGCTGTCCTGCGCCTGGGCGCGGTACTCGGTCAGGCCCGCGAACGCGCGCTGGAAGGCGTGCGAATGCAGGTTGGGCATGCCGGGGACCACGGGGCCGGGCGCACGGGGCGCGCCGCCCGCGTCGCTGCCGGGGGCTGCGCAGACAAGGCGCCCGCCCGCGTCCCAGCGCAGCAGCACGTTTTTCGCCCAGCCGCCGGGCAGCAAGGCATGTTCGGCGAACAGGGCGCCCGCCGCGTCGCGGGCGGGCAGGTGCGGCACTTCGGGCCGCGCTGAGGTGTGGGTCTTGTCCATGGGTTCACGCGCCTTTCACGATGCGGCCCTGGCGCACGATGGTGTGCGCCGGGTTGTGGCCGAGCCAGTAGGCCAGCTCCGCCGCCTCGCCCACGGACCACAGCACGAAGTTGGCGGGCCGCCCCGCCGCGATGAGGCCGTGCGTGTCCTGCAGGCCCAGCGCGCGCGCCGCGTGCGTGGTGATGCCCGCGAGCGCCTCGGGCACCGTGAGGCGGAACAGCGTGCAGGCCATGTTGGCCATGAGCAGCAGGCTCAGCGCGGGCGAGGTGCCGGGGTTGTGGTCGGTCGAGACGGCCATGGGCACGCCCGCGGCGCGCAGCTGCGCGATGGGCGGCAGGTGCGTGTCGCGCAGCGTGTAGTAGGCGCCGGGCAGCAGCACGGCCACGGTGCCGGCGGCCTTCATCGCGTCCATGCCCTCCTGCGAGAGATGCTCGATGTGGTCGCACGAGAGCGCGCCGTGGCGCGCCGCGAGCTGCGCGCCGCCCATGTCGGAGAGCTGCCCGGCATGCAGCTTGACCGGGATGCCCAGCCTTTGCGCGGCCTGGAAGACCTGCCGCGTCTCGGCCAGCGTGAACGCGATGCGCTCGCAGAACGCGTCCACCGCGTCCACCAGCCCCTCGGCGGCGAGCGCGGGCAGCATCTCGCTGCAGACCGCGTCGGTGTAGTCCTGGCTGCGGCCGGCGTACTCGGGCGGCAGCGCGTGCGCGCCGAGGAAGGTGGTGCGCACCGTCACGCCCAGCGCCTCGCCCAGGCGGCGCGCCACGCGCAGCTGCTTGCGCTCGTGTTCCAGGGCCAGGCCGTAGCCCGACTTGATCTCGATGGCGCACACGCCCTCGGCCAGCAGCGCCGACAGGCGCGGCAGCGCGAGCGCGAACAGCTCGTCCTCGCTCGCCTCGCGCGTGGCGCGCACGCTGGAGACGATGCCGCCGCCCGCCCTGGCCACCTCTTCGTAGCTGGCGCCGGCCAGCCGCATGGCGAATTCGTTGGCGCGCTGGCCGCCGTAGACCAGGTGGGTGTGGCAGTCCACCAGCCCGGGCGTGGCCAGCAGGCCGCCGCCATCGCGGCGCGCCAGCCGCGCGTAGCCTGCGGGCAGGGCCGCGGACGGGCCCACCCAGCGCAGCACCCCGCCCTGCACGACCAGGCTGGCGCGCTCATCGGTGCCCACGGCCACGTCGGCGCGGGCCAGGCCGGGGGCGAGGCGCAGGCCCTCCCAGACGCCGTCGGCGCTAGGGCCTGTCATCGAATGATTTCCCCACGCGAAAGGCAGCCGGGCGGTGAAGGGATCGGTATCGTCCATGGTCGGTTCTCTCGCTATGCAAACGGTAGCTGGCAGCGCTTGTCCATCAAGCGCTGGAGGCGTTTTTCTCTTGAAGAAAAGGCATGAGCCCCACCCAGGCGAGCACGGGCGCCTCGCCGCCCTGCAGCGCATGCGGCGCGAGCGCGGGGCCGGCCCCGACGGCGCTCCACCAGAGGCCCTGGCCCGGCTCCAGCATGTCACCGCCCAGGCGCCAGCGGCCCGCGAGCACCATGCACAGGCCCGCTGGCGTGCTGCCGGGCACGCGCGCATCGCGCACCACCTCGACGCTGCCGCGCCAGCGGCCGCGGCGCAGCATGAGGTTGAAGTCGGTGGAGCTGCCGCCGAGCAGGCGGCAGTCCACGGCCGCGTCGCCCGGGAAGGCGAACGGCCGCCAGCGCCGGTCCAGCCGGTGGTCCAGGCCCGCGCCCGGTGCGCCCAGGTGCACGCCGTCGCCATCGAGCAGCATGATCTGCCGGTCGACGCCCGCGAAGGCCGAGAACGGCCCCGGCGCCGCGATGGTGGCCACGCTCACGCGCCACTCGAAGCCCTCCATGTCCGCGCCGGGCGGCCAGCAGGCCAGCTCGCGCGTGTGGCCGCCGCCGTTCTTCCAGGGAGTGGGCGGCACGGCCGCGAGGTCGAAGCGTTGCATGCTGGTCAAGCGCGCGTGAGCACGGCCTGCAGGAACGAGCGCGTGCGCTCCTGGCCGGGGTTGGTGAAGATGGTGGCGGGCGGGCCCGATTCGATGATGCCGCCGCCGTCCATGACGACGACCACGTCGCCCACCTCGCGCGCGAAGTCCATCTCGTGGGTCACGACCATCATGGTCATGCCCTCGCGCGCGAGCACCTTCATGACCTGCAGCACCTCGCCCACGAGTTCGGGGTCCAGCGCCGAGGTGGGCTCGTCGAACAGCATCACGCGCGGCTTCATGGCCAGGGCGCGGGCGATGGCCACGCGCTGCTTCTGGCCGCCCGAGAGGCTCGCCGGCATGGCCTCGGCCTTGTGGGCCAGGCCCACCTTTTCGAGCAGCACGCGCGCCTCGGCCTCCGCCTCGGCGCGCGGCAGCTTGTGCAGCTTGCGCGGGCCCAGCGTGACGTTGTCGATCACCGACAGGTGCGGGAACAGGTTGAACGACTGGAACACCATGCCGACCTCCTCGCGCAGCGCGTTGAGGTCGCCGTCGGGCAGCATCCGGCCGTCATCGACGAGCGTGCGCCCGCAGATGTCGATGCGCCCGCCCTGCGGCTGCTCCAGGCCGTTGCAGCAGCGCAGGAAGGTGCTCTTGCCCGAGCCGCTGGGGCCGATCACGACCACCACCTGCGAGGGCTGCACGTCGAAGTCGATGCCGCTGAGCACGACATGGTCGCCGTAGGCCTTGCGCAGGCCGCGGATGCGCACGATGGGCTCGGCGCCCTGGGAACCGGCATGCATCGTCATTGCACCATCCCCCCCGCGCGCAGGCGCAGCTCCATGTGGCGCAGCACCAGCGTGGTGGCGCCCGTGAGGACGAAGTACACGACCGCGATGGCCAGGTACACCTCCAGCGAGCGGTAGGACACGCTGATGATCTTCTGGCCCTCGTGCATGAGGTCGTGGATGGTGAGCAGCGACACCAGGGCCGAGTTCTTGATGAGCGCGATGAACTCGTTGCCCAGCGGCGGGATCATGCGCACCACGGCCTGGGGCAGCACCACGCTGCGCATGGCCTGGCCCGACGACAGGCCGATGGAGCGCGCGGCCTCCATCTGGCCCCTGTCGATGGACTGGATCGCGCCGCGCACGATCTCCGACACGTAGGCGCCCGAGTAGATGCCCAGGCCGATCACGCCGCACACGAAGGCCGGCAGCAGCACGCCCAGCTGCGGCAGGCCGAAGAACAGCAGGAACAGCTGCACCAGCAGCGGCGTGCCGCGGATGGCCGCCACGTAGGCCGTGCACAGGCCGTAGACGACGCGGTTCCTGGGGTTGAGCCGGCCGATGCCGACCAGCAGGCCCATGACGCAGCCCAGCAGCAGCGAGGCCGCGGTGACCTGCACCGTCACCACCGCGCCCTGCAGCAGCTGGAGCCATCCGGCCCAGACGGGGGAAAAATCGAGTTCCATGGCTTCAGTCCGTGCCGTTCGTCACTTGGCGGCGGCGCCGGCGCTGAACCACTTCTTCACGATGGCGGCATAGGTGCCGTCGGCCTTGAGCCTGGCCAGGGCCGCGTTCACGGCCTTGGTGAGCTCGGGCGTGTCCTTGCGCAGGGCCATGCCGTATTCCTCGGTGGTGAGCTGCTCGTCGAGCACGCGCAGGCCGGGGCGCGTGCGCACGTACTGGTAGGCCGCGGGCTTGCCCGTCACGGCGGCGTCGGCGCGGCCGATGTCCACGAGGTTGAACATCTCCTGGTTCTTCTCGACCTCGATGCGCTGCACCTTGGGATAGTGCTGCGACAGGAAGCCCACCGACTTGGTGCCCACCTGCACGCTGACCCGCTTGCCGTCGAGGTCGGACAGCTTCCTGATCGAGGTGTTGCCCTCCTTCACCATGGCCACGAGGCCGCCCGCGTAGTAGGGCTCGGTGAAGTCCACAACCTTCCTGCGCTCGTCGGTGACGTAGATGGCCGACACGGCCATGTCGAAGCGCCTGGAGATCAGGCCCGGGATCAGGCCCTTGAAGTCGATGTCCACCCACTCGACCTGCCTGCCCATGGCCTTGGCCACGGCCTCGACGAGCTCGATGTCGAAGCCCGTGCGCTTGCCGTTCTCGACGAACTCCATGGGCGGGAACGTGGCGTCGGTGCCCACGCGCAGCACGTTGTCCTGGGCGTGCGCACCTGCGGCGCCCAGGGCCAGCGCGGCCATGCCGGCGAGAAGAAGGTTGCGGCGGATAGTCATCATGGAAAGTCTCCGGTTGAGGTTCTAGGGGTAGGGAAAAGGGAAATCAGTGCAAGACCAGCTGGCGCGATATGCGCGCGGCGGCCACGACCGTCATGCGGATCAGCGCCTCCTCGTGGCCCTGGGAACGCAGGATCGGCGCCATCAGCGTGATGGCGCCCACGGCCTGGCGCGAGGCGCCGAACAGCGGCACGCTGCAGCCCCACACGCCGGGGTCCACCGCGCCCGCGCTCACGGCGAAGCCCGCCTGGCGGATGGCGTCGAGCTCGTCCTGCGCGGCCTGGCGCCCGGGCGTGCCCGGGCCCCACTGGCCGTCGAGTACGGCCGCGCGCGCGGCCTCGGGCAGGTGGGCCAGCACGCACTTGGCCGAGGCGCCCGCACGCAGGGGCACGCTGCGCCCCTTCTCGAACGAGCAGCGCAGCGACTGCTGGCTCTCCACCATGTCAAGGCAGATCGCCTGGTCGTTCACGGCCACGATCAGGCCCACGCTTTCCTGCGACTGCTGCGCCAGCTCCAGCATGCCGGGGCGCGCCAGCCGCACCAGGTGCGAGGCCAGGTCGAACCCCAGCGCGAGCTGCAGGCTCAGCGGCCCGGGCGCGTAGTGGCCATCGCTTTCAAGCACGAAGCCCCAGCGCTTGAGCCGCGCGAGCTGGCGGTACAGCGTGCTGCGCGCCAGGCCCGTGTGCTCCATGAGCTCCGCGGCCGACAGGGTCTTGCCCTGCCGGGCCAGCACGGCCAGCACCTGCAGCACACGGTCTGCGGTGGGGACGGCGGCGGGCGAAGCACTCTTGGACATGGCGGCAGTATCAAAGGAAGCCATCGCCGTTCACAGCCCCTCATTCCCATTTTTCGGGAATGAGAGTCCCTTTTTTTGACGTTCCGCGGGATTCCCTTTTCCCTTTCCCTCCTCTTGCCTCAACGCACCATGGGCAGGTTCAGGCCGCTGCGCTTGGCGCAGGCCACGGCGCTCTCGTAGCCCGCGTCGGCATGGCGCATCACGCCCGTGGCCGGGTCGTTCCAGAGCACGCGCGAGAGGCGCTGCGCGGCCGCGTCGGTGCCGTCGGCCACGATGACCACGCCCGCGTGCTGCGAGTAGCCCATGCCCACGCCGCCGCCGTGGTGCAGGCTGACCCAGGTGGCGCCGCCCGCGGTGTTGAGCAGCGCGTTGAGCAGCGGCCAGTCGGAGACGGCGTCGGTGCCGTCCTTCATGGCCTCGGTCTCGCGGTTGGGGCTGGCCACGCTGCCGCAGTCCAGGTGGTCGCGGCCGATCACGATGGGCGCCTTGAGTTCGCCGTTCCTGACCATTTCATTGAAGGCCAGCGCCGCCTTGTGGCGCTCGCCCAGGCCCAGCCAGCAGATGCGCGCGGGCAGGCCCTGGAAGGCGATCCTGCTGCGCGCCATGTCGAGCCAGCGGTGCGTGTGCCTGTTCTCGGGGAACAGCTCCTTGATCTTGGCGTCGGTCTTGTAGATGTCCTCGGGGTCGCCCGACAGCGCCACCCAGCGGAACGGCCCCTTGCCCTCGCAGAACAGCGGGCGGATGTAGGCGGGCACGAAGCCGGGGAAGTCGAAGGCGCGCTGAACGCCCTCGTCGAAGGCCACCTGGCGGATGTTGTTGCCGTAGTCCACCGTGGGGATGCCCATGGCCTGGAAGTCCAGCATGGCCTGCACGTGCACGGCGCAGCTCTGGGCCGCTGCCTTCCTGAGCGTGGGGTGCTGGCCGGGGTCGGCCGCGGCGGCGTTCCACTGCTCCACGGTCCAGCCCGCGGGCAGGTAGCCGTTGATCAGGTCGTGGGCCGAGGTCTGGTCGGTCACGATGTCGGGCCTGGGGCCGCCCGCCTTCGCGCGCTTGACCAGTTCGGGCAGGACCTCGGCCGCGTTGCCCAGCAGCGCGATGGAGACGGCCTCTCCCTTGCCGGTGTGGTGCTTGATGAGCGCCAGCGCGTCGTCGATGTCCCTGGCCTGCTTGTCCACGTAGCGCGTGCGCAGGCGGAAGTCGATGCTGCTCTGCTTGCACTCGATGGTCAGCGAGCAGGCGCCGGCCAGCGTGGCCGCCAGCGGCTGGGCGCCGCCCATGCCGCCCAGGCCGGCCGTGAGGATCCACTTGCCGGTCAGGTCGTTGCCGTAATGCTGGCGGCCGGCCTCGACGAAGGTCTCGAACGTGCCCTGCACGATGCCCTGGCTGCCGATGTAGATCCAGCTGCCGGCCGTCATCTGGCCGTACATGAACAGGCCCTTCTGAGCTCGTTGAAGTGCTCCCAGGTGGCCCACTTGGGCACGAGGTTGGAGTTGGCCAGCAGCACGCGCGGCGCGTCGGGGTGGGTCTTGAACACGCCCACGGGCTTGCCCGACTGGATCAGCAGCGACTCGTCGGCCTCGAGCTTCTTGAGCTGCGCGAGGATCTCGTCGAAGCATTCCCAGTTGCGCGCGGCGCGGCCTATGCCGCCGTAGACCACCAGGGCCTTGGGGTTCTCTGCCACGTCGGGGTCCAGGTTGTTCTGGAGCATGCGGTAGGCGGCCTCGGCAAGCCAGTTCTTGCAGGCGAGCTCGCTGCCGCGCGGCGCGCGGATGACGCGGCTTGCGTCGTGGCGGGGGTCTTGCCGGGCGGCGTTGAGGATGGCGTCGTTGGCGTTCATGGTCGTTTCCTTCATGAAAGAGAGGGGGAAGGGTCTGGCCGGTTTACCCGGCATGTCTGGTATGGGCAAGGCTGCCGTCATAGCCGGGCAACGTGTCGGGCGGCCCGTCGGCCGGATCGGGGGCCGGATAGATCATTTGCCTGGGCACGTTCATGGTTCTCGCCGCCAGCGGGTAGTACACCAGCGAAGTGACGGCCAGGCTCACGATCCAGGAAATGTCGGCGCCGCCCATGGCCTTGGCCAGCGGGCCTTCGTACATGGCCTGGTTGATGAACGGGATCTGCACGACGATGCCCAGGATGTAGCTGAACAGCGCCACGCCGTTGTAGGCGCCGTAGCGGCCCCGGCTGTCGTAGAGCGCGGGGATGTCCACCTTTTCCTTGGATATCAGGTAGTAGTCCACGAGGTTGACCGCGCTCCAGGGCACGAACACGGTGAGCAGCAGCAGCACGAAGTTCTTGAACGTGGACAGGAAGTTGGAGCTGGCCAGCAGGGCCACCAGCACCGTCACCAGCACGAAGCCCAGGATGTAGGCGAGGCGGACGGCGGGGGAGAACTGCCTCCTGTCGCTGAAGGCGCTCACGGTGGTGAGCATGGTCATGAAGCCGCCATAGGCGTTGAGGCAGTTCACCGTGAGCTTGCCGGTCACGATGACCAGGTAGATCACCACGGCCAGCGGGCCGGCCAGCTCGCCCAGGAAGCCGACCTGGTTCTTGACGAAGTTGGCGCCCAGGGCGGCCACCAGCGCGCCGAAGGTCATGGCCAGCTGGGCGCTGATCACGCTGCCGCCGAAGGTGGTCCAGAAGGTGGCGGCGGTGGAAGTCTTGCTCGGCAGGTAGCGCGAGTAGTCGGCCACATAGGGCGCGAAGGTCATCTGCCAGCCGGCCGACAGGGCCACGGCCGTCAGAAAGCTGGCCCAGGTGAAGGGCTTCTGGCCGAAGGCGCTGGCCACGTCGTACTGGTGGCCCAGCTGCCAGGCCAGATAGCCGAAGCCCAGGATGCCGATCACGGTGGAGATGCGTCCCACCGTGTGGATCAGCCTGTAGCCCACGACGGCGACCAGGGCCGTCAGCGCGCCGAAGATCGCGATGCCCGCCGCCGGCGCGCTGAAGCCGAACATCAGGTTGATGGCCTGGCCCGAGAGCACCGTGCCCGTGGCCGCGAAGCCCAGGTACATGAGGATCACGAGCAGCAGCGGCAGGGCCGCGCCCTTGACGCCGAACTGCACGCGGCTGGAAATCATCTGCGGCAGGCCCAGGCGCGGGCCCTGGGCCGAGTGCAGGGCCATGACGATGCCGCCGAGGATGTTGCCGATCAGCAGGCCGACGATGGCCGCCATGGCCTCGGCGCCGAAGACCACGGCCAGGGCGCCATCGACCACGGCCGTGATCTGCATGTTGGCGCCGAACCAGAGGGTGAACTGGCTGGAGGGCGAGCCGTAGCGCTCGTCCTCGGGAACCATGTCGATGGTCCTTGTCTCGATGGGACTCATTGAAACCGGCGTGTTTGTCTCACTGTTCATGGAATGCTCCGTCATTCCCTCTGGAAGTGCTCTTTTATGCACATACAACTACTTGGGAATAAAGCTAAGTTGTATAGACAAATTTTGTGTTTTACTGGCGGCACCGTCAATCGCCCATACAGGTTTTTTGATCCGTACAAACCCTATGCATCGCCCCATACGCGCATCCTCCCCGGCAGCCGTTCCGACGTTCCAACGCATCAAGGACTACGTGCTGCAGCAGATCCAGAGCGGCACGTGGCAGGAAGGCGATGCCATCCCCAGCGAAGCGGCCCTGGCCAGGCAGTTCGAGGTGGCCCGCATGACGGTCAACCGCGCCTTGCGCGAACTCAGCGACGAACGGACGCTGACGCGTGTGCGGGGATCGGGCACCTTCGTGGCCCAGCAGAAGTACCAGTCCACCCTGGTCCAGCTGCGCAACATCGCCGACGAGATCGCGGCGCGCGGCCACGTGCACCGCGGCGAGTTGCAGAAGCTGGAGCGCTGCCGCGCCGACGCCGCCCTGGCGCGGCAATTCGAGCTGTCCGCCGCCCAGCCCCTGTTCCATTCCGTGGTGGTGCACTTCGAGAACGACGTGCCCATCCAGCTCGAGGACCGCTACGTCAACCCCGCGGTCGCGCCGGACTACCTGGCCCAGGACTTCGGCAGCCAGACGCCCAACGCCTACCTGATGCGCGTGGCGCCGCTGCAGGGCGTGCAGTTCTCCATCGAGGCCAGCATGCCCGGCGCCGAGGTGGCGGACATGCTGCGCATGGACGCCGGCGAACCCTGCCTGGTGCTGCGCCGCAGCACGCGATCGCAGGGCCAGGTGGCCTCCGTATCGGCGCTGTGGCATCCGGCATCGCGCTACCGGTTCACGGGCAGTTTCTAAGAACCATTTCTTTCAAGGTATTTGGGCGGGCTGGGGCTCTGGGCTTATTTGGCAAGCGCTTGGAGCTATCTTTTTTGGTATGGGTTGTGGGTTTTCTATGTCGCTGGCCGGGATGTGCGCCCGGCGGCGCACCTACCTTTCTTTGCTTCGTCAAAGAAAGGTAGGCCAAAGAAAGACGACCCTGCTGTCCGTGTCCCTTCGCTTCGCTACGGGCAACCTGCGGTGCTCGCGCATGGGGTGTGCCGCATAACTCACTGCGCGCTGCGCGCTCCGTTCGGACAAATGCGGCAAGTCAGTTCACAAAGCATGGGCGCTTCGACGCCCATGCCCACCCCATGCGCTACGCTCCTCGGCACGGCCAGAAGGGAACCCGCGATACGGGCCATCGCTGCGCTCGGCCTGGAACGCGCAGGCGCTTCGCGCCGCGAAGGCGGGGCCGAGCGCAGCGATGGCCCGTGTGGCTGTTCCCCCCCTGTGGCTGCGCCTGTGGCGGGGCGGTTGCGGGGTGAGCATGCGCGTCGAAGCGCGCATGCTTCGTGGTCTGACTCGCCGCGGTTGTTCGAACGGAGCTGCACAGCAGCGCAGTGAGTTCTGCGGCGCACCCCGCAACCGCACCGCCACAGGTTTGCCCCGTAGCGCAGCGCAGGGGTCGCAGACTTGGGGACGTGTTCTTTGCTTCCTTTCTTGCACGAGCAAGAAAGGAAGTCGCCCGCCGGGGCGAGTCCCGGCCAGCGCCATGAAAACCCACAACCCATACCAAAAAAGATAGCTCCAAGCGCTTACCAGGCAAGCCAAAGAGCCAAATCCCATTCAAAAACCTTGAAAGGGATGGCCCCATGAAAAGATCGTGAACAGGTTCTAAGCGTTCAGCTCGCCGAGCTGGGCAGGATGCGCCGCAGCGTCTCGGGCCAGCAGGTCCGAAGCGCCCACAGGCGCATGGCCTCGATGTCGGGCGCGAGGTAGCGGTCCCGTTCGAGGAAGGCCACCCGCGCGCGGATGGCGGCGAGCTGCGCCTCGACCAGCGGCGAGCTCTTGAGCCACGGCGCGGGCGCGGCGCCCGGGGCGGGCACGCGGTCGAAGTCGATACCCTGCGCGGCGGCCATGGCCTCGATGCCCACGATCACGGCCGTGTTGCGCGCCATGTCGGCAAGGCGCCGCGCGCCGTAGGTGGCCATGGACACGTGGTCCTCCTGGTTGGCCGAGGTGGGCAGGCTGGTCACGCTGCTGGGGTGGGCCAGGCACTGGTTCTCGGCGGCCAGGGCCGCGGCCGTGACCTGGGCGATCATGAAGCCCGAATTCACCCCGCTCTCGCGCACCAGGAAGGCGGGCAGGCCCGAGAGGCCCGGGTCCAGCAGCAGCGCCAGGCGCCGCTCGGCGATCGCGCCGATCTCGGCCAGCGCCAGCGCGACGATGTCGGCCGCGAAGGCCACGGGCTCGGCGTGGAAGTTGCCGCCCGAGATGACTTCCGAGGTATCGGTGAACACCAGGGGGTTGTCGGACGCGGCATTGGCCTCGATGCGCAGCACGCGCGCGGCATGCTGCAGGTTGTCCAGGCACGCGCCCATGACCTGGGGCACGCAGCGGATGGAATACGGGTCCTGCACGCGGCCGCAGTGCGGATGCGAGGGGTCGATGGCGCTGCCCTCCAGCAGCGCGCGCACGGCGGCGGCCACGGCGATCTGCCCGGCCTGGCCGCGCGCCTCGTGGATGCGCGCGTCGAAGGGCTTGACCGATCCCTTGATGGCTTCGAGCGTGAGCGCGCCCGACACCAGGCCCGCGGCGAACACGCTCTCGGCATCGAACAGGCCCGCCAGCGCCAGCGCCGTGGACACCTGCGTGCCGTTGAGCAGCGCCAGCCCCTCCTTGGGCCCGAGCACGAAGGGATCGAGCCCCACGGCCGCCATGGCCTCGCGGCCCGGCACGACCCGCCCCTGCACCCGGGCCTGGCCCTCGCCGATCAGCACGCAGGCCAGGTGCGCCAGCGGCGCGAGGTCGCCCGAGGCGCCCACCGAGCCCTTGGCCGGGATCACGGGCAGCACGTCGGCATTGGCCAGGGCCAGCAGCGCATCGGCCAGGGCCGGGCGCACGCCCGAGTGGCCGCGCGCCAGGCTCACGGCCTTGGTGGCCAGCACCATGCGCACCACGGGGTCGGGCAGGGGATCGCCCGTTCCGACGCTGTGCGAGAGCACCAGGTTGCGCTGCAGTTCGGCCAGGTGGTCGTGGGCGATCTTCGTGCTGGCCAGCTTGCCGAAGCCGGTGTTGATGCCGTAGACCACCTGGTCTTCATCGACGATGCGCTGCACCGTGGCCTGCGCGGCCAGCATGGCGGCCTGCGCGGCCGGGTCGAGCTGCAGGCGCACGCCGCCCGCGGCCAGGCGGCGCAGCTCGGCCAGGCTCACGTGGCCGGGACGCAGCACCAGGATGTCGGGTTCGGAGGGGTTGGTTGGGTTCATGGGATTCATCCTGTATATACAAGCTCACACAAGCAAAAACGATTCGCGCGGGTCGGGCCCGCGGCTATCCGAACACCGGGTTGCCGTCGGCGCGGATGCGGCAGCCCAGGCGGTAGCGCGACGCCGGGTGCAGGCAGCGCACCAGCGTCACGGGCGTGCCGCGGTTCCAGGTGCGGCGCATCAGCAGCAGGCAGGGCTGGGTCGGCTCCATCTCCAGCAGCCGGGCCTGCTGCGGGGTGGGCAGCACGGCATCGACCACGTGCTCCATCTGGTCGTAGGGCACGTTGCGCACCAGGAACTCCGACGGCTGCAGCTGCGCGAAGTCCTGGTCGATGAAGTCGGGCACGATGCGCGGGTTGACGTAGCGGTCCTCGAGCTGCACGGGCACGCCGTCCTCCAGGTGCACGCACAGGGAATGGAACACCGACTCGCCCGTGCCCAGGTCGAGCGCCGCCGCCACCTCCATGCTGGCCGCCACGCGTTCCACGCCGAGCACCTTGCAGCTGTAGTCATGGCCGCGCTGGCGGATCTCGCTCGCCAGGTTGGCGATCTGCAGCAGCGTGGACTGGGGCTTGCCCTCGGCCACGAAGCTGCCCACGCCCGCCACGCGCACGATGCGCCCCTGCTCCGCCAGTTCGCGCAGGGCGCGGTTCACGGTCATGCGCGAGATGCCGAACTGCAGCACCAGTTCGTTCTCGGACGGCAGGCGGTCGCCGGCCTTCCACGAGCCGTCCTGGATCCGGCGCGCGACATGGTCCTTGACCTGCTGGTACAAGGCCACCGGCGAGCCCTCGGCGGGCCGTGGTGCGTTCCGCGCCTTGGCGCGGGCGGGGGAAGCGGGTGCCATGGTGCTCTGCCGTTGCTCAATGGGCCTCGTCGGCGGCCATGGATTCGGCGCGGATTTCCTCGGTGAGGCGCGCCTTGAGCTCCATGAACTCGGGCGAGGTCTTTACGCGATAGTGGCGCGGGTGCGGCAGGTGGACGGCGATCTCGCTCTTGATGCGCCCGGGGCGCGCGCTGAACACGGCCACGCGGTTGGCCATGAAGATGGCCTCGTCGATGTCGTGCGTGACGAACATCACGGTCTTGCGCTCGGCCTCCCAGATGCCCAGCAGCAGCTCCTGCATGAGCACGCGGGTCTGGTTGTCGAGCGCGCCGAAGGGCTCGTCCATGAGCAGGATCCTGGGATCGTTGGCCAGCGCCCGCGCAATCGCCGTGCGCTGCTGCATGCCGCCCGAGAGCTGCTTGGGGAAATGCTGCTCGAAGCCGCGCAGCCCCACCTTGGCGATGAAGTACGCCGCGCGCTCCTTCTGCGCGCCTTCGGGCACGCCGCGCTCGCGCAGGCCGAAGCGTATGTTCTGCTCGACGGTGAGCCAGGGGAACAGCGTGTAGCTCTGGAACACCATGCCGCGGTCGGCGCCGGGCCCCTCGACGGGCTGCCCGCCCAGCAGCACCCGGCCCGAGGTCGGATGGTCCAGCCCGGCGACGATGCGCAGCATGGTCGACTTGCCGCAGCCGGACGGCCCGAGGATGGTCACGAAGTCGTTCTCCTGCACGTCGAAATCGACGGGCAGCAGCGCCTGGGTGGCCTGCCCCTTGGGGCTGACGAAGGTGCGCGACACCGCCTGGATGGAAAGGAGCGGGTTCATCACAGGGCACTCCAGGCGAACAGGCGGCGGTTGACGGTCTTGAAAGCGAAGTCGGACACCAGGCCGATCAGGCCGATGACGATGATGCCGAAGATGATCTGCCCCGTGTTGAGCAGCGCCTGGCTGTCGGTGATCATGTGGCCGATGCCAGAGGCCGAGCCGATGAGCTCGGCCACGATCACGTAGGTCCAGGCCCAGCCCAGCACCAGGCGCAGCGTCTCGGCGATGTCGGGCGCGGCGCCCGGGATCAGCACGCGGCGCACGATGCCGCTGCTGGAGGCGCCCAGCGTGTAGGCGGCCTCCACGAGGTCCTTGCGGGCGTTGCCCACGGTGACGGCCACCATCAGGATGATCTGGAACACCGAGCCGATGAAGATCACGAGCAGCTTCTGCAGCTCGCCCAGCCCCGCCCACAGGATCAGCAGGGGGATGAAGGCCGAGGCCGGCAGGTAGCGGCAGAACGACACGAAGGGCTCCAGGAAGGCCTCCACCCCCTTGTGCGCGCCCATCGCGATGCCCAGCGGCACGGCGACCACGGCGGCCATGACGAAGCCGCCGAGCACGCGCCACACGGTCATGCCGATGTCGTGCAGGAAGCCGAACTCGGTGAACAGCAGCCAGCCCTCTTTCGCCATGGTGATGGGGCTGGCCAGGAACGTGGGCGACACGAAGCCGCCCAGCGTGAAGAAGGCCCACACCACGAAGAACAGCACGAAGAAGCCCACGCCCAGGGCCACCCGCGTGCGGGCGCTCACGGGCTCCAGCGGCGCCAGGGCGCGGCGGCGCGGCCGCCGCTCCTGCCGCCCCGGCGCGGGGGCTGCGCTCATCGCCTGATTCATATCCCGCTCCTCTCGCACCCTGCGCTCACTTGATGAAGCTGGCGTCGTACATCGCGTCGTAGCTGTCGGGCAGCTTGCGGATCACGCCGGACTCGAGCAGGATGGCCGCGGCATCCTTCATGAACTGCTGCAGCTCGCCCGCGAAGAACTTCTGGTTCGCGGCCTTGTCCTGCCAGCGCAGGTAGGACGCGGACTTGCCGAAGGCCTCGCCCGTCTGCTTGACGGCCGAGCCCATGATCTCGTAGGACTTGGCGGGGTCGGCCTTGATCATCTCCAGCGCCTGGAAGTAGGAATTGGCCATGGCCTGCGCGGCCTTGGGGTTGGCCTTGAGCCAGGCGGGGTCGCACCCCACGGTGTCCATCACCATGGGGTAGTCCAGCGTGGTGGCCAGGATCTTGCCGGCCTGCGGGTTGGCGCGCACGGAGGAGAGATAGGGCTCGTAGGTCATGGCCGCATCGTTCTGCCCCGAAATGAAGGCCTGGGCCGCGGGCTGGGGTTCGAGCGAGACGATCTTCACGTCCTTGAGGCTCATGCCGTTCTTGGACAGCATCCAGGCCAGGCCGAAGTGCGGCGCCGTGCCGGGGGCGCTCACCCCCACGGTCTTGCCCTTGAGGTCGGCGAAGCCCTTGACGTCGTTGCGCACCGCCAGGCCGTCGGCGCCGTAGGACTTGTCCATCTGGAAGATCTGCACGATGGGCACGCCGTTGGTGTTCCAGGCCACGTGCGTCTCCACCGTGGTGGCGGCGCACTGGATGGCCTTGGAGGCGAGGGCCAGGTGGCGGTCCTTCTGCGGGATCATCTTGAGCTCCACGTCCAGGCCGTTCTTCTTGAAGATGCCCGCCTTGTCCGCCAGCGTCAGCGGCGCAAACCCCGTCCAGCCCGACATGCCCAGGGCCACCTTGGTCTCCTGCGCCTGGGCCGGCACGGCGAGCCCCGCCACGCATGCCACCGCCGCCGCCAGCGGCGCCATCTTCACAACCGTTCGGCTCATCTTCAGCTCCTGTAGGAAAAAGTACGTTGGCTCACCCGGATCGGGAAGCAGGCCCTGCCTCCTCGCCGCGATGATCAGCGCTCCCACGGACCTGTCTATACAGGGTAAACGCTAGAAACCGCCCTGGGACACCAAGAAAACGGCCTTCTTCCCACCTCCCGGGAACATGCTGCGGAATGCCCCGGCGCGGTGCGTGCCGGGGGCCGTCAGTCCGCCAGCACGGTGCGCGCGATGATGTTGCGCTGCACCTCGGACGAGCCCTCGTAGATGCGCAGGATGCGCGCGTCGCGCACGTAGCGCTCCAGCGGCATCTCGCGCGTGTAGCCGTAGCCGCCGTGGATCTGCAGCGCGGCATCGGCCACGAAGCCCGCCATCTCGGAGGCGTGCAGCTTGGCCATGGCCGACTGCAGCGTGAACGGCTGGCCCGCCTGGCGCAGCGCGAGCGCCTGCAGCGTGAGGCCCCAGGACGCCTCCAGGCGCAGCTTCATGTCGGCCAGCATCCACTGCAACCCCTGCTTGCCCGCGATGGGCTCGCCGCCGATCTGGCGCTCCTTCATCCAGCGCGTGGCGTCGGCCAGCGCGGCCTCGGCAATGCCCAAGGCCGTGGCTGCCACGTCGAGGCGGCTGTTGTCCAGCACCTTCATCGCGGTCTTGAAGCCCGTGCCCTCGGCGCCCAGGCGGTTCGCGGCCGGCACGCGCACGCCGTCGAACGCCACCTCGAACGCGTGCGCGCCCTGGATGCCCATGAGCCTCTCTGGCGACGAGACGCTGATGCCGGGCGAATCGGCCTCCACCACGAAGGCGCTGACGCCGCGCGCGCCTGCGTCGGGGTCGGTCTTGGCGAAGACCACGAGGAACCTCGCCTCCTTCGCGTTCGAGATGAAATGCTTCACGCCATCGATGCGGTAATGCGCGTCCTCGCCCTCCCCCTCGCGCGTGGCGCGCGTGCGCAGGTCGGCCGGGTGCGACCCGCCGCGCGGCTCGGTCAGCGCGAAGCCCGCCAGCCACTCGCCGCTGGCCGCGCGCGGCAGCCACCGCGCGTGCTGCCCGGGGCTGCCGCCTATGAGCACCGCGTCGGTGCCCAGGTAGTGCGCGCCGATCATCGACGAGGTGGCCGCGCAGGCCCGCGAGATCTCCACCAGCGACAGCAGCATCGCCGTGGGCGTGACGCCCGCGCCGCCCAGGTGCTCCGGCAGGTTCATGCCCATCACGCCCAGCTCGGCCAGCTGCGGCACGTGGCAGGTGACGGACAGGCCGTGTTCGTCGATCTCCCGCGCGCGCGGCGCGAGGGTCCCGGTGGCGAAGCGGGCCACGGCGTCGGCCACGGCCCGGTCGTCGGCGGTGACGCCGAGTCGGTTCAAGGTATTCATATGAAAAGCTCCTCCAAGGTTGTGGGCGATCACGGAATTCAGGCGGGGCCGAACAGCCCCGCCGCGCGCAGCACGGCCAGCCGCTCGCCACCCGCCTGCAGCAGCCCGGCCATGAGTTCGTCGGTGTGCTGGCCCAAACCGGGTGCGGGCTCGGCGCGGTTGGGCGCGGCGCCGCCGAACTTCACGGGCTGCGTGGGCACGCGCAGCCCCGGCAGGCGCGGGTCGTCCACCGCGCGCAGCAGGCCGCGCGCCAGGCCCTGCTCCGATTCGAGGGCCTGCGCCATGGTCCACAGCGGGCTGCCGGGCACGCCGGCGGCCTCCAGCTGCGCCACCACCTCGGCCACGCCGAACCTGCCGGCCCAGGCCTCGATGGCGGCGGCAAGCTCGGGCTCATGGGCGCGGCGCAGCTCGTCGGTGGCAAAGCGCGCGTCCTGCGCAAAGCCGGGCGCGCCGATCAGCGCCGCCAGCGAGGCGAACAGCCTGTTGTTGAGCACGGCCAGCGCGAAATGCCCGTCCCGCGCGCGGTACACGCCGAACGGCGCCGAGAAGGAATGCCGGTTGCCATTGCGCCGCGCGCTCTCGCCCGTGAACAGGTAGCGGCCCACGCCCGTGACGAGGAAAGCCAGCGTGGCGTCGAACATGGCCACGTCCACGTGCTGGCCCCGGCCCGTGCGGCGCTGCTGCAACAGCGCGGCCAGCGTGGCCCAGGACGCGAACAGGCCCGCGATCACGTCGGACACGGCCTCGCCCACCATGGTGGGTGGGCCGTCGGGCTCGCCCGTGGCCTCCATCAGGCCGCTCATGGCCTGCACGATGATGTCGTAGGCCGGCAGGTGCGCGAGCGGCCCCGTCTGGCCGAAGCCCGACACGCTCACGTACACCAGGCGCGGGTTGGCGCGCAGCAACGCTTCGGGGCCCACGCCCAGGCGCTCGGCCACGCCGGGGCGGAAGTTCTCCACCACCACGTCCACCTCCTGCGCCAGCTGCGCCACGATGCCCGCCGCCTCGGGGTGCTTGAGGTCCAGCACCATGCTCTTCTTGTTGCGGTTGAGCGCTGTGAACAGGCTGCTGATGCCGCCGCGCATGGGCCCGATGTGGCGGTAGTCGTCGCCGCCCGGCGGCTCGACCTTGATGACCTCGGCCCCCAGGTCCGCCAGCAGCGCCGTGGACAGCGGGCCCGCGAGCACGCGGCTGAAGTCGAGGATGCGGATGCCGTCGAGCGGCCGGATGGTGGGGGGCGGTACGGACATGCGTGGCTCCTGTGAATGCACGGAAGCGCGATGGTTGCCCAAACCAGGATCAAAATAAAATATTCAATCTTGATACTTTGGATCAATCATCTTGATCAATATCAGCCTGCGCCAGCTCGAATACTTCGCCGCCGCGGCCCAGCACGGCGGCGCGGCGCGCGCGGCTGCGGCACTCAGCGTGTCGCAGCCCAGCATTTCCAAGGCCATCGCCGACCTGGAGGCGCTGTGGGGCGAGGCGCTGTTCGTGCGCCGCCATGCGCGCGGCCTGGAGCTCACGGCGGCGGGCCAGATGCGCCACCGCGAGGCGCACGCGCTGCTGGAGCGCGCCCGCGCGCTCGAAGGGCCGCGCACGGACGAGGAAGCGGGGCTGCTGCGCGTCGGCTGCCTGTCCACGCTCGCGCCGCGCCACCTGCCCGCCATGCTGGTGCGCATGCGCGAACGCCATCCGCAGGTGGAGGTCGAGGTGCACGAGGGCGACACCGAGGCGCTGCTGCAGATGCTCGAACGCGGCGCGCTGGACGCCGCCCTGCTCTACGACATGGGCCTGGCGCGCCCCGTGCGCCTGGAGGCCGTGACGGCATTCGTGCCCTACGCCCTGCTGCCCGCGGGCCACGCGCTGGCGGCGCGCACCAGCCTGCCGGTCGCCGCGCTGGCGCAGGAGCCCTTCATCCTCATCGACCTGCCGCACAGCCGCGAATACTTCCTGTCGCTGTTCCGCCAGGCGGGCGTCGCGCCGCGCATCGCGCATGCGACGCCGTCGATCGAAATGGTGCGCTCGCTGGTGGCCAACGGGCTGGGCGTCTCGCTGCTCACCACGCGCCCCGTGCGCGACTGGAGCTACGACGGCAAGCGCCTGGCCTGCCGGCGCCTGCGCGGGCCGCTGGCGGCCCAGTCGGTGGTCATGGCGTACCCCGAGCGCCTCGGCGCGCACAATCCGCGCGCGCCCTTGTTCGCGCGCGTGGTGCGCGAGTGCTTCACGCGCCAGCGCGATGCCATGACGGCGCCCGATGCGCCGTAGCTGCCTGCGCGGCAGCGCTGCTTATTCGGGGTCGATCTTGGAGCTCTTGATCACGTCGGCCCAGGACGCGAAGTCGGCCTTCACGCGCGCGCCGAGCTGCTGCGGGCCCTGGTAGTCGGCCGTGGCGCCCTGCTCCTGCGCCTTCTTGCGGAAGGCCGGGTCTTCCACCACCTTCTTCATGTCGGCCGCCAGCTTGTCGATGATCGGCTTGGGCACGGCCGCGGGCGCGAACAGCGCGAACCACGAGGTGGCGTTGACGCCGGGGTAGCCGGCCTCGGCCGTGGTGGGCGCGTCGGGCAGGCTGGGCAGGCGCTCCTTGCCCGTGACCGCCAGCACGCGCAGCTTGCCGGACTGGATGTGCGGCATGAACGGCGGCGCGGTGCCGAAGGTCAGGTCCACCTGGCCGCCCAGCAGGTCCTGCAGCGCGGGGCCCGTGCCCTTGTAGGGCACGTGCACCATCTTGATGCCGCCCTGCTGCTCCAGCATGGCGCCCGTCACGTGCTGCAGCGAGCCGTTGCCCGACGAGGCGTAGTTGAGCTTGCCCGGATTGGCCTTGGCGTAGGCGACCAGCTCGGCCAGCGTCTTCACGGGCAGGCCCTCGCGCACCACGATGATCTGCGGCGCCGAGAGCACGTTGGCGATGGGCTGGAAATCCTTCTGCTCCCACTGCGGCGCGCGGGTCAGGTGGGGCGAGATCACGTGGTAGCCCGAGTACTGCATGAGCAGCGTGTAGCCGTCGGGCTCGGCGCGCTTGACGATAGCAGCCGCGATCGTGCCGTTGCCGCCGGCCTTGTTGTCCACCACCACCGACTGGCCCAGCACGGGGGCCAGCGCCTGCGCGGCCATGCGCGCCGCGATGTCGGTGGTGCCGCCGGCCGCGGCCGGCACCACGAAGGTCACGGGCTTGGAGGGGTAAGGCCCCTGGGCCCAGGCCGTGGACAGCGCCAGCGGCGCGAGCGCGGCCAGGGCCAGCGCGGTGAAGCGTTTGCGGGTAATCGTCGTCATCTCGTCTCCTTCGAGGGTTTCATCAAATCAAAACGGTTGGTCGTGCCGTCAATCCACGGTGGCGCCGGTGTCCTTCACCACGCGCGCCCACTTGGGCAGCTCGGCCCGCACCAGCGCGCCGAGCTGGGCCGATGTGCCCTTGAACGGCTCGCAGCCGACGACGGCGAGCTTGTCCGCCACGTCCTTGTGGTCCAGCGCGCGCGCCACCTCGGCCTGCAGCCGCTCCACGATGGGCGCGGGCGTGCCCGCGGGGGCGAACATGGCGTACCACGGCGCCTGGCCGAAGCCCTTGAGCGTCTCGCCGATGGTGGGCACGTCGGGCAGCGCGGCCACGCGCTTCTCGTTCACCACGCCCAGCACCTTGAGCTTGCCCGCCTTGATGAAGGAAATCGACGAGGGCAGGCTCTGCACCGACAGCGGCACCTGCCCGCCCGCCACGTCGGTGGCGGCGGCGGCCGAGCCCTTGTAGGGGATGTGCTGCAGCTGGATGCCCGCGGCCTTCTGCAGCAGCTCGCCGATCAGGTGGTTGAGCGTGCCGTTGCCGGCCGAGGCGATGGCGTACTTGCCCGGGCTGGCCTTGGCGAGCCGGATCAGGTCGGCCACGTTGTTGGCCGGGAACGAGGGGTGCGCCACGAGCACGTAGCCCGCCGTGGCGATGGGCGCCACGGGCTCGAAGTCCTTGACGGCATCGAAGCCCGGGTTCTTGTAGAGCGCGGGGCCGATCACATGCGCGCTGTCGGCCGTGACCAGCAGCGTGTAGCCGTCGTGCCTGGCGCGCGCCAGGGCCGCCGTGGCCAGCGTGCCGCCCGCGCCGGGGCGGTTGTCCACGATCACGCTCTGGCCCATCTGCTCGGTCAGGCGCTGCGCGAGCACGCGCGCGATCGCGTCGTTGGCGCCGCCCGCGGCCTGCGGCACCACGAGGGTGATGGGCTTGGAGGGGTACTTGTCCTGCGCGGCGGCGGCCAGCGGCGCGGCGCACAGTACGGCGGCCAGCGCCAGTGCGGCATGGCGCCGGGCCACGGCATGGGTGAAAGGCATGGGGTCGTCTCCTGTGGGGTATGCGGGGTACGGCGTCACCGCGCCAGTGCGCGTTCGCGGATCGCGTCGAAGCCGGCGGGCACCGGGTGCAGGTCCAGCCGGCAGCCGGCCTTGACGATCTGGCTGGGCACCTCGTGGCCGATGAGCGCGGGCAGGCGCGCGGCCGCCGCGATGAGCGCGGAAAGCTGAACGCCCGTGTCGTAGCCCATGAGCGCGAGCGCGTGCACGATCTCCTCGGTGCACACGTTGCCCGTGGCGCCCGGCGCATAGGGACAGCCGCCCAGGCCGCCGAGCGAGGCGTCGAACCGGTCGGCCCCCGCGTCGATGGCGGCCAGCACGTTGGCCAGCCCCATGCCGCGCGTGTTGTGGAAGTGCAGCGTGAACGCCAGGCCCGGCCAGCGCGCGCGCGCCTGCGCCACCACCTGCGCCACCTGCGAGGGGTAGGCCATGCCCGTGGTGTCGCACAGCGTGATGCCGGCCACGCCCAGGCCGGCGAAGCGCTGCACCCAGTCCCACACGCCGTCCAGGGCCACGTCGCCCTCCATGGGGCAGCCGAACACGCACGACAGCGACACGTTCACCGGCACGCGCGCGGCCTGCGCCATGGCCACCACCTGCGCCAGCGCCGCGAACGACTGCGCGCGCGTCATGCGCAGGTTGGCCAGGTTGTGCGTCTCGCTCACCGACATGACGAGGTTGAGCTCGTCGGTGCGCGACTCGATGGCGCGCTCCGCGCCGCGCGCGTTGGGCACCAGCGCGGTGTAGGTGACGCCGGGGCGGCGCGCTATCTCGCGCATCACCACCTCGGCGTCGCGCAGCGCGGGGATGGCCGTGGGCGAGGTGAACGAGGTCACCTCGATCTTGGCGAGGCCCGCCGCCGACAGCGCGTCGACGAGGGCGATCTTGTCCTCGGTGGGCACGAACTGCGCCTCCATCTGCAGGCCGTCGCGCATGCCCACGTCGCAGATCTCGATGCGGCGCCCGGCGCCGTTCCATACGGTGTTCATTGGATCACTCCCTTGCCGCGCAGCAGCGCGATCTGTTCCTGCGTGAGGCCGGCCTCGGCCAGCACGGCGTCGGTGTCGTCGCCCAGGCGGGGGGCGCTGGAGCGGATCGTGCCCGGCGTGGCCGACAACTTGGGCACGATGCCCGGCACGGTGACTTCGTCGCCGTCGCGCGTCTGCTGCGTAAGCAGCATCTCGCGCGCCTGGTAGTGCGGATCCTCGGCGATGTCCCGGGCCGTGTAGACCTTGCCCGCGGGCACGCGCGCGGCGGCCAGCCGCTCCATCACCTGCGCCACGGTCAGCGTGGCCGTCCAGGCGCCGATGGCCGCGTCGATCTCGGCCACGCGCGCCACACGGCCCGCGTTGTCGGCCAGCTGCGGATCGTCGGCCAGGTCCTGGCGGCCGACGGCGGCCATCAGGCGCTTGAAGATGCTGTCGCCGTTGCCCGCCACCAGCACCCAGCCGTCCTGGCAGGGGTAGGCGTTGGAAGGCGCGATGCCCGGCAGCGCGCTGCCCGCGGCCTCGCGCACCACGCCGAAGGCGCTGTACTCGGGGATCAGGCTCTCCATGCAGTTGAACACGGCCTCGTGCAGCGCCACGTCGATCACCTGCCCCGCGCCGCCGTGCACCTTGCGGTGGTACAGCGCCATCATCACGCCGATGGCGCCGTGCAGCGCGGCCAGCGTGTCGCCGATCGACACGCCCACGCGCACCGGCACGCGGCCCGGCTCGGCCGTGAGGTGGCGCAGGCCGCCCATGGCCTCGCCGATCACGCCGAAGCCCGGCAGGTCGCGGTACGGCCCCGTCTGGCCGTAGCCCGAGATGCGCAGGATCACGAGGCCCGGGTTGAGCGCGTGCAGCTCCTCGGGCGACATGCCCCAGCCTTCGAGCGTGCCGGGGCGGAAGTTCTCGATGAGCACGTCGGCCTCGGCGATGAGGCGGCGCGCGATGTCCTGCGCCTCGGCCTGGCGCAGGTCCAGCGCCACCGACTTCTTGTTGCGCGACTGCACCTGCCACCACACCGAGGTGCCGTTCTTGATGAGGCGCCAGTTGCGCAGCGGGTCGCCGGCTCCGACGGCCTCGATCTTGATGACCTCGGCGCCAAACTCGCCGAGCGTCTTGCCGCAGAACGGGCCCGCGATGAGCTGGCCCATCTCGATCACGCGCACGCCCGCCAGGGCGGCCGGCGTGGGAGTGGCGGTGTCTTGCTTGGTCGTCATATGCCTCCTGGAATCCGGGACCGCATGATGCGTCGCCCGGGCCGGGGCGCAAAACGCTCAAGCGCGAGGCTGCCATCGCAAACCGGCATGGCAGCGGTACCATCCCCGCCCATGAAGCTCGACCCGGTCTCCCTGCGCCTGTTCGTCGCGGTGATGGAGGAAAACGCCATCGCCCGCGCCGCCGCGCGCGAACACATCGCGCCATCGGCCGCCAGCCGCCGCCTGGCCGAGCTGGAGGACCAGCTGCGCGTGGAGCTGTTCACGCGCAGCAACCGCGGCACCGAGCCCACGGCCGCGGCCTACGCGCTGCTGAACCTCGCGCGCGGTGTGCTCAACGACCTGGACGGCATCGCCACGCAGATGCGCGACTA